>OGLB01000477.1_pt1 | contig 21242 bp, 16 predicted proteins | sample 1572551 | NCBI WGS metagenome assembly OGLB01 (sample SAMEA2582003, study PRJEB24529) | metagenome | biome: Human gut stool | place: China | collected 2011
ATTACCGAAAAATTTTGCACTTTATCTATTAGGCTGTGCACAAAATCCGACTATAGATTGGAAAATACTGACCGACGACAGAACGCCTTATGAATTTCCGGAACCTTGGCCAGCGCAGTGTAGAGAACAACCGACAGGACGATGCCGACGGCAGCCTGTGCTGCGTTGCCCGGGATCTCTGCCGCCGCGGCCATGCCGTAGCCAAGAATGAAATCCTCAAACACAAAGTAGCCCAGCACCATGATGATCTCACCGCAGATAGCGCTCAGCAGCGCGAAGCCGAAGTTCTTTTTGCGGCAGGCGCGGAAGATCAGCGCCGCGACCACGGCAGCGCACCCCTTGACGATGAGCGTGCCGGGGGCGTAGCTCATGTAGCCGGAGATCACGTCCGCCAGGCCGGAGCCAAAGCCGGCAGCCACGCCGCCGTAGAGCGGGCCGGCCAGCAGGGCGGCGAGTACGACCACGATGTCGCCGGCGTTGAGATAGCCGCCGGTCACGGTCGGGATCTTGATGACGAGCGTCGCCACGCAGCACAGCGCCATGAGCATGGCGGTGTAGACGAGATTTCTGAGTTTCTGGTTCATAATTATCACCTTTTTATGTTATTGGCACAAGAATACGATATTCGACACAAATAAGCAAGGGTTGAGAACAACGAAAATTCCTGCTATACTGCTATGAGAAATGGGGGATTTGACCATGACCAGGAAATTATATGATCTCGACAGTCACCGGCGTGATTTTTCTGCGACCGTGCTGCGCTGCGACCCGGACGGGGCGCGCTATGCCGTCGTGCTCGATCAGACGGTGTTTTTCCCGGAGGGCGGCGGTCAGCCGGCCGATACCGGTGTGCTCGGCGGCGCGCGCGTTCTGGATGTGCAGCTGCTGCCGGATGCGATCGTGCACTATACGGACGCGCCGCTCGCACCCGGTGCGCAGGTGCGCGGCCAGATCGACTGGCCGCAGCGCTTCCGGCGCATGCAGAGCCACTCGGGCGAGCATATTATCTCCGGGCTGATCCATAAGGAATACGGATTTGACAACGTTGGCTTCCACCTCGGGGAAGACGCGATCACGATGGATTATAGCGGCGAGCTCACATGGACGCAGCTCATGCACATCGAGCAGCTGGCAAATGAGGCAGTGTACCGCAATGTGCCGATCCGGGCAGAGTACCCGGCACCGGAGCAGCTGGCGCACATGGAGTACCGCAGCAAGCTCGACCTGAAAGAGGATATACGCATTGTCACCGTCGAGGGCTATGATGTCTGCGCCTGCTGCGCGCCGCACGTGTCGCACACGGGCGAGATCGGCGCGATCAAGTTCACGTCGCTCATGCGCCACCGCGGCGGTGTGCGCGTGACGATTTTGTGCGGGTCGGACGCGGAGGCGGACTATCGGGAAAAGAGCGCGCAGGTCGCGGCGCTCTCGGCGCAGCTGTCCGTGCGGCAGGCGGATGTCGTCCCGGCCGTGCAGCGCCTGCTCGATGAGATCGCGCAGCGCAAGGCTGCGGCCGCGGAGCTGGAGCGCCGCCTCAACGCGCAGCGGCTGCAGCTGCTGCGGGAGACGCCCGGCAGTATCTGCGTCATCGACCGCTTTGACGATCCGGTCGCCATGCGCGAATTCGTCAATGCCGGCATGCTGCTTGCCGGCGGCGTCTGCGCCGCCTTTACCGGCAGCGATGCGGACGGCTACCGCTATATCATCGGCAGCCGCACGGTCGATCTGCGCACGGAGGCAAAGACCATCAATGCCGCCATCTCCGGCCGCGGCGGCGGCAAGCCGACCATGATCCAGGGCTCGTGCACGGCCCCGGCCGCCGCGATCGAGGCGTTTTTTGCTGTCTATCCCGGGAAATAATATAGATGCAGATAGGAAACAGGGCCGCGGAATTCCGCGGCCCTGCTTTTTTCGGTTTTGCTCAGATTACTGCATGCCGTTTTCGTAGGCGGCGATCATCTTTTTGACCATCTGGCCGCCGATGCTGCCGGCCTGACGGGACGTCAGATCACCGTTGTAACCCTGCTTGAGGTTCACGCCCACCTCGGACGCGGCTTCCATCTTGAAGCGGTTCATCGCCTCACGCGCATTGGGGTTGACCAGATTGTTGCTGTTGGAAGTAGCCATTTCGTTTTCCATCTCCTTTTCGTGTTTTGGGTTTCTTGACCCGCTACTATTTTCTGCGGACAGAATGGAAGTATGCAGAGCAGAAAAATGCAATTTTTGCAAGCTTTTTTGTCGCTGTTTGCCTTTCTTGCCGGCTGTTTCCGGCGCGCGGGGATGTGCGCCATCCGGTTGCGATGATTGCATTTTCCATTCTGCCTTGGCGGACGGCCCGCGGCAACGGGGACTGCGGTCTATGCAGTGTTCACAAAGCGCAACTTGACACGAACGGGATATCGGTATAATATTTAGAATGCTATTTTGGCATTTTGTGCGTATTTGCACAATGTCGGCATAGAATTGCGATAACGATGATTTTTCAAAATAATAAGGAGAACTGACTATGTGTGGAATCGTTGGATACGTCGGCGCGCAGCAGGCTGCGCCGATCCTTCTCGAAGGGCTGCAGAAGCTCGAATACCGCGGTTATGACTCGGCCGGCATCGCCGTGCTCGACGGCAGCACGATCGAGCTTGCCAAGGCCTGCGGCGAGATCAAGAATCTGCTGGCCAAAACGCATGACGGTAGCGATCTTCACGGCTATATCGGCCTCGGCCATACGCGCTGGGCAACGCACGGCGCGCCGACGGAGGCGAACGCCCATCCGCACGTGAGCAACGACGGCAAGTTCGCCATCGTGCAAAACGGCATCATCGAAAACTTCATGGAGCTGCGCGAGATGCTGCAGGCCAAGGGGTTCCGGTTCCATAGTGAGACGGACACGGAGGTCATCGTCCATCTGCTGGATATGTACTACACCGGCGACGGCAACCTGAAGGACACCGTCATGAAGACACTCGGCCGTCTGGAGGGCAGCTATGCGATCGGCATTCTGTGCGCCGACTGCCCGGAGCAGATGTTCCTCGCGCGCAACGGCTGTCCGCTGATCATCGGCGTCGGCGCGGGTGAGAACTTCTTCGCCTCCGACGTGACGGCGCTTGTGTCGCACACGAAAAATGTGGTCTATCTTGACGACGGTGAGCTCGCCGAGGTGCGCGCCGACGGTTATACCGTCTTTGACTGCACCGGAAAGCCCGTGCACAAGCCTGTCTCCCGCGTCGCGTGGGACATCGAGGCTGCCGAGAAGGGCGGCTACGAGCACTTCATGCTCAAGGAGATCATGGAGCAGCCGCGTGCCATCAAGTCCACACTCGACCCGCGTGTGAAAGATCACCGCGTCGTGTTTGACGAGCTGAAGATGACCGATGCGCAGCTCATGGGCTTCAACAAGATCATGATCACGGCCTGCGGCTCGGCGTTTTATGCCGGCCAGGCGGGCAAATATGCGCTCGAAAAGCTCACGCACATCCCGGTCGATGCCGACCTTGCAAGTGAGTTCCGCTACCGTGACCCGATCGTCGACGAGCACACGCTCATGATCATCATTTCGCAGTCCGGCGAGACGGCGGATACCATCGCTGCCATCCGCGAGGCGCAGTCCAAGGGCGCGTATGTGCTCTCGATCGTCAACGTCGTCGGCAGCACGATCGCCCGCATCTCGGACGATGTCATCTACACCTGGGCAGGTCCGGAGATCGCCGTTGCGACCACGAAGGGCTACACAACGCAGGTGTCGGTGTTGTATCTGCTGGCGCTCTATCTGGGCGAAAAGCGCGGCTGCCTGAGCAGGGAAGAGGCGGCAAAGCTCACGGACGATCTCATGATCCTGCCGCAGATGGTGCAGCGCGCCATCGACCTCAATCCGCAGATCGCGCAGCTGGCCGAGCGCTATAAGAATAACCCGTCGCTGTTTTTCATCGGCCGCAATGTGGACTACGCCGTCTGCATGGAGGGTTCTTTGAAGCTCAAGGAGATCTCCTACCTGCACTCGGAGGCCTATGCTGCGGGCGAGCTCAAGCATGGCACGATCGCGCTCATTGAGGAGAACCGTCTCGTCATCGCCGTCGCGTGCTACGAGCCGCTGTTTGACAAGACCATGAGCAACGTCAAAGAGGTCAAGGCGCGCGGTGCGCGCGTGCTTGGTGTGGCGCTCGAGGGCAATCGCGCCATCTATTCCGAGGCGGACGATGTGATCCTTGTGCCGCGCATGGACGACCTGTTCGTCGTCCCGGCGGAGATCGTGCCGCTGCAGCTCTTTGCATATTATGTCGCAAAAGCCAACGGCTGCGCGATCGATAAGCCGAAAAACCTCGCGAAATCCGTTACTGTCGAATAAGGAGAGCGTCATCCATGCCGAATCAGTCTGTCATCGTCCTCGATTTCGGAGGACAGTATAACCAGCTTATTGCGCGCCGCGTGCGCGAGTGCAATGTCTATTGCGAAGTCAAGCCGAACACCATGACCGTGGATGAGATCCGCGCCTTTGACCCCATCGGCATCATCTTTACCGGCGGCCCGCAGAGCGTATACGCCGAAGGCTCGCCGCAGGTCGATCCGGAGATCTTCCGGCTCGGCATCCCCATCCTCGGCATTTGCTATGGCTGCCAGCTCATGGCACAGTATCTCGGCGGGGAAGTGACCGCCGCCGGGAAGGACACCGCGCGTGAGTACGGCAAGACGGAGACATGGTTTGACACCGATTGCCGTCTGTTCCGCGGCCTGCCGGAGCAGAGCATCACGTGGATGAGTCATGGGGACTACATGGCCAAGGTGCCGGAGTCGTTCCGGCTCGTGGCGCATTCGGATGCCTGCCCGACGGTTGGCATCTGCGACGAGGTGCGCGGCTTCTACGGCGTGCAGTTCCACCCCGAGGTCAACCACACCGAGTATGGTCAGGCCATGCTGCGCAACTTCCTGTATGAGGTCTGCGGCGCGACCGGTGACTGGACGATGGGCGACTTCATGCGCAAGTCCATTGAGGACATCCGCGCCAAGGTCGGCGACGGCAAGGTGCTGCTGGCACTTTCCGGCGGCGTGGACTCCTCCGTTGCGGCGGCGCTGCTGGCTGAGGCCGTCGGCAATCAGCTCACGTGCATCTTTGTCGACCACGGTCTGCTGCGCAAGAACGAGGGCGACGAGGTCGAGGCTGCGTTCCAGAATTGGGACATCAACTTCGTGCGCGTCAACGCGGAAGAGCGTTTCCTCACGCGCCTGAAGGACGTCTCCGATCCGGAGACGAAGCGCAAGATCATCGGCGAGGAGTTCATCCGCGTCTTTGAGGAAGAGGGCAAGAAGATCGGCTCGGTCGACTATCTGGCTCAGGGTACGATCTATCCCGACGTGATTGAATCCGGCACAAATGTCGCTGCCGTCATCAAGAGCCACCACAACGTCGGCGGTCTGCCGGACTTTGTGGATTTCAAGGAGATTATTGAGCCGCTGCGTCTGCTGTTTAAGGACGAGGTGCGCGCGCTCGGCCGTGAGCTCGGCCTGCCGGAGTATCTGGTCATGCGCCAGCCGTTCCCGGGCCCGGGTCTGGCCATCCGCTGCCTCGGCGCGGTGTCCAAGGACAAGCTGGACATCCTGCGCGACGCGGACTTCATCTTCCGCGACGAGATTGCCAAGGCGCACCTGGAGCAGACGATGAATCAGTACTTCGCGGTGCTGACGAATATGCGCTCTGTCGGTGTTATGGGCGACGGCCGCACGTATGACTATACGCTCGCGCTGCGCAGCGTCACGACGACGGACTTCATGACCGCCAACTGGACGCGCATCCCGTATGATGTGCTCGACCGCGTCTCCGTGCGCATCGTCAACGAGGTCAAGGGCATCAACCGCATCGTCTATGATATTACGTCCAAACCGCCCGCCACGATCGAGTGGGAATAATTTCAGAGGTCGAAAAAAGCCTGTAAATACTGGACTTTTTAAGCCTTGAAGCCCCTCGCGGCAGCGATTTGGCAACAGAATTTTATGATTCATAAGAAAAGAGCTATCTGACTTCATTTGAAATCAGATAGCTCTTTTTTGTTATACGCCAATGACAATGAATTCTTCATTCTCTCCGATTTCTTCTGTGACCCAACGGTCTATAGCAGATATCGTTTCCTTAGCATCACTTGCAAATTCAGGGAGAACGGTTTCTGGAATGTTCAGCTGCATCATTTTTCGCCATTCTCCTCTTGTAACACTAGTATCTTCAAACATATCGAATGACACAGAGACTTTTTGAAATGCGCTTTCCAGGAAAAAGTAAAACGCGTTGTCCAGTACATACAGTGAATCTTGTCGAAGAAACTTCCTGCTGGCACCAGAATTTCCCTTTCTGAATTTGAGGTAATCACTGCCGCTGAATTCTCCGAGCTTATAAACATATTTATTCATGTATCATTTCCTCAAGCAGCAGATTGTTCAGTCCCTGTTGCGGCGTGATTTTACGTCACAGACTGAAAGCGCCATGGTATTGCATGCACAGATTCAGGCGGCAGCCGTATGCTGCAAGTCACAGAGCATCCCGCTGTTCGGCCGGCATGCGGTATTCCGGTTTGACGTGGTAGGCGACCTCTGCATACTGCCGCGCACGCGCGCGCAGCGAGAAGTTGCCCTTTTGACTGCACCAGACATAGAGCTCATGGCAGACCAGATCCGTCGCGATGCGCGACAGCAGATCCGGCGGCTCCTCCGTGTCGATAATGCCCGCCTTGGCGCAGTTATTGGCCAGCGTTGCAAACAGATCGTCCAGCGCATGGATGGCCGTGCGGATGCCTTCGGGCGACTCGAACTGCATGATGAAGAGTGTGCTCGTCAGTTCCGGGCCGAAGTCGTAAGCGATCGTGATGAACCGGTCGAACAGCTGCCAGATGCGCTCAAAGTCATTATCTGCGTGCGCAAACTTCATGAAGCTCTTGTCGTCATTGTGCTGCGGTTTTTCCACCATGTATTCGAGGATGCTGCGTTTGCCGTTGAAAGAAGAGTAAAAGACGGAGCGGGAGATACCGCATGCCTTGCAGATGTCGTTGACGGTCACGTTGTTATATCCGTCGCGCTTAAAGAGGGAAATGGCTGTTTCCGCGACTTCCTCTTTGAATTTCCAGGAAGAATCTTGCACTTCAAACACCCCTGATGAAAAATGTTTGCGTTTTTCAAACATTATACGACTTTTGTTTCTGTGATTCAACACACATAAGATTTTATTCGCAATTCTTTTACAGCTTTTTTGTGACTTGTTTCAAAAATGCCCTGGAGGCCTTGACATTGCAGGGTTAATAAATTAACATGGCGACGCTGGAAGCTGTTCAAGTGTCCGAACGGCCAGTCGTTATTTGGATGTAAACTATCAGAGAAGGAAGCGAGAACATGACAAAAGACGAGAAAATTGCAAAGCTCGGCAAAGAAATCACGGATCGCGCAACGGTTCTGCTCGGCAAGGACAAGATCACGCCGGATGCCCCGGAGTATCTGGGCATCAACTCCGCACTGAAGTTCACGGCGGTGAAGTATGATGAGAAGATGGCGGACGATATCCTCGACATCGCCCTGACGATGAAAAAGCGCGTGCCGCTCACGATCGAGCAGCTTGCGAAGAAAAACCCGCAGTTCGACAGAGCCTATCTGGAGAAGGCGCTGCAGGCGCTCAGTGAGAGCGGCCTGGTCGAGTTCCACTGGGAGAACCTCGACGGCAAGAACCCGAACCATGAGAAACGCTGGGTGCTGGACATGTTCGTCCCCGGCAGTGCCGAGATCATGATGATCAATCCCGAGCAGGCGGACATGTTCCCGGAGACGGCAGACTTCTTCGAGCGCATGGCGTATCTGCCGCTGGCGGGCATCACCGAGATGGTGCCTCCTGGAGGTGCCGGCATCGGTATGCACGTCATCCCGGTCGAAAAGGCCATCCCGGCCGAGAGCAAGTCTCTGCCGATCGAGCACCTGTCCCACTGGCTGAAGAAGTACGAGGGCCACATCGGCGTGTCCGTGTGCTCCTGCCGCAAGCAGCAGCGCATCCGCGGCGAGGGCTCCGGCGACGTGGAAGGCGAGTGGTGCATCGGCGTCGGCGACTTCGCCGACTACTGCCGCGAGACGAACCACGGCCGCGACATCACCTATGAAGAGGCAATGGAGATCCTCCAGAAGGCCGAGGACCGCGGCTATGTCCACCAGATCACGAACATCGACGGTGAGAACAAGATCTTCGGCATCTGCAACTGCGCCGTCGGCGTCTGCAACGCGCTGCGCACTTCGCAGCTGTTCAACACGCCGAACCTGTCCGCCTCCGCCTACGTGGCCGAGAGCGACCCGGAAAAGTGCGTTGCCTGCGGCAAGTGCGTAGAGACCTGCCCGGCTGGTGCTGTCCGCCTCGGTCAGAAGCTCTGCACGAAGGAAGGCCCCATCCAGTATCCGCACCATGAGCTGCCGGACGACACCAAGTGGGGCGAGGATCACTGGAACAAGAATTATCGCAACGAGAACGGATGCATCCAGACCTGGCCGACCGGCACGGCGCCCTGCAAGGCTGCCTGCCCGGCGCACATCGCCATCCAGGGCTACATCAAGATGGCGGGCGACGGCCGCTATGCCGACGCGCTCAAGCTCATCAAGAAGGATAACCCGTTCCCGGCTGTCTGCGGTAGCATCTGCAGAAAGTACTGCGAGGATGCCTGCACCCGCGGCACCGTCGACGAGCCGCTGGCCATCGACGAGATCAAAAAGTTCATCGCCGAGCAGGACATGAAGGCCGAGCACCGCTACGTGCCGCCCATGAACTCCTGCACGCATGAGAAGTTTGACCAGAAGGTCGCCATCATCGGCGGCGGCCCGGCCGGTATGTCCTGCGCCTACTTCCTGGCCATCGAGGGCTACAGCCCGGTCGTGTTCGAGAAGGAAGCCGTGCCCGGCGGCATGCTCGTCAACGGCATTCCGAGCTTCCGTATCGGCAAGGATGTCGTCAAGTCCGAGATCGATGTGCTGCGCGAGATGGGCGTGGAGTTCAAATGCGGCGTCGAAGTCGGCAAGGACATCACCATCCAGCAGCTGCGCGAAGAGGGCTACCAGGCGTTCTACGTCGCGGTCGGCCTGCAGCAGGCGGCGAAGCTCAACATCGCCGGCGAGGATCTCAAGGGCGTCAAGAGCGGTCTCGACTTCCTGCGTGAAGTCAACGCCGGCAAGCTCAAGAAGCTCACGGGCGATGTGGTCGTCATCGGCGGCGGCAACGCGGCCATCGACGTGGCGCGCGCGGCCCTGCGTCTGACCAAGGGCAGCGTGAACATGTACTGCCTCGAGAAGGACGAGGAGATGCCCACCGTTCCGGACGAGAAGAACGCCGGCATCGCCGACGGCGTCGTCATCAACAACTCCTGGGCGCCGAAGGCCATCCTCGGCGAGGGCGGCAAGGTCACCGGCATCGAGCTGATGCGCTGCGTGTCCGTCCGCGACGCGAGCGGCAAGTTCGCCCCGGTCTATGACGAGAATGAGACCATCACCGTCCCGTGCTCCAACGTTCTGGTCGCCATCGGCCAGCGCTCGGTCTACGGCGACGTTCTGGCCGGCACCGCGGCGGAGACGGCTGACGGCCGCCTGATCGCACACGACGCCGTGACGTTCCAGTCCAACGAGCCCGATATCTTCGTCGGCGGCGACTGCGCCACCGGCCCGAAGTACACGATCGACGCGATCGCGACCGGCCGCGAGGGCGCGGTGTCCATCCACCGCTTCGTCAACAAGGGCCAGACCCTGACGATCCACCGCAACACCCGCGAGTTCAAGGAGCTCAACAAGGACGATATCGTTCTGCCGACCGAGAAGATCAAAAAGCCCGCGCGTGCCGCCGTTGCCATCGACAGCAAGAAGGTGCGCACCATGCAGGACGACCGCGTGACGTTCACCGAAGAGCAGATCCGCTCCGAGGCGTCCCGCTGCCTGAGCTGCGGCCGCAGCGTCGTCGATCCGAACAAGTGCATCGGCTGCGGCATCTGCACGACCAAGTGCGAGTTTGACGCCATCCACCTCAAGCGCGTGCGTCCGCAAAACAGCAAGATGATCCCGGCCGAGGACAAGTTCAAGGCCATCGGCCCCTACGCTGCCAAGCGTCAGGTGAAGATCATCAAGAAGTCTCTGGCGGAAAAGAAAAAGTAATCCATCATTATGAGGCGGGCACAGAACCCTTCCCGCTGTGCCCGCCTGCTTGAAAGGAGCCCCCATGCACGAGCTGAGTATCGTTACTTATGTTGTCAAGCAGGTGCAGGAGATTGCCAAGGAAAACAACCTCACCGAGATCGAGTCGGTCACGCTCGAATTCGGTGAGGTCTCCGGCATTGTGCCGGAATATCTTGAAGATTGCTGGAACTGGTATACCAAGAAGGAGCCGATCATTCAGGGCACGAAATTCCTGTATGAGATCATTCCGGCCGTCACCTGGTGCGACGACTGTAAGACCACTTACCCGACCGTACAATACGGCAAGACCTGCCCGCACTGCGGCAACGGCAACACCTGGCTGCAGCAGGGCAATGAGATCAATATCAAACAGATCGAGGCGCGTTGATTCCGGCACGCCTCCCTGCCTATGGGCAGCAAAAGAGACAGAAGCGGTCGCGCAGCCGCTTTTGATAGAAACACGAACGAAGAGGGAGTGAACCATGAAAGACCTGAAACATCTTTTGTACTTCGAAAACCTTTTGCAGGAAGCGCACAATGACCTGATTGCTCAGGCGCAGAACGAGGGGAAGATCTGCGTTGCCTATGCCTGCGAAAACACGCCCGAGCCGCTGCTGAACCTGCCCGGCGCTTTCTCGACGCGCCTGCGCGCACCGCGCACCGGCTCTATGGAAATGGCCACGTATTATATGACCAGCTTCCTGTGTGAGTACAGCCGCGCGCTGCTCGAGCGCGCCATTGAAGGCGGCTACAACTTTGCCGACTGCATGATTACGCCGGACGGCTGCTCGATGATGAACCGCGCCGTGGAGAACATGGAGCTGCTCAAGACCATGGGCAAGGACAAGCCGAAGTTCTTCTTCGAGTACATGGAGATCCCGATGAAGGCGGACGACAACGGCCTGAACCTGTACGTCCTGCAGTGCCGCAACCATATCCTCACGCCGCTGCACGATGTCTATGGCATCGACGTCTCGGATGAGGCCATCCGCAAGTCTGTCGCCGAGCACAACCGCGTGTGCGAGCTCATCCGCGCCATCGGCGAGTACCGCAAGGGCCCCGACCCGCGCATCACGGGCTACGAATTCCACGTCATCACGCTTGCGACCTATGTCGCGCCGAAGTATCTGCTCATCGACAAACTCGAGGAGACGCTCAAGGAGCTCAAGACCCGCCGCCCGGACAAGAAGAATCCGTACCGCGCGCGTGTGGTCGTCGTCGGCTCTGAGGTCGATGACATCGATTTCATCAAGCTCGTCGAGGAGACCGGCGCGTACGTCTGCGCCGACCGCTTCTGCTACGGCTCGTTCCCGGGCCGCGACCCGATCGTGCTGACGGACGATGAGGACGCACTGACCCAGATCTGCCGCCAGTACATGAACCGCGCCCAGTGTCCGCGCTATATGGATACGCCCAAGATGCTCGGCCGCCGCGAATACGTCAGCCAGCTTGCCAAGGAGTACGAGGCCGACGGCATCATCTACGAGCAGATCAAGTTCTGCGACCCGTGGGCGTACGAGCGCATGCTCGGCTCGCACATCCTCAACGATGACTACGGCTATCCCGTTTTGTCCGTTGACCGCCCGTATAACATCGCTTCCTCCGGCCAGATGCGCACCCGTGTGCAGGCATTCGTGGAAAGCATGGAGATCAAGAAGATTCAAGGGGGGAAACAGTGATGTCCAACAAGAGAATCGGCTGCGAAAATTTCGGCAAGTTCTACACTGAGGGAAAGGTGCGCAACCGCCGCGAGTGGCGCGGCGTGACCGACACGCTCTATGATTATTCCCGCTGGCTGCACAACTGGATCACCATGGCGAAGATGGTATCCAAGCCGCGCAACATCAAGGCCATGTTCCGCTATCGCTGGATGGCCAACTATCTGGCCGTGCCCATGATGGTCGACCGCCACACCCAGGGCCTGCGCGACGAATATCTGCGCATCTGCCACCTGGAGCAGGATCTTATCATCGAGGACGTGGCAAAGCTGCTCGACGGTCTCTTCCGCGGCGACCGCCGCATCGGCAAGGACAAGAAATTCTCCGACAAGGTCGTGCTCGTGGACGAAAACGAGATGACCGCCGTCATGATGGGCTTCCCGACGCTCAAGGGCCTGAGCCGTGAGACGCCGTCGACCTATGTCTCCGTGCTGCTCAACCAGCACGCCGCCGAGCATTATATCGACGTCGCGCAGGAGTACGGCCTCGCGGGCGATGTCTGCCCGATGCCGGAGGCGGAAGCCGGCGTGTCCATCGACGACGACGCGCCGGTGCTCGGCGCGTGCGCCGTGCAGTGCAACACGACGTGCGACGGCTCCCTGCTCGGAAACGGCGTCATTTCCAAGCGCCTCGAGCTTGAGGACGGCATTCCGGTGTTCCAGCTGGCAGCGCCCCTGCGCCACCGCGAGGACGACGTGCAGGATTACGCTGCACAGGAGATCAAAAATGCCATCGCCTTCATCGAGGAGCACACCGGCGAGAAGTGGGACTGGAAGGCGTACTTCGAGTGCGCCGAGCGCGTGAACTACGCCACCAAGTGCCGCCTCGAGTGGCTGGAGATGAACAAGACCGACTATCCGCAGGTCTTTGGCTCCAACCTCGCGCTTTACACGGAGACGAACTACATGGCCATCTGCGGCAAAGTGCCCGCATTCCGCGAGGTCGACCGCAAGATCACCCAGCTCGCCGAGCGTGCCTACCGCAAGCAGAAGAAGGCCGCCAACGAGTACCGCCACCGCGCCATCGTCTGGGGCGTGCAGTCGCACTTCTACTTCGACTTCCTTGTCTGGCTGCTCAACTGCTGGGGCATCGTGCCGCTGACGGATATGCTCTCCATGGTCTCCACACGCGAGCTCGCCACGACTGACACGCCCGAAAACCGTGAGCAGGCGTATTACGATATGGCATGGCTGACCGAAAACATGATCATGCGCAACCGCACGCACGGCGGCTACAAGGTGCTGCTTGATGAGCTGTGGGAGTTCTGCGAGCAGTTCAATGCCGACATGGTCATTCTCTGGGAACACATGAGCTGCAAGGCACTCGACGGCATGCACGGTCTGTTTGAAGAGCGCGCCCGCGAGCACGGCATCCACCTTGTCTGGGTCACGCACGATCTGTTCGACCCGCGCGTGGTTTCGCGTCAGGGCGTGCGTCAGCAGGTCAATGACTATATGCGCACCGTCATGCAGGAAGAGCCTGTGGATCCGAGCCTGGAGATCCTGAAGGACGAGAAGTCCTGGTAATCAGAGAGGAGATCGAACATGAACAATTTGAAATGCAAGCTGCTCAAGGCCCTGCTGGGTGTGTCGCTCGGCGCACTCGGCGCGTTCGTGGTCACGTTTGTCATCTACTTCTGGAATCTGGACATGAAGCTCACCTCCGTCATGGAAGGCATCCTGCTCAAGCACTACGACCGGATCGAGCGCAACCAGCACCTGTGATACCAGCGTTTTTCAGCACCCGTCTGCCACGGCAGACGGGTGCTTTTTTGCAGCCGTTTTTCGCGTGTAAACAATTTATGAAGTCTCTTGACGATTCGGATAAATGCCCTTATAATGCGTAGCGTGCTACATATTCGGAGGTGCATCATGGAGCAATATCCAATCGGATGTCTATTAAAAATGATTACGGACAAGATCAAAATACAGGCCGACGCCAACCTTGCGCAGCATGACCTGACGCTGACGCAAAGCCGCGTGCTCGGCTATCTGGAGCAAAACGGCGGCATAGCGACGCAAAAGGAGATCGAGGGCTTCCTGCAGGTGTCGCACCCGACCGTAGCGGGCGTCATCGGGCGCATGGAGCAAAAGGGCTTCGTGTCCTGCCGCGCAGACCCTGCGGATAAGCGCAGCAAGCTCGTCTGCCAGACACCGCGCGCCGCCGAGATCGCACACGAAATGCAGGCGACCATTGCGGCCGCGGAGCAGCAGATGCTCCGCTCACTGACCCCGAAGCAGATCGCGGCGCTGGAAGCTTCGCTGCGCACGATCTATGCTGACCTCGGCTGAGCTGCCCGCAAACCCGGAAGGAGGAAACCCATGCTTCATACATTGACCCGCAGTCTGCGGGAGAACAAAGGCCCGGCGCTCGTGACGGTTCTGCTCTCGGCGCTGGAGGTCGTGTTCGAGATCGTGATCCCGCTGTTCATGTCCAACCTCATCGACTTCGGCATCGAGGGCGGCAGTATGGCGGCGGTCTGGAAATTCGGCGCGTTTTTGCTGCTGCTGGCGGCGTTCCAGCTGGCGACCGGCGTGCTCGCCGCGCGCATTGCCGCGCGCGCGTCCGTCGGCTTTGCGGCAAACCTGCGCGAGGATATGTACGACAATGTGCAGACGTTCGCTTTTTCGAACATCGACAAGTTTTCCACCGCATCCATCGTCACACGCCTGACGACGGACACCACAAACGTGCAAAACGCATTCCAGATGCTCATGCGTATGGCGATCCGCGCGCCGGTCATGCTGATCTTTTCCATGATCGTGTCGTTCCGCATCAGCCGTGACATCTCCATGACGTTTCTCATCATTCTGCCGATCCTTGCCGTGGCGCTGTTTTTCATCATCCGCAGCGTGTTCCCGATCTTCACGCGCGTTTTCCGCACATATGACGAGCTCAATAACGTCGTGCAGGAAAATGTCCGCGGTATCCGTGTCGTGAAGTCCTTTAATCAGGAACAGCACGAGATTCGCAAATTCGGCGCCATTTCCGAGCGCATTTACAAGGACTTTTCCAAGGGCGAGCGGCTCATCACGCTCAACGCGCCGCTGATGCAGTCATGCATCTACGCGTGCATGATCATCATCTCCTGGCTCGGTGCCAAGGCCATCATCGCCAGCGGCAATGACCCGGCACTCGGCCTCACGACCGGCAATCTCACCGCGCTCATCACCTATGCCATGCAGATCCTCTCGAGCCTGATGATGCTCTCGATGGTCTTTGCCATGCTGACGATCTCGCTCTCGTCCGCGCGGCGCATCGCCGAGGTGCTCGAGGAGCGGACGGATATCCGCCAGCCGGAGCACCCGGTCATGACCGTGCGTGACGGTGCGGTCGACTTTGACCACGTGAGCTTTGTCTACGCCTCCAAGGCGGACAAAAAGGTGCTCGATGACATTGATCTGCACATCCGCTCCGGTGAGACGGTCGGCGTCATCGGCGGCACGGGCGCGTCCAAGTCCTCGCTCGTGCAGCTCATCCCGCGCCTGTATGACGTGACCGGCGGCAAGCTGACGCTCGGCGGTGTGGACGTGCGCGATTATGATCTGGAGACGCTGCGCAACGCCGTTGCCATGGTGCTGCAGAAAAACGAACTCTTTTCTGGTACGATCGCCGAAAATCTACGCTGGGGCAACGAAAACGCCACGGACGAGGAGCTCCGTCACGCCTGCGTGCTCGCGTGTGCGGATGAATTCATTTCCGCCATGCCGGACGGTTATGACACCCATATCGAGCAGGGCGGCACGAATGTCTCCGGCGGCCAGAAGCAGCGCCTGTGCATCGCCCGCGCGCTGCTGAAAAAGCCGAAGGTGCTCATTCTCGACGACTCGACGAGCGCCGTCGACACGCGCACGGATGCGCAGATCCAGCAGTCCCTTTCCGCCTATATCCCGGAGACGACGAAGATCATCATCGCGCAGCGCATCAGCTCCGTGCAGAACGCGGACCGTATCGTCGTGCTCGATGACGGCCACATTGACGCCGTCGGCTGCCACGATGAGCTGCTGCGCACGTGCGAAATTTACCGCGAGGTCTATGAGTCCCAGCAGAAGGGAGGCGAGGACGATGCCTGAACGCCCAAAGTTTGATTCCCAGACGCTCAAGCGCCTGCTGTCGTATATGCGCGCCTATAAGGGCACGCTCGTGCTCGTGACGGTCTGCATCCTGCTGAGCGCGGTCGCAGGCGCGGCCTCGTCCATGTTCCTGCAAAAGCTGATCGACGGCTATATCGTGCCCATGCTCGGCACGGCGTCGCCGGACTATTCCGGCCTGATCCGTGCGCTGATCACCATCGGCTGCGTATATCTTGTCGGTACGCTGGCCACATGGCTGTATAACCGCCGCATGGTCACGATCGCGCAGGGCACGCTCAAGCGCATCCGCGACGAGATGTTTGAAAAGATGCAGCGCCTGCCCATCCGCTACTTTGACACGCATACGCACGGCGACATCATGAGCCTGTATACGAACGATACCGATACGCTGCGCCAGATGATCGCGCAGTCCATGGCGCAGCTCGTGTCGTCCGTGTTTACGCTGACGGTCGTGTTTTTCTGCATGCTGTACATCAGCATCTGGCTGACGCTGATCGTGTGCGCCGTCATGGCGCTCATTCTCGTGTTCGTGCGCAAGCTCACCGGCCGCATCGGCGGCTACTTCATGGCGCAGCAGACGGCGCTGGCCGATCTCAACGGCTATGTTGAGGAGATGGTCAACGGCCAGAAGGTCGTCAAGGTCTTCTGCCACGAGGGGCAGAGCAAGGCGGAGCTGCGCCGCCGCAACCGCGTCTGGGCGGAAAACGCCGCGCGCGCCAGCGGCATGGCCAACAGCATGATGCCGATGATGAACGCCGTAGGTTATCTGCAGTATGTCATCATCGCCGTCATCGGCGGCACGATGGCGATTGCCGGCACGCCGAACCTCGGCCTGACGGGCATGAACACGCTCACGCTCGGTATGATCGCATCCTTCCTCACGCTCTCGCGCGGGTTTACAAACCCGATCTCGCAGATCTCCAACCAGTTCAACTCCATCGTCACAGCACTGGCCGGCGCATCGCGCATTTTCGCGTTCATGGATGCCGAGCCGGAGACGGACGACGGCTATGTGACGCTTGTCAACGCCAAGGAGGAAAACGGCATGCTCGCCGAGACCGACCACCACACGGGCCTCTGGGCATGGAAGCACCCGCACGGCGACGGCACGGTCACATACACGAAGCTTGCCGGGCGCGTCGTGTTCGATCACGTGGACTTCGGTTATACGCCGGACAAAGAGGTCCTGCATGACATCACGCTCTACGCCGAGCCCGGCCAGAAGGTCGCCTTCGTCGGTGCGACCGGCGCCGGAAAAACGACGATCACAAACCTCATCAACCGCTTTTACGACATTGCCGACGGCAAGATCCGCTACGATGGCATCAACATCAATAAGATCCGCAAGGCAGATCTGCGCCGCAGCCTCGGCATCGTGCTCCAGGACGTGAACCTCTTCACCGGCACCGTCATGGAGAACATCCGCTACGGCAATCCGGACGCGACGGATGACGAATGTATCGCGGCGGCGAAGCTTGCCAATGCCGACCATTTCATCCGCATGCTGCCCGACGGCTACAACACCGTGCTCAAAGGCGACGGCAGCGGCCTGAGCCAGGGCCAGCGGCAGCTGCTGAGCATCGCACGCGCGGCTGTGTCCGATCCGCCGGTCATGATCCTCGACGAGGCGACCAGCTCCATCGACACCCGCACGGAGGCGCTCGTGCAGAGCGGCATGGATAAGCTCATGGAGGGGCGCACGGTGTTCGTCATCGCGCACCGGCTCTCGACGGTCAAGAATGCGGACGTCATCATGGTGCTTGACCATGGCCGCATCATCGAGCGCGGCAACCATGCAAAGCTCATCGCCGAAAAGGGCGTGTACTACCAGCTCTATACCGGCGCGTTCGAGCTCGAATAATTTCCTGCGCCCCCTTGCGGCCGGCAGGGGGGCGCGGTATAATTGCGGTAACGAAGCAAAGGAGGAGAACCATGGAGTATCGAAGATTTGGAAACACCATCGTCGCCCGCATCGACCGTGGGGAAGAAGTGCTTGAGCAGGTTGCGGCCATTGCGCAGGCCGAGCAGATCAAGCTCGCGAGCGTGCAGGCGCTCGGCGCGGTCGGTGAATTCACGGTCGGCGTGTTCCACACGGCCGAAAAGCAGTACCACGCCAATTCGTTCGCGGGCGATTTCGAGATCGTCTCGCTGACCGGCACCATCAACACGATGGACGGCGCGTTTTACACGCACCTGCACATGAGCGCCGGAAACGAGAAGGGCGAAGTGTTCGGCGGACATCTCAACCGCGCCGTTATCAGCGCCACCTGTGAGATGGTCATCACGGTTATCGACGGAAGAGTGGATCGTTTTCACAGTGAGGAGATCGGCCTGAACCTGTTCCAATTCTGAGCATCTGTGTCAAAAGCACGCACGGCTATTGAGTCGTGCGTGCTTTTTTTGCTGCCTTGATCCTATATTCCTATTGACAACATAGGAATATAGGCATATAATTCATCTCAATGAGGTAGGATTTTGTGCCGGACCATCCTGAGCCTCTCTGAATTCGTGTATACGTATGCAGCCGTGCCGTCAGGCACGGTTTGCCATTGGGAACGGAGGATACATATATGAACAGCAACCTGCTTGAAGTCAGCGGCCTGCACGTGAGTGCGGGCGAGAAAGAGATCCTGCACGGCGTGGACCTGACCGTCGGCAAGGATGAGACGCATGTGCTCATGGGGCCGAACGGCACCGGCAAGTCCACGCTCGGCTATGCGATCACCGGCAATCCGGAGTACACGGTCACGGCCGGAAAGATCGTCTTTGACGGCGAGGATATCACACGGCTGCCGGTCAACGAGCGCGCGAAGAAGGGTATTTTTCTGTCGTTTCAGAATCCGCTCGAGGTGCCCGGCGTGACGCTCAGCGCGTTTATCCGCAGTGCGCTCGAGCAGAAGACCGGCAAGCGCATCCGCCTCTGGGACTTCAAGAAGAAGCTTGCCGAGACGATGCAGCTGCTGGCGATGGACGCTTCCTATGCTGAGCGCGACCTGAATGTGGGCTTTTCCGGCGGTGAGAAAAAGAAAGCGGAGATCCTGCAGATGCTCATGCTCGAGCCGAAGCTTGCCATCCTCGACGAGACGGACTCCGGTCTGGACGTCGACGCGGTGCGCACGGTCTCCAAGGGCGTGCAGCTCTATCGTGAGCGCGTGCACGGCTCGTTGCTCATCATCACGCACAGCACCCGCATTCTCGAGGCGCTGACGGTGGACGCCGCGCACATCATGGAGCAGGGCGTCATTGTGAAAAACGGCGATGCATCGCTTGTAGATACCATCAATGAAAACGGCTTTGGCGGCATCCAGGCAGACTGAAAGCGAGGCGATCCGAATGAAGGAAAAAAGTCAGGTCGCGGACATTGACCGCAGCGTCTATGACATCCGCGACAAAGAGGACGATGCCTATCGTATGCAGGAGGGCCTGACGCCGGAGATCATCGACCGGCTCTCGAAGGAAAAGGGCGATCCGGTCTGGATGCAGCAGTTCCGGCTGCAGTCGCTGCAGATCTATAACGAGATGCCGATCCCGGATTGGGGCCCGTCCATCGAGGGGCTGGACATGGATCACATTGCAACATACGTCCGTCCCAAGACCGACATGAAAAGCGACTGGAAGGACGTCCCGCAGGATATTAAAGACACCTTTGAGCGTCTCGGCATCCCGCAGGCGGAGCGCAAATCGCTTGCCGGCGTCGGCGCGCAGTACGACTCCGAGCTCGTGTACCACAACGTCCGGGACGAAGTGGCTGCACAGGGCGTCGTCTACACCGACATGGAGAGCGCGCTCAAGGGCGAATACGCCAACATGGTGCACAAGTATTTCATGAAGCTCGTCACGCCGCGCGACCATAAGTTTGCGGCCCTGCACGGCGCGGTCTGGTCCGGCGGTTCGTTCGTGTATGTGCCGAAGGGCGTGCAGGTGTCCATCCCGCTGCAGTCGTACTTCCGTCTGAACGCCAAGGGTGCGGGCCAGTTTGAACACACACTCATCATTGTCGATGAGGGCGCGAGTCTGCATTTTATCGAGGGATGCTCGGCACCGAAATATAACGTTGCGAACCTCCACGCCGGCTGCGTGGAGCTGTACGTGAAGAAGAACGCTAAGCTGCGCTACTCGACCATCGAGAACTGGTCGAAAAATATGTATAACCTCAATACAAAACGCGCGCTCGTGGAAGAGGGCGGCGTGATCGAGTGGGTTTCCGGCTCGTTCGGGTCTCATGTCGGCTGCCTGTACCCGATGAGCGTGCTCAAAGGCGATAACTCCAAGATGGAATTCACCGGCGTCACGTTCGCCGGCGCGGGGCAGAACCTCGACACCGGTGCGAAGGTCGTGCACATCGGCAGGAACACGAGCTCGTATATGAACACACGCTCCATCAGCAAGAGCGGCGGCATCAGCACATTCCGCAGCAGCGTCGTGGTGCAGAAGGGCGCCAAGCACGCAAAATCCTCCGTGTCCTGCCAGTCGCTGATGCTCGATTCCGAGTCCCGCTCCGATACCGTCCCGGCCATGGACATCCGCACGAAGGACGCTGCCGTCGGCCATGAGGCAAAGATCGGCAGCATCAGCAACGAGGCGGTGTTTTATCTCATGAGCCGCGGCATGAGCGAGGAGGACGCCCGCGCGCTGATTGTCAGCGGCTTTGCGGACAACGTGTCCAAGGAACTGCCGGTGGAATACGCGGTGGAGATGAACAACCTCATCCGCCTTGAGATGAAGGGCAGCATCGGCTGAGCGGAAAGGAGCATCCATCAATGGAGAAAATGACCATCAATCAGCTGCCCAGCCGGACGTGGAATCGTCTGGGCGTGAATGAAGCGAGTATTGACTGGGACGAAAGCGCGACGGTTGTGCTGCCGGAAGAATCCGCGGAAAAAACGGATATGCTGATTGCGTCGGACGCGGCGTATGCCCGCAAGCGCGTGACCATTCAGGCGGAGAAGGGCGCGAAAAAGTCGCTTTTCCAGACCCTTCGCACGGCGGGCAAGCTGCATGTGCAGACGGAGCTGACCGCCGAGGACGGCGCGGAAATGGAGCTGATTCAGCTGGTCGCGCCGGGCGAAAACGCGCTGGTGTATGATGAAGTCATCGGGCACTGCCACGGCAGCGGGCGGATTGTGCTGCGGCAAGTGACGCTGGGTCATGGCGATGTGTACGCGCAGACGGGCATCGGGCTGGACGGCGAGAACGCGTCGTTTGCGGCGAATATCGGCTATCTGGCGCGGAAAAACCAGACGCTGGACATAAACCTTGTCGTCAACCACTG
>OGLB01000478.1_pt1 | contig 21174 bp, 18 predicted proteins | sample 1572551 | NCBI WGS metagenome assembly OGLB01 (sample SAMEA2582003, study PRJEB24529) | metagenome | biome: Human gut stool | place: China | collected 2011
AGCGTTATTTTGCTCATTTTGGCAATTCATGATCTTATTTTGCCGCCTTTCTTTGAAAAATACGACTATAGATTTTTTACAAACTCGCTTATACTCGGCTTCCAGCACCCTGCTTACCTTGCAATAGTTTGCCTAACGGTTATTTGCGTGCTTGCACTTAACATGCGATATGACCAAAGCAATCTTAAATACATATTCATGATGTCCGTTGTAACCATTCTTACATTTCGCTCTAAGGAAATGACGGCAGTTTTGATTATCTTATTGCTTTATATAATGTTTGTTAAATATAAATTTCATGGCAACGCTTTGGTTTTGGCTCCCATTGCGGGTCTTGCGATTTATTTTTCATTAGATCAATTTGATAAATACTTCACAGTTCACGATTATGCGCCGATGAGGCTTAAGCTCATTCAAGACGGTGTTAAAATTGCAAATCAGCATTTTCCGTTTGGCTCCGGGTTTGCAACTTTCGGCACAACGGTTTCATACGAATACAATTCACCGTTTTACCAAAGCCTCGGCTACTATTCAAAGCTGTATATAGACCAGCTGGTTGTTGCAGACGCTTTTTGGCACGGTATCTTTGCCGAAAGCGGATGGCTCGGCACTGCGGCATTCATTGTTGCGGTTTTGCTTATGGCGGTTGACTCTGTTTCAAAAACAAAAACTCATCCTTATGCCGGTTGGTGCATGCTTTCGATAATGCTCTATTCGTTCATAGCATCGGTTGCTTCAACATCATTCTTCAACCCGGCAATTGCGCTTATGTTTATAATTTACGGCATTGCTTCCGAGGACAGGGATGATTCGTTTATTTTAAATGACACAAGGCGAAAAACATTTTCAATAAAATTCAGATTTTAAGGACCGTTTTTATAATGACTTTGCATCAATATATTGATAAAACAAGGCGAATGATAAGGCAATTTAAAATTCTGACCATAAGAGACGGTTGGAAAAAAGCCGCATATCTAAAAAAGCACAATATTTTTTATCACATAGGCGACAAGGTGTTTTACACTTCAAACCTGCTGCCGGCAGAGCCCTTTTTGGTTTGCCTGCACAACAATATAGTAATTTCGGCAGGAGTGCGCCTTATAACACATGATGTTGGCAATGCCATTTTTAACGGCGAGGAAAAAACGGATAAATATCTTTGCAAATTCGGAAAAATCGAAATTCACGATAACGTTTATGTTGGCGCAAATGCCGTTATAAATTATGGGGTTACAATCGGCAGCAATTGCATTGTGGCAGCAGGCGCAGTGGTAACTAAGGATGTGCCGCCCGGCAGCGTGGTGGCAGGCGTACCTGCACGAATCATAGGCAGCTATGACGATGTTAAAAGGCGCAGCCTTGAATACAGCGAAAGCTTTAACTACAGCGGCGGCGGAAGATGGGTTGAGGATTTAATGAAAATCAAGCCTGTTAAATTTGATATAGACGAGGAAAAGTGATGAAAGGCAGCAAGGTTTTAAAAAACTATTTATTTAATGCCGGATATCAACTTTTGGCAATTATTGTGCCGCTTGTTACCACACCCTATATATCAAGGGTGCTTAATGCAGACGGCATAGGCATTTACAGTCTCACATTTTCAATAGTCAGTTATTTTACGCTTTGCTCGGCTCTCGGCACCGTAAGTTATGCAAATAAGCAAATCGGCATTTTGCAAGACGATCCGGTTTTGCGCACGCAAAAGTTTTTTGATGTGTTTTCGCTCAGGCTTATAACAACCTCTGCCGCTCTTGTAATTTATCTTTGCTATGCCGTATTCTTTGCAGAGCATAAAACAATTGCGCTGATTCAAAGCTTTTATATTCTTGGAGTTATGTTTGACACCTCTTGGTTTTTTCAAGGGATGGAAGATTTTAAAAAAATAGCACTCAGAAACTACTTTTTTAAATTTTTAAATGTTGCGTTTATCTTTATTTTTGTTAAAGACAAAGATGATCTTTGGAAATATGTTTTCGGCCTTGCTTTGTTGACTTTTATAGGAAATGCAAGCCTTATCCCCTCTTTAAGAAAATATCTTGTTCGCATAAAGGGCTACAAAATAAAACCATTTTGCGATTTCAAGGTTATTGTGCAGCTTTTCATACCTGCTCTTGCCGTTCAAATTTATGCAATGCTGGATAAATCAATGATAGGCTGGATAACACATGATAATGCACAAAACGGCTATTACGAGCAATCCGAAAAAATAATTAAAATGTGCCTTATGCTGATAACGGCGCTTATAACCGTTACAATGCCGCGCATTTCAAAGCTTTTTGCCGAGGGCAATAAAAGAGAGGCAGAGGAAACACTTTATAAATCGGCAAGATTTGTTTGGTTTTTCGGCGTTCCGCTCACACTCGGTGTTATAGGCGTTGCAAAAACGCTTGTGCCTGTTTTCTTTGGCGACGGATGGGAACCGGTTATAAATATGCTTTATGTTATGAGCCTTTTATTCATAACAATGGGCCTTAATCAAACAATGGGCACGCTTTATTTTATAGCAACGGGCAAGCAAAATATTTATACAGCTGCAATAATAACCGGCGGAATTTTCAACATTATATTTAATGCAATTTTAATTCCGCACCTGGGTGCGCTCGGTGCGGGAGCTGCTTCCGTTTTGGGCGAAATTGTTATATTTATGTTTGAATCCGTTTATATTGCAAAGCACAAATCGTTTTCTTTGCGTCCCGTGTTTACGGCAAGCATAAAATATTTAATTGCAGGCGCAATAATGCTTGCGGCGCTGATTTTTGCAGGGCTTAATTTGCCTAAAAACGCAGCAGTGCTTGCAGGATTGATAATTGCGGGAGCGGCAATTTATTTTGCGGCACTTCTAATAATGAAAGATAAATTTATTTTTGAAATAGCAGAAATAGTCAAAGCCAAATTTCACATTGGCAAAAGGGGCTAATATGATAAATGAAATCAAACACAGCATTAAATCAAAAAACTGCGGAAATTTAATAAGATGCTTCAAAAGCCTTTTAAATCCTACGGTTGCAGGCAAAATCGTGTTTTTTAAAAATCATCACAGAAAAATTGATTATAAAAACCCAACAATCCTTGACGAAAAGCTGCTGGCAATATCGGCAAATGAATATTATAAAAATCCGCTTATAACAAAATGTGCAGATAAATATGCCGTTCGTGAATATATTGAAGAAAAAGGCCTGGGTTGCATTTTAAATGATTTAATCGGTGTTTATGACAGCACCGATGAAATTGATTGGAATGCATTGCCGAATCAGTTTGCAATAAAATGCAATCACGGCTCCGGATATAATATTGCGGTTACAAATAAAGCGGATTTCAATAAAGACGAAGTGTTTGCAAAGCTTAATTATTGGCTTGAAGAAGATTACAGCATTATAAGCGCAGAGCATCAATACCACGAAATTCCACGCAAAATCATAATAGAAAAATACTTAACGGACGGGCACGGAAGCCTACCGATAGATTATAAATTTTTTGCATCAAGAGGAAACATCATTTGTTGCCTTTCGATTTCCGGCAGAGCAGAACACAGCACCAAGCGCTTCTTCAGCGACGAAAAATTCAACGGCATTTCCGTTTTAAACAAATGCGTTGATTCTTTTGAAGCAAAAAAACCAAAAAAATATGATGAAATGATTGAAGTTGCAAAAACACTCAGCAAAGATTTTCCTTTTGTAAGAGTTGATTTATACGAAACGGAAGCAGGCATTGTTTTCGGGGAATTAACCTTTACCCCCATAGGCTGCAATCATTACTATCTTTCAAACGAAGCCCAAGAATTTATGGGCTCAAAAATAATTATTTAAGTATCTATAGAGGCAAATATGAAAACGATAGGCTATTTGGTGCCGTATTTCGGAACACTGCCGAAGAATATGCAGCTGTGGCTCAAAAGCTGCGCTGCAAACCCAACGATTGATTGGATTTTGCTTACGGACGACAAAACAGAATATGACTATCCCGAAAATGTTAAGGTTAAATACTGCTCTTTCGAAAGTTTGAAGGCAAGAATTCAAAAATCTTATGATTTTCCCGTTCAGATTTCGTCTGCCTGGAATCTTTCTCTTTTCAAACCTGCTTACGGCGAGATTTTTGCAGAAGAACTTGCAGGCTATGATTATTGGGGGCACTGCGATGTTGATGTTATTTGGGGAAACATTCGCAAATTCATAACGGATGATGTTTTGAATAAATACGAAAAAATCGGATTTCAAGGGCATTCGCTGCTTTACAAAAACACTCCCGAAGTTAATGCAAGATACAAAATTTGCGTTGACGGAAAAATCAACTACAAGAATGTTTTCAGCGGAGAGGTTAAATACTCTTTTGATGAAAACGGAATGGATGATATTTACAACCATTTAAATATCCCCTATTACAAAGAAATAACTTTTGCCCATATGCGCAAATACGCATACCGACTTTCCGTTGGCTTTGTGCCAAAAAATGAAGAGTACAAAAACAAATGCCAAATCTTTGAATGGAAAAACGGAACCTTGCTTAGGCACTATGTGCACGATGGCAAGCTTTATACCGAAGAATTTATGTATATTCATTTCTTTTGCCGACCTATGAAATATTTGCAAAAGAATTATAACGAGGATGCAAGATACATAATTTACCCGGATTGTGTTAAGGATTTTAACGGCAAAATAGATGTTAAAACGGTTAAAAGGCTTGCGAAAAACCCTGCCGTTGCTTATTATGCCAAAAGCATTTGGGCAAACAAGCATAAGCTTACGCCGAAAAAAATCATGTTTAACATAAAAAATATGATTAAAAGGAAGCTAAAAAAATAAGCATTACGCTTGGGAGAAAAAATGGAAAACAACACAGCGTTAAAACCGAGACTGCATTGGATTGATGTGCTCAAGGGAGTTGGAATAATTTTAATAATGATGGGCATATAAACAGCAAAATCACCATTGTGCCATGGATCTACATGGTACCTGTGGCGCTTTTTTTTGCCCTTTCCGGCTTTGTTTTTTCAACCTTTGAAATAAACAAAAACATTTCTTTTAAAGAATTTCTTATCAAGCGGTTGAAATCATTGATTGTGCCCTTTATCCTGTTTAGGCTTATTTTAGTTGTTTACTGGCTGCTTGTTGAGCGCCGCTTTCGAGAGCTTGATATGGGGCCGATTTGGTTTTTACCCGCATTATTTGCAGCGGAAATTATTTCTTATTTCATTTGCAAAAAGAAAAATCCGTTGCTTAATGCAATTGCCTTCATTCTCTTTTTTGCTGCACTGGCAGGCCTTAAATATGCAAAGTTTGACAATTATGCAATCGGCAAATGCATAATGATTGCAATTAACGCCTCTGCCTGGTATAACTTCGGATTTTTGGAAAGCTGCATAAGCAAAAACCTTAAAATAAAAAAAGAATATGCGGCAGTTGCAGTTTGCGCATTATTGGCAATTACAACCGTTTGCAGCATTTATAACGGCACCGTTTCGCTTTACAGCTCTCTTTTCGGAAAAAGCATTCTTTTATATATAGCAGAAAATGCATTTGGCACGGTGGCTTTAATAATGCTTTGCAAATATCTTTTAACAAAAAGTGCACCGTTGGAATATTTAGGCAGATACACCATTATTCTTTTTGCAACACACGAGCCTATTAAAAGAGTGCTGTTAAAGCTGACCGAAATAATAACAACAAAGCTTGGCAAGCCTCTTTCAATTGATTTTTTACAGGGCAACTTTTTTACAAGCCTGCTTATTCTGCTTGCGGTTATATTGATTGAGCTTATTGTTATCCAAATTTTCAGATTTATAAAATCAAAAACAAAATCTAAAGGAGCATTTAGAATTTTATTTGCTTTTGTGCATGATTAAGCCGGTTATTCGGAGGTTTTGATTATGAACATAAAAATATTTATTAACACATTTATAAACAGCGGCAAGCAGCTTGCAGAGCAGTTTGTTTTTTGGCCGCTTATTATTGTGTGCGTTATTATGCTCATAATTCTTATCAGGGATTTTCGCAAAAGCGCCTCCGGCTCGCTAAACTTTTTTGAATTTGCCGGCACACCGGGAAACGAAAAAAGATATTTAAGCATTATGGTTTTTTTGCTGCTTTTTGCAATAATTTTAAATTCAACTTTAATAAGTAGAATAGGCGTTTACCACATTGATAACCCGCTGGAAAACCTTTGGACCGGCTGGAATCCGTTTTCAGAAGATTTCAGCGTTATATGGAACACAATTGTGTTTATGCCGCTTGGTTTAATTTTTTATTTATACAAAAAGAATGTTAAAGGAATTAAAATCCACAGCAAGGCATGCATTTGGATGTCTGCCATTTCGGCATTTGCCACATCGCTTTTTATTGAAACAACGCAATTGATTTTTAAAATCGGCACATTTCAAATATCCGATTTATTTTATAACACATTGGGCGGTTTATTGGGCGCACTTATTTTTGTGGCAATCAGAAAGCTGCGCCGCAAAATCAAATATATAAACCCAAGCAAAAAACAATAAACAATTATTAAACCGGCAGGTAATTATGCAGTTTTAGCTCATTGCATTGACAATTTTTTAACTATAATGATATTCTGAAGAAAAGAAGAAATTAGTGTGAAAATCACACTAATTAAATTATATTGCCTTCAAAATTTGCCTGCGGCATAATTTTGAAATGGCTGAAATCGCCGTTATGCCTGTTCAGGCAACGCAGGTAATGAGGTGATTTTTAACAAACTGTTTGTTGCCTGAAAGGCTATGGTGATTATTATGGAAGAAAACAATTTAAACCAACAACCCAATCAGCAATATAGTCCTGATCATCAGCAGGCTGCTCCGCAATATGCACAGCAACAGCAACAGGCTGCTCCGCAATATGCACAACACCAGCAGCAGACTGCTCCGCAATATGCACAACACCAGCAGCAAACTGCTCCGCAATTTGCACAGCAACAGCAGCAGGCCGCTCCACAATATGCACAACAACAGCAGCCTCGCCAAGTTCCGTTTACTCAGATATTTAATCCGCCTTATGACCCCACAACACAGGTTATGTCCGTAGGCGAATATATAGGCTTGTTCATTTTAAGCTCAATTCCCGTTGTAAACATCATTTGCTGGATTGTTTGGCTTTGCTCAGACAGCACAAACAAAAACAAAAAGAACTACATAAAAGCAAATATAGTTATTTGGGTTCTCAGCGTGGTTTTGCTTGTGCTCTTCTATGTGTTTATTTTTTCTGTCTACGGAGCTTCTTTTCTTGATTTTTAACCCGGTATTACCCACACAATTTAAGCCTCAGCTTTATGCTGAGGCTTTTTTCTTTATTATTATTTATTGCGCAAGCCTTAAATCGGCTTTATTTATCAGCATTCGCCGCAAATCAAAAAACGGCTGTTCATTTAAAACGCAAATAAAACAAGCTCCGCCGAGGGTGCACTTTGCAAAGAATAATTGCTCAACAAGTCAATGCTTGAACCGCATTTTTCTTTTAGAAAGTGCTCCGAGGCGGAGCCTTAATATTAAATATAAACAGAGAATCCGTTATTCACAATCGCAAATCAATTTGCGAGTTTTAAGAATTCTTGATGAAGAAACGGAGAATTCATCAAGCCCCCAATCGATGAGGCGCGGAATCATTTTTGGATCCGCAGCTGCCTCGCCGCACATTCCGACCGGGATATTTGCCCTTTTTGCGCTTTTAACGGTTATTTCAATTGCCTTTAAAACCGCCGGGTCATTGGAATTATAAAGATAAGAAACCTCGTTATTACCTCTGTCTGCCGCCATTGTGTAGCCCGTTAAATCATTTGTGCCTATGCTGAAGAAATCAGAAACGGCAGCAAGCCTTTCTGCAACAAGCACTGCGGCAGGCGTTTCAACCATAATGCCAAGCTTAATATCTTTTTTATATTCTTTGCCCTCTGCGGATAATTCCGCTTTACATTCCTCAAGCAAAGATTTTGCTTTTATAACCTCATCCTCCGTGCAAACAAGAGGAAGCATTATTTTAATATTGCCATAGCAAGCGGCACGCAGCAAAGCACGAAGCTGCACTTTAAACAGTTCTGTGTTTTTTAAACAATACCTGATTGCACGCAATCCCATAAACGGATTTTCCTCTTTTTCGATTTCCAGATAAGGAATATGCTTGTCTCCGCCTACATCAAGAGTGCGGATGATTACTTCTCTGCCGCCCATTGCCTTTGCAACTGAGCTGTAGGCCTCAAACTGCTCATCCTCGCCGGGAGCCTGATTTCTGTCCATATAAAGAAATTCCGTTCTGAAAAGGCCTATTCCCTCTGCACCGTTCACAACGGCACCGTGCACATCCTCTGCCTTGGCGATATTGGCGTAAACTGCCTTTTTTAATCCGCTCTTTGTTACGGTGGGCTTATTTATATACTCCTTAAGCATGAGCCTTTCTTTTTGCTCTTGCTCTTTAAGAAGCAAATACTCTGCCTTTTCATCGGCAGACGGAGAAATGATAATTTCGCCCTTAACAGCATCTGCAACAAGCTCATCGCCTGATTTGATAATGCTTGCGGCATCCTTAACTCCTAATATGCACGGAATGCCCAAAGCCCGGGCAATGATTGCGCTGTGAGAAGTTACTCCGCCGATTTCGCCGATAATGCCCTCAACATTTTTGGGGTTTATTTTTGAGGTCATGCTTGGAGTGAAATCGCAAGCAACAAGAATGCTGCCCTTTTCAACCTTTGCAATATCAATTTCCTCAACACCAAGCAGAATTTTCAAAAGCCCTGTTTTAATATCGCTAACATCTGTTGCCCTTTGGCGGGTAAGCTCATCTTCTGCCGATGAAAAAATCATATGAAACATATTGCAAACATTATCAACCGCCTCTTCGGCAATTACACCGCCGGAGATTGTATCCTTCATTTGCCCAATCATAAAAGGATCTGCAAGCATTGCAAGATGCCCCTGCAAGATTTCCGCATTTTTTTCGCCGGCATTGGCGGAAAGCTCGGAAATAAGAGCCTTTGTTTCGGCGGTGAATTTTTTCACCGCCGCATCAAGGCGAGCTGATTCCGTTTCGGCATCCGTGAAGCTTTTGCCGGAATAATCAAGCTTTAGCTCCTGTATAACAACGGCCTTGCCGATTCCGTATCCCTCAGACACGCCTATTCCTTTAAAGCGCTTTTCTTTAATCATATCAATCCATTCCGTTTTCAATCAGTGAAACAGCCTTTTCAAGCATTTCGTTTTCATCGGGGCCGCTGCATTCAACGGTTAATTCCGTGCCGTATTTAATACAAGCTGCCATAATGTTCATAATGCTTTTTCCGTTTATAGTTTTTTCGCCTGCTATTAAGTTTATATCCGATTTAAAATTTGCCATTTCGGTTACAAACACATTTGCAGGTCTCATATGAAAGCCCATTTTATCAACAACAGTAACATTTTTCTTTACCATAATTTATACCTCTGTTTATAATTTCATATTTGATTTATTGATTAAGCGTTTACTCTTTTCTTTTTGAGCAATCCAAGCATAAGAGCGCCTACTATTGAGCCTGCAACCAAAGCAATGATATATCCAAACGGATGATCAACAACTATAAAGGTGAATATACCGCCGTGAGGAGCAGGGCAAGCACAACCAAAGAGTGAAGTGATAAGGCCTGCAACAGCCGAGCCAACCATGCAAGACGGAATTACACGAAGAGGATCCGAAGCTGCATAAGGAATTGCACCCTCTGTGATAAAGCACAAGCCCATAAGATAGTTTACAGGGCCGCTTTTAAGCTCTTCCTTAGTCCATCTGTTTTTAAAGAATGTTGTTGCAAGAGCAATTGCAATGGGAGGAACCATACCGCCGATCATAACGGCAGCCATAATCCAAGTGTTTCCGTCTGCAATTGCAGCCGTGCCGAAAACATATGCAGCCTTATTGAACGGGCCGCCCATATCAATTGCCATCATTGCGGCAAGAACAATTGAAAGAAGAACACGGCTTGTTTCGCCAAGGCTTGAAAGTCCGTTTGAAAGAGCTATGTTTACAACACCTACAACAGGATTTAACACGCACATAACAACGCCGATAAGCAATGTGCCGAGAAGCGGGTAAATAAATACAGGCTTTATGCCGTCCATAGATTTCGGAAGCCAAGAGAAAGCTTTTTTCAAGCCGTTTACAAGCACACCTGCAATAAAGCCCGCAAGCAATGCGCCGAGGAAACCGGAAACAGCCTTATCATCGCCTACAAGACCTTGATTTGCGATAAAAGCCTTAAAGGTGAAGCCGTTTGCAGCAAACAAGCCGCCAACGATACCCGGCAATAAACCGGGGCGATCTGCGATGGACTGAGCAATATATCCCGCAAGAATAGGAAGCATAAACGAGAATGCGGCCTTGCCGATCCAGAACACGGCAGATGCAACGGGATTTGTAAATCCGAAGGTGCCGCCGACATTGGCATTTCCTGCGATTGTGTCAATAAGAAATCCAAGTGCTATAAGCACACCGCCGCCGACAACAAACGGAAGCATATGGGAAACACCGTTCATAAGATGCTTATAAATTTTGCGGCCAAAGCTTTCTTTTTCCTCTGAATATTCGGAAGAATCGGGTTCTTCACTGCCGTCGCTGTGATAAACGGGAACCTTTCCGTCCACAACCCTTTGAATAAGCTCGCCGGGTTTGTTTATGCCTGACGACACAGAGGTTTTAAGCACCTTTTTACCGTCAAACCTTGCCATTTCAACATTTTTATCTGCGGCAACAATAATGCCGTCGCACTCCTCTATTTCCTTTTTGGTGAGCACATTTTTTGCGCCGCCCGAGCCATCGGTTTCAACCTTGATTGAATAGCCCATTTCCTTTGCTTTTTTCTCAAGCGCTTCTGCGGCCATATATGTGTGCGCAATTCCCGTGGGGCAAGCAGTTACACCCAAAATCTTATAGCCCTTTGGCTGCTCCTTTGCGGCAGGCTGAACTTCCTCGTTGGGATATTTAATTTTTTCCTGCGCATCAATTATTTGCAAAAATTCATCAACACATTTTGCCGCCCTGAGCTTTGCCGTAAAATCAGGATCCATAAGCATAACCATGAGACGGGAAAGAATTTCAAGATGCACATCGCCATCCTCAGTGGCTGCTATCATAAACAGCAAATCAGACGGCTTACCGTCCGGTGCACCGTAATCAACACCGTTTTTAACGGTTATGGCAGCAAGTGCAGGAGCTTTAACAGCACTAGTTTTTGCATGTGGAACCGCAATACCGTCCCCAATAGCAGTTGAACCCTGCTCCTCCCTTGCAAGAATTGCAGCCTTATAGGCATCCTTATCCTTAAGATTGCCTGCTGCGGCGTGAAGACCTATCAAAGCATTTATAGCATCGTCCTTGCTTGAAATATCAAGGCCAAGTGTTATAGCTTCCGGCTTCAGTAAATCAATGATTCTCATAAATTTTCCCTCCTAAATTTATTAAAGCTTTTTAAAGGCATCTTCAATGCCTTTTGAATCCGCAAGTGTGTAACTGAATGCAGTTGCATTCGAGCAGGCAGAGCCTAGTTTTAAAGCATATGAATAATCCTTTTTATCCATATAACCTGCCACAAAGCCCGCCACCATGGAATCGCCGCAGCCAACCGAATTAAGCAGCTTGCCAGGGATTATTCCTATGGATTTTATTTCTCCGTTTTCAGCAACAAGAATTGCGCCGTCCTTACCTCTTGAAACAAGCACATTACGGGCACCCATTCTTTGCAGCTTTTTGGCATATTCGATAATTTCCTGCTCGTTTCTAACCGTTACTCCGAAAAGATCACCAAGCTCAAAATTATTCGGCTTTATTAAGAATGGCTTATATTTGAGCACATTTAAAAGCAAATCGCCCGTGGCATCAACAACCGCTTCAACGCCCTTTTTAGAGGTTATTGAAAGAATTTTTTCATAAATATCCACCGGCAAGGTTCCCGGCACGCTGCCGGCAAGCACCAGCACATCGCCGCCATTCAGCGTTTTTATATTATCAATCAGCGCCTCAACCTCGCTTTCGCTTACCGGCGGACCGCCTGCGTTAATATCAAGCTCTGTTTCGGAACGAACCTTAACATTTATTCTTGTGTTACCCTCTTTCAGCTTGATAAATCTTGTGCGAATTCCGTCTGCCTCAAGCATTTCCTCAAGTTTTTCGCCCGTGAAGCCTGCCTTGAAGCCAAGTGCCACACTTTCCTTTCCCAGCCTTGAAAGCAAAACAGAAACGTTGATTCCCTTGCCGCCGTAGCTGAGCTCCTCGCCGTAAGTGCGATTTATATCATCAAAGCGCAGCTTTTCAACCTTCATCACATAATCAAGAGCAGGATTAAAGGTTACCGTATAAATCATATTTATCGCCTCCGAAATGAATAATATTGAATCATTTAGTATTTTTTTATTAAATGGAATTCTAATTTCTTTAGTAATATTTCCATTGGATTTTCTTTTTATATACCTTTTCGGGCTCCTTATCCGTTATTATGCATGCCGTGTCTACCGTTGCAAAACGAACGGAAGAGGTTTTTCCGAATTTTGAAGCATCCGCCAAAATATAGGAAACAAATGAATTTTCCATGGCTGCCGCCTTAACGAATGCCTCCTCCGTATCCGGAGTGGTGAAGCCGCTTGAAAGCGAAACGCCGTTTGCGCCCAAAAAAGCCTTTGTGAAATTAAAATTGTGAATGCTGCGTGCAGCCATAAGCCCAACGATTGCTTCCGTTGTTTTCTTTAACTTGCCGCCGAGCACATAAACATTAAGCCCTTTGCGACACATTTTTTTTGCATGGCTGATACCGTTTGTAACAAAACTTGCCGTGCAGCCATCATCAATATAATCAATCATATAAAGCGTGGTTGTGCCTGCATCCAAATAAACGAAATCATCACCTTGAATTTGTGCTGCACAATACTTTGCAATTTTACGCTTTTCATCCGAATGCTCGGCTTTTTTTGCGCTCACATTTTCTTCCTGCGAAATAAACTGCTGCTTATTGAGCGTTGCGCCGCCATGCACCTTATTTATATTTCCCTTTTTGGAAAGTTCTATCAAATCTCGCCTGACGGTTGATTCCGAAGCATCCAAAATCCCGGTCAATTCCGAAACGCTAACTGCGCCGCGCTCCTGAATTATTTGAAGAATTTTGTCTTTTCTTTCTTGATTAAGCATTTATAAATCCTCCTCGGGTTGACCCCGATTACAACTTAATTTTATCAAGCCGTGCACAATCCGTCAATATGTTTCTTTCATTTTCGTTCATTTCAACAGTGATTTGCCGATTTATATGGTTTTTTGCACAATAAATCAATTTATTTTTGACTGTTTTTGACCGTTTAATCAAAACAGCTAATAAAACAATCATATTATTTTTTCCATTGCATATGAATTTCAAAGAAAAAAAGCGTGCATATTAAAAAATACACACGCTTCTTTTAATGCAAGGCATATAACAACACAAATGCCGCATCACATACAATTTTAAATTTTTAGAGCTGCAAATGTCAGCAGCCTGAAAGATATTCATCAATGGCTTTTGCCGCTTTTTTACCTGCGCCCATCGCCTTTATAACGGTTGCCGCACCGGTTACCGTGTCACCGCCGGCAAACACGCCGGTTTTTGATGTTCTGCCGCAATCATCTGCTATAATGCAGCCACGCCTGTCCACATCAAGCCCCATTGTTGTGGCTTTTATAAGCGGATTTGGAGATGTGCCTATTGCAATAATAACACTGTCTACATCTATAACATGATTGCTGCCCTCAACTGCCTTGGGGCTTCTTCTGCCGGATTCATCAGGCTCGCCAAGCTGCATATCAACACATTCAATGCCGCAAACATTATGATCATCATCGCCTAAAATGCGAACGGGATTTGTGAGAGTTTTAAATTCTATAAGCTCTTCCTGAGCATTTTCAACCTCTTCTGCTCTTGCGGGCAGTTCATCCATAGAACGGCGGTAAATAACATAAACCTTTTCGGCGCCGAGCCTCATTGCACACCTTGCGGCATCCATAGCAACATTGCCGCCTCCGACAACCGCAACATGCTTTCCGTGCTGAACGGGGGTGCGGCTGTGCTCCTCATAAGCTTTCATAAGATTTATGCGTGTAAGAAATTCATTTGCAGAATAAACACCTTTAAGATTTTCGCCCTCTATGCCCATAAATCTCGGCAAACCTGCACCGGAGCCGATAAATACGGCATCATATTGATCAAGAATATCATCAACGGAAATGCTGCGGCCGATAACCACATTAGTGTCTATAACAACGCCCAGAGCCGTTAAGCCCTCAACCTCCTTTGCAACAATTGCCTTAGGAAGCCTGAATTCCGGAATGCCGTAAACAAGAACACCGCCCGCAATATGAAGTGCTTCAAATATAGTAACGGAATAGCCAAGCTGAGCTAAATCGCCCGCACAGGTTAATGAACTTGGACCAGAGCCTATTACCGCAACCTTTTTGCCGTTTTTGGGAATATCAACAGGCGTTATTTTCGAATGCTCGTTATGATAATCGGCAACAAATCTTTCAAGTCTGCCGATTGCAACAGGCTCGCCTTTTATACCGCGAACACATTTTGATTCGCATTGCCTTTCCTGCGGGCAAACTCTGCCGCACACAGCAGGCAAAGCAGAGGTTTTTGCAATAACCTTATATGCATCTTCAAATTTACCCTCTGCAACAAAAGAGATAAATTCGGGAATGGAAATATTAACCGGGCAGCCTGAAACACAAGGATGATTTTTACAATTCAGGCATCTTTTTGCCTCTTCGATTGCCGTTTCGGCATCATAGCCAAGCGCAACCTCTTTAAAATTTCTGTTTCTTACCAAAGGATCTTGGCAAGGCATCGGGTGTCTGCCGCTATTGTTCATTACTGCTGCACCTCCTGCTTAAGAAGATTACATTCTTCCTCACGCTCAAATTTTTTATACATGGAACTGCGCTCCATAACCTCATCAAAATCAACAAGATGGCCGTCAAATTCAGGGCCGTCCACACAGGCAAACTTTGTTTCGCCGCCAACCGTAAGCCTGCATCCGCCGCACATTCCCGTGCCGTCTATCATAATGGGATTCATTGAAACAACTGTTTTAATTCCGTATTCTGCGGTAAGCTTTGAAACAAACTTCATCATCGGAATCGGGCCTATTGCCATAACCAAATCATATTTTTCACCCGAATCAATAAGAGACTTAAGTGCATCCGTTACAAAACCCTTGGTGCCGGTTGAGCCGTCATCACTTACAAGCACATATTTATCCGAAACGGCCTCAAATTGCTTTTGAAGAATTACAAGATCTTTATTTCTGAAGCCTGCTATTGAATGAACGATTGCCCCGTTTTGCGCAAACTTCTTTGCAACGGGATAAGCTATTGCAGTACCAACGCCTCCGCCTACTACCGCAACCTTTTTAAATCCTTCTGTTTTTGTGGGATTGCCGAGCGGACCCACAAAATCCTCAATATAATCGCCTGCGTTTTTCATGTTAAGGCGAGTTGTTTCCGCACCCACTACTTGAAAAATAATTGTTACTGTTTCTTTTTCCCTGTCAAAATCCGCAATGGTGAGCGGGACACGCTCGCCGTCTTTATCAACACGAAGAATTATGAATTGACCCGGCTCTGCTTTTTTTGCAACAAACGGTGCTTCAATAACCATTTGCGTTACAGTGCTGTTCAGTTCTTCTTTGCTGAGAATCTTATACATTAAACTCTGCCCTCTCTTTATTCCGTTACACAACGAAATAATTGTTATAGTTTTCACCGAATAAATTATATTATATGCGTTTATTTTTTACAATAATTAAGCCGCCTTTTTTAGTATTTGCACGAAATACTCTTTTTAGGCGGCTCAATTTTAGTTTAAATTGACTTTGCAAAAATGCCAAAATTCGGCATATTTGCTTATTATTTTATATTTTGTTTATATTTTGAAAATCACTTTGCAAGCCTGATAACATTCCAACTAAAGGGCTTAAGCTCTGCCGTTACGGTATTGCCGTCTGCAAGCGGAAGCTCGTTGTGGTGCGGCACAACATTAAGGGCATCAAAAGAATTTTCTGCTTTTTTATCATACCCGTCCATTGAAATAAATTCAACCGGCTTATATCCTTCAAAATCAAGCATATTAACGGTAAGGACTGCACTTTCATCAAGGCTTTTGTTTACACAAAAAATAACAGCCTCTTCACGTTCCTCATCATAAGTGGCAATAGCCTCAAGATAAGGCACATCCGTGAATTCTTTGCAATCGTATTTCGGGCAATCTATAAGCGGACGAAGCGCTGCACCCCTGCCGAAGTTTGAAAGATGCATAAAGGGATAAAAAATAGTTTGCTCAAAAGCTCCGCCGCCTGTTTTTGTGAATATTGGAGCAATAACATTAACAAGCTGCGCAAGACAGGCGATTTTAATTCTGTCGCAATGCCTAAGGAGAGTTATGAGCATTGAGCCCACCATAAGTGCATCTTCAAAATTATATATATCCTCCAAAATAGAAGGCGCCATGCTCCACTTTTCAAATTGAGCATCGTTTGAATGATACCAAACATTCCACTCATCAAATGAAAGATTTATGGTTTTTTTAGAGCGCTTTTTCGCTTTAACATAATCACAAGTGCAGATAATGGAATAAATAAATTCATCAAGCTCTAATGTTTTGGCAAGAAAGCTTTGAACATCATCTGTTTTATTATCATAATACTGATGCAGCGAAACATAATCAACACTGTCGTATGCGATTTCGAGGCTTTCTGCTTCCCATTTACCAAAGGTTTTTGAACCTCTGTTTGACGATCCGCACAAAACAGTTTCTATTTCGGGATCGGTCCATTTCATAAGCTTAGAAGCTTCAACCGCAGCACGGCCGTATTCAACGGCTGTTTTTGCGCCCATTTGCCAAGAGCCGTCCATCTCGTTGCCAAGGCACCAAAGCTTTATTCCGTGCGGCTCTTCAACTCCGTGGCTTCTTCTGAGATCAGACCAATAAGTGCCGCCCTTGTGGTTGCAATATTCAACAAGATTTCTTGCCGCATCCGCACCTCTTGTGCCAAGATTAACGGCCATCATACAATCTGTGTTTGCCTTTTTGCACCACTTCATAAATTCATTTGTGCCAAATGTGTTTGGCTCTGTTGTGCCCCATGCAAGATCAAGCCTTTTCGGCCTGCTTTCAACGGGGCCTACACCGTCTTCCCAATTATAGCCGGACACAAAATTGCCGCCCGGATAGCGAACGATCGGCACATTCAGCTTTTTAACAAGCTCTATAACATCCTTTCTGAAGCCGTTTTCATCCGCAGCAGGATGACCGGGCTCATAGATGCCGCCGTAAACCGCTCTGCCCAAATGCTCTATAAAAGAGCCATAAATTCTTTTATCAATTTTGCCTATTTTAAATTCCTTGGCAATTGTTATTTTTGCTTTCATAATAATTACTTAGCCTTTCACCGTTTTTTTTATATTAGCATAAATACAAATCAAAATAAAGAATTTTTTTAACCGAAAAGCACTTTTTTGCACAAATCGGCACCGAATAAAAAGCAACCTGTTTATGAGGTTATTCGGCGCTTCTGCGGGCAGCAAGAGCATTTGAAATATTGGCTTTCTTTTCGCCGACAATATCATATTTAAACATGGGAACTATTGAAAGCAACGCAAGTATGCCAGGCAAAGCAGTGTAAGCAAAGAAGATGATATCCTTTGTGCCGTTGGTGAAGCTGCCTGTGCTTAAAGCCTCATAATAGCCTGATTTTTGCACAAATATAAGGCCGACTGCCGTGCCGAGAGCAAGGCAAACCTTAATGGTGAGGGTAAGTATGGAATAGCAAGCGCCCTCCATTCTTTTGCCTGTTTCGTACTCATAATAATCAACCGTATCCGCTGTCATAATCATAGGCATAAGCGTAACGGCACCGAATTGCAAGCCAATAAGGAACAAAGAAATATAAAACAGCACCGTAAGCACCGTGTTTTCGGGAGATTTAAACCAAAAATGCCCGATAACAAATGAGAACACGGATGCGGCAAAGCCATAAACAGAAAGCAAAATATAAGCATTTCTTTCATTCAGTTTTTTAATAAGCAGCGGGCAAAGCGCCATGCTTATCATTGAGCCGACTGCAGTTACAATACCGAGCACGGCAACAAGATTTTGGCTGCCGAGTATAACCGTTGCAGACTGCACCTGAATGCCCATTGCCATTTGCCTGCCGAAGCCCAAGAAATATGAGATAATAACAAGCTGAAACGGCTTATTATTTTTAAGTGCGGCAAGCATATCTTTAAATGTTGTTTTTTCCTGCGAAATATTTGCCACTCTTTCCTTATTTATTATAGGAATCAAGGCAAAAAGCACGCAACCGAAAATTGCGGTGAGCAGCGCGGTAAAGAAATATTCGCTGCTTATCATGGGCACATCTGTTTCGCCGCTTTTAACAAAAACTTTTGAGCCGCCGGGAATTATAAGGCAAACTATAGGCACTATAACAACGCAGGCGGAAAAGCCGACTTGCTTAAAAGTGTTTGAAATTGAAACAACATTTGTGCGCTCGGTAGGATTAGGAGTGAGCGCCGAGGCAATACCCTGCGACGGAACATCGCCCATGGTCATCGCTATGCTCCAAACAAGATATGTTATAAAAATCCACGCATAAAGCCCAAAGCCCTTAAACGGCACCTTAACAAACACAATTGCCGTGAAAACAAGCAGCGGCACGATTGAATAAACAATCATGGATTTAAACTTGCCCATTTTGCTTTTTGAGCTGTCTATAAGATTGCCGACAACAGGATCGGCAACAGCCGAAACAATTTTTGCCACAAGAATTAAAATAGCAACAACGCTGACATTCGCGCCCAAAACAGAGCCGTCGAACTCTGCCTGATAGGAATTAAGCAATCCCACTATTGCCTGAAAACCGAAAAGTCCAAGCGAATATGCGGCAATTTCCTTAAAACTCATATACTTTTTCGCCGTTGCATCGGCAGCAGACGCCGCAACCGTTTTATTACTCATAAAATGCACCTCCGCACAATGATAAAATTTAACAAACTTGCTTTAAAACGCAAAAGGGCGAAGCAACGCCGTTGTTGCTCCGCACTTTTAATGCACGAGAATGGAATACCAAACTCAATCAATCAGTTTCTGAAAACATCGTTAAACAAATCAATATCCGCAGCCTTCATAATTGCACTGAAAAGGCGGGAACCGTTTACAGGCAAAAGCTTGCCGAAAACGCTCATTGCATGTGCATCCATGCCGTGGATTTGAAGAGCTTGCTTATGCTCAATGCCAAACATAATCATTTTAACCATAAGGTCACAATCGGTGGAAATCATATCCATAATCTTTTGACCCTTTCCGCCATCATTCTTTTGATCACGGAAAATATCTGTTTTTGTGAAGCCCGGGCAAACAAGGCCAACATAAACCTTGCCGCGGAATTCCTCACGAAGAGCTTCTGTGAAGCCCTTAAGAGCAGCCTTGGAAGCTGAATACATGCTTGTGCCTGCAAGGCTCATAAGAGCAGCAGATGAATCTATATTGATGATTCCGGGATCATTGCTTTCCAAAAGCATGGGAAGCAATGCCTTAATTGAATAAACACAAGAATAGAAATTGATGTTGATTGCCTTTTCAATTTCATCCATCTCATAGCGATCAAATCTTTTGAATTTGGGAAGAATGCCGGCATTGTTAACAAGAACATCAATCTTAACGCCCTCATCTTTAAGCTCCTGAGCAAAATTCACCCAATTTTCATTCTTTGAAACATCAAAAAGCTTATAGGAAAATTGCTCTGCATATGTTGGGCCGAGCTCTTCAATAAACTTTTTCATTTTCGGTTCGCTTCTTGCTATACCGATAACCTTACAACCGTGTTTTTTTATGAGTGTTGCGGCAATGCCTGCACCCATACCTCCGGAAGCGCCTGTTACAACACAGGTTTTTCCGCTGAGCCAACAATTTGACATAAATAATTTACCTCCGTAAATAATCGTATACACTACACTGCTATTATACTAAATCAAAAAAAGATTTACAAGAAGAAAAACGAAATTATTTCTTTCTTTCACCAAATTATTATTAAATCTTCAAAAAACAAAAGGCAGCCTGCAAAATACAGGCCGCCTAAAAGATTTCATTCGGCACAAACACGCATACCGCGCCGATTATTTATTTTTACAGATATCAAACCACATACAATCCGAGCAAATATTTTCAAGATTTCCCGTGCCCAGCATTTTGGTTTTTAAATCATATTTTCCAACCTTTGCCTCATTAACGCAAACACCGTTTTGCAAATTCGGGCAGCAAAAGCAAATATCGTCTGCACTCATTACAAGTTCAAACTCTTCACCGCTTTCCAAGCGCTTTTTAACAGCCGCCATATTTTTGCAAAATTCGGGGCTGTAGCCTTTTCCTTCAAAGCACGGAATGCAATTAAGATGATGATATCTAAGCCTTAACATGCTTATCAAGAGCCTTGCAAAGCACAGTTGCAACTATAATTTTAACAAGATCCGGAATAAGGAACGGCACAACACATTTTGAAAGCGCAACGCCAAGAGTGATTGCGCCCATATTTTTGGTGTAAACAATCATAAACCACGCCGTGCCGAATGCATAGCAAACAAGAATGCCGACAATCATAGAAACAATATAAACCCATGTTTTTTTGCCGAAAAGCTTTAATGCGCCGCCCACGATAAGTGCGGTAAAGATAAAGCCGACAATATATCCGCCAGTTGAGCCGAAGAGCACGCCGGGGCCTGCCGAAAAACCCGCATAAACGGGAACGCCGATAAGACCGAGCAAAATATAAATTAAAACCGAGAAGGTACCCCTTTTAAGCCCCAAAAGTGCGGAGGCTATGCAAACGCCCATAGTTTGCAGGGTGATAGGAATTGTGAGAGGAATCTGAATCCACGAGCAAACGGCAATCAAAGCCGCAAACACACCGATATAAACCACATCAATCGTTTTGAACTTGCTCTTTTTCGGCGCGGAATTTTCCGCGGGAGCTTGAGCATTTTTAATTTTTTCCTGCATAATAATCACCATAGCCTTTCAGGCAACAAATAATTTTATTAAAAATCACCTGATTGACCTGCGTTGCCTGAACAGGCGTAAATGGTGATTTCAGCCATTTCAAAATTATGCCGCAGGCAAATTTTGAAGGCAATATAATTT
>OGLB01000506.1_pt1 | contig 20192 bp, 19 predicted proteins | sample 1572551 | NCBI WGS metagenome assembly OGLB01 (sample SAMEA2582003, study PRJEB24529) | metagenome | biome: Human gut stool | place: China | collected 2011
TAATTCACAACCTTATCTGCGGTATGACCAACCTCGTTGGATGATGGATCGTTTCCTGAGTGACGATTCTCCGGCAGCCAAAGTCGCTGTTGAGGTTTTACGAAATTATGAAGGGCTTTTTTCTACCGGGGTTTTCGTCAGTGTCGATATGCTGGCGCGAAAAACCGGGCTGGAAGCTCGTGAGGTGGCGAAAGTCTTAGGGTATCTGCGGAATGTCGGCTTCTATTATGTCCCTCCTCGAAAAGAACCCCGGATCACTTTTAAGATGATCCGCGTCCCTTTGGACCGTCTTGTCATTACGACTGCATCTTATGAAAATCGTTTGGCTGCTTTCAAGATGCGAATCGAAAAGGTGGTTGAATATCTTGAGACTCATGGTTGCCGTCAGGAGTTTATTTCCGAATATTTCGGTATGGAAGGGACACGATGCGGATGTTGTGATAATTGCTTGCAGAAGCGGTAAAAGGTGGTTCAACTTAACCCTATGCGTTACGGAGGCTAATGCATAGGGTTAGTCCTCGTAAAGCTATGCATTAGGAACCTGTTTAAGATTCGAATTGATTTTTTTGAGTACCTGTATGGATAACGAATATTTTTGTTTATGTTTGTAGCATCTATCAACCAAAAATTAAAAAGATATGAGTGACAAAGATGATTTAATTTATGATGAAGATGATTCTGTAGCATTTATCCAGAACTATCTTCCCCAGGAATTGAAAGGAAAATTCAGTAATGACGATATTAATTATATTGTGGATCTGATTTATGAATTTTATGAGTCGAAGGGTTTCCTTGATGAAAATTCCGATGACAATGCTGAAATTGATATTGATGAAGATGAATTGATCGGGTTTGTTGTAAAGAATGCGCAAAAAGACGGTGTAGGCAAGTTCTCACCTGAAGACATCACTTTTATTGTACAGGGAGAACTTGAATATTGCGATTCCATCAACATGTTCGATTAATAGACTGTTGTATAGTTACAATATCGTTTATAAAAGAATAAGAAGATGAGAAATTTTAGGTTGTTATCAGTTTTACTGCTTTGTATGGCAGTCGTTTTTACGAGTTGTGGAACATGGAATAATACCGCTAAAGGTACGGCTATCGGAGTCGGCGGAGGTGCGGCAGTAGGTGCCGGAGTCGGTGCTTTGGCTGGTAATACTGCATTGGGTTCGATAATCGGTGCTGCCGTGGGTGGTACTGCAGGTGCCCTAATCGGTAAAAAGATGGACAAACAGAAGAAGGAATTGGAAGCTACGTTGCCGGAAGAAACGACTGTCGAGACCATCAATAACGGTGAGGCATTGAAAGTCACGTTTGATTCGGGTATTTTGTTTGCAACCAATTCAAGCACAGTCAGCGCCGCATCCAAGAGTGCATTGCGTGACTTGGCTGCCAGTTTGAATGCAAATCCGGATACGGACATAAAAATCATAGGACATACGGATAATACAGGAAAAGTTGATTATAATCAGACGTTGTCAGAAAAACGTGCAAAGAGCGTATTCGATTATCTGATGGAAGACCAAGGTGTGAGCAGTAAGCGCATGACTTATGAAGGCAAGGGAGTACATGAACCGGTTGCCGATAACAGCACTCCTGAGGGACGTGCTTTGAACCGCCGAGTAGAAATCCTTATCCTTCCCAACTCAAAAATGGTACAGGAAGCACAGCAAGGAACTTTGCGATAAGAAATAATAGAAAGCAGAATCAAGAAAGGGATGTCCGAAAGCCGGGCATCCCTTTTTTTGACGATAAACACATCTACTTAAACATAAACCGGTAATAAAACATGTTTATCTGAGAAATGTCCATATATTTGTATTGTAGTGTTTGATAACTATTGATAAATAGCAATTATCAAGTATATAAAGCCTTGCCATAGATAATATGAGTGTTAAGAATATGAATACAGATTTTACAATTAGAATTGCCCAACCTGCTGATGTCCTTGAGCTCAAAGACTTATTTCAAGATACAGTCCTCAATATAAACAGGCGTGATTATTCAAAAGCAGAAGTGGAAGATTGGGCATTGTGCGGAAACGATATCTCCCATATAAAAGAAATGATTAGAACGCATTTTTTCATTGTAGCAACTAATCAACAGTTACAGGTTGTCGGCTTTGCATCCATTACCCAACAAGGTTATTTGCATTCTATGTTTGTTCATAAAGATTTTCAAGGTAAAGGTATTGCTACGATACTTCTAAATGAAATAGAACGGTATGCAACTGCAACAGGAATCATACGGATTACATCAGAAGTAAGTTTAACAGCCCGTCCATTCTTTGAACAAAGGGGGTATATAGTAACGGAAGAACAAAAACGGAGAGCAAATCAGCTTTCTCTCACCAATTTTTGGATGGCAAAGAATCTGAGCAAATGAAATAAATTCAAAAGTTTTGCAAATCGTTGGTTGAAGTATGGGCAAAATTTTATTGAAAATCAAAAACTTATTGAAGTAATAGGTGAAATATTTGATTCTGTCTATGCCGATCAGCTTCAAATGCAGATAACTGTCAATTCATCGTCATACGCTGTGAAGTTCTATGAAAGTTTAGGCTTTTCAAAGACTTCTGAAGAACAGGAAACAGATGGATTAAAATATACCCCGATGCACTACTGTCCACTAAGAATGGACGGCCTTATCACTGGATAATACACGAGATTGCTGTGTTCATTAACAGTCGTTTATAACCGTTCTAAAATCTTCAGACAAGTTAATTAACACTCTTGAAAAGGGAGAATGCAAACCTTTTTTAGTTCATGTTGTTTAAATAGTAACTTATATATAAGTGCATAAATAATAGTATAAACTGTTTTAAACGTTGAATGAGATGAAAAAGATTCTTCCTTTTTTCTTATTGGTTCTTTTACTGGCGTCTTGCCAGAAGGATCCAGACATGTCAAAACTAAGCGATGATTTCGTAGTATTCACTGATCACAACAAGGATGCTAATTTCGAATCCTTTACAACTTTCTACATCCCTGATAGTGTAATGGTTATCGGTAGCAGTGAAAAACCGGAATTCTGGAGTGCAACAGAAGCTGACGATATCGTCTCTACTTTGGTTAGTGGCATGGAAGGCCGTGGTTACACACGTGCATCGGATAAAGAATCTGCGGATTTGGGTTTGCAGGTTTCTTTTGTGAAAAATGTAAATTACTTTACAAACTATCATGACAATCCTTACTGGTGGTGGGGGTATCCGGGATATAACTGGTGGTATGGCTACTGGGGTAATTGGACTGGCGCATGGAATGGATGGTATTATCCGTATCCTGTTGTATACAGCTATAGCGTAGGTTCTTTATTGGTTGAACTGGTCAATTTGAAAGCTCCGCTGCCAAAATCTGCAGATGCTAAACTTCCGGTTCTCTGGACTGCTTACATGACTGGCTTGCTGTCCGGTTCCGACAAGGTAAATATCGAACTTTCTACTCGTGCTATTGAGCAGGCTTTTGTACAGTCACCGTACCTGAAAAAATAATTAAACGCGAATTAAAAGATAAATATGAGTCTTATGAAAAAGATATATAAATCAATAAAATTAATCGCTTTACTTGTTGCCTGTTTAGCGATACCTTCCCTGGCTGGTGCCCAGGTTGTAAAGAACATGTATTTTAATGTTGACTGGCAGATTAATTCTCCGTTCAGCCAGGATTTCTCAGACAAGACAAGTGGTTGGGGAGCACATGCGGAAGCCGGTTATTATGTAATTCCTAATTTCTCGGTAGGTGCATTTATCTCTTATCATACCAACAATAAGTATATCGACCGTCAGACGTTGCCGGTAAGTTCTACATCGGCCATCACTTCTGATCAGCAGCATTCTATCTTTCAGTTGCCTTTTGGTGTAGCTTTTCGTTACAACGTAGCTCCCGAAAGCCAGTTCCAGCCTTATGCTGGTGTGCAGTTAGGTGCAAGCTATAGTGAAATGTCGACTTATATGAATGTAATGAAAGTATACGACCGTAATTGGGGTTTCTATGTATCTCCCGAAATCGGTATGACTATGTATTTTACACCTCAGAAACAGATCGGTCTGCATGTCGCTGCCTACTATAATTATGCAACCAATAAAGGAGAAGTCCTGAGTTATTCGATCGATGGATTGAATAACTGGGGCATCCGATTAGGTCTTGCCTTCTAATGGAAGTTTGTTCTTTTAAGTGTTTTATGTAGTTTATGGGGAACGGGAGGCTGTCGTAATGACACCTCCCGTTTTTTGCTTTATAGGATTTGTAGTTTGAGGCCGAACGAGAGGCTTAGATAGTCTTTGGGTTTCAGATAACCGTTCCCGATCTTGTTTATCAGATATAGGTCACAGGTACTGAGCTCGTAGAAGAAAGAAATGGATTTATGCCAGCTCTTTTTTGTGTTTAGCTTCAATGTGAATCGCTCTCCAATAAAAACATGGGTACGGATGCGGGTGGAGAACCAGTAGTAACCTTGTGGATATTTGTCCGGCTGCTTACCCCAGAAGTCACGATCTAAAAGAGTATTGATATAGACACCGCAGGCGAGAGGTTCGAAAGATAACTTGTCGGCGATATGGATGTTCCAAGGGTAATAATTCTGTTTGAGTGTAAGAGTTGCCATAGCATGGCGATCCGAGTTGCGGGGAACTATCCCCAAATATACATCTGTTTCCCAGTGATTACGATAATAATTCCAACCTGTTCCGAGGGAAAGCATACCCATTGATCCGGCGAACTGTAGCTTGGTATAGTGGGGAATGAGTTTTTCCCATCTGGATATATATTTTTCTACGCGTTTTTTATATCGCACATCATCCTCGATTTCCTCCTGTGCCTGTAAAGTGCCGGCCAGGAAAAGAAATAAGAGCATCCATTTAAAAATTGATAATTTCATACGTGTAGCCGTCCGGGGTTAGGGTAAATAATAGGTAGTTACGTTTGGCTATATTGCTACAGCCGTAGTAGATGATCCCATCGTCAAAAAGGTCTTCCACCTGTAACTGATGGTTATGTGCGTTCAGGCAAAACAGCAAAGAGGGAAATTCACGGATATATAGCTGAAATACGTCTTTTACATTGTTATCGAACTGTTCGCTTCCGGGACGTGCATGCATGGCGACGATCGTGCGGCTGTAATGCCGGGTACTGTCTTGCAGCTCTTCTTTCAGAAAACCGAAATCAGGGACAGGGTGGGAGTAGTCGTATTCGATCGCATTGGTATTGAGGCAAACGAATTTAACGTCCCGGACGATAAAAGAAAAGTTTTCTTCTCCGAACAATTTGTTGAAAACCTGGTCACCATTGCCGATTACGTCATGGTTACCGATCAATCCGACATACGGGATATCGAGCTTCGACAGGATATTGACAGTCCACTCGTACTCTTTCTTCATGCCGAACTCGGTATAGTCTCCTCCGTGTATGATGAAATCGATGCTGTCTTTTTTAGTATTGATATGTTTTACGAAATCTTCTGTCTCGTCGTAGCTACGTTGGGTGTCGCCCATCAGGACGAAGCGGATCGTGTCTTTATCTTTTGTTGCTGCCTCGATAAGCGGGATGTTGTGGTCGTTGATATCGTGTTCGGAAATGGTGAGCCGGCCGTCATACGGATGGTAATCGATCAGATCACATGCAGACAAGAATATGCACAGGAATAATGGTAGAGTTTGTTTATACATGACATCCTAACTTTTATTTGTGGCAAAGTTAGGATGTCATGCTACTTCAAAAAAGGTCAAGATGCAATGAATAATGTGCCAATACGAAGAAATTCTTTCATTGGCACATTATTTAATGTAATTATAATATCGGTTGAAGAAGTTTTTGAACCAGCCTGTCTTCATCAATCCTTTTTCGAAAAGCAGGATTCCTAAAAGAGCGCAACAGATACCCAATGTCACATCTATAATATAGTGATGTGAGGTGTAAACTGCTGTTCCCCAAATTCCCGCCATGATGATGGCAAACAGGATAATCACAAATTTATTGCATTTATTGACAATCGCATAACATAGTGCCACAACCATATATGCAGCATGTAATGATGGAACTGCCGCGAATACGTTTGCGTTGCGGCCATAGATGGAATCGAAGATAGAAAGGCCGGTCAATGTGTCGAACCTGCCGAGACCGGCAACATTACCCGGTGTGTCGAGTATCGGTTCAAAACCATAATTGATTGCATACCAAGGTGGTGCTGCCGGATGGAGATAGTATCCGGCAAAGCCAATCAGGTTGACGAACAGGAATACCATCGAGAAATGGAGGTACAAATTACGGTATCCCTTGAGATAGAGCCACAATCCGAAAGCTATCGGAACAGGAACCCAGCAGAGATAAAATATACCTGCAAGGATGTCCGCAATCCGGCAATTATGGATCGCGAAATATTCACAAGGAATTAGGATATTCCCATTATCATTTATACCGAACAAGCTTTTTTCCAGATTATATAGGTTTTCCACGTCAATCGAGTTAGCCTCGTAATTTGGGAAAACACGCATCCAGTCGTATGAAATGCCGAAAAGAGCGAATGGCAATAAGGCAACAGCTAATTTACGGGTTGTCTTGCCAGCGAAGAAGAGGAGGAGGTAAAGCCCAACCATGAACACATGCTCCGGGCGTAATCCGATACATACGGCTGTCAGCAAAAGAAACAGCGCTGTCAAGCCGATAACAGTCCCTGCCTCCTTCTTTGACGGGAGTACAATTGTTCCTTTCATTCGTTATCTTTGCTGCTCAATAGTTTACGACAATGATTCAGGCGTGCGAATGCCGTGATGTTGGAGAATATCGCAACGATCAGCAAAGGAATGACGAATATCATGATCGGTTCGAATATCTCGTTGTTTTCCATCATGGGTGCAAAGATACCGCAGCAGAGAGCCCCTAATCCGGTCAACACTACGCGTTCGGGACGTTGCATGAAACCGACTTTGCATTCAAGTCCCAATCCTTCGGCACGGGCGCGGACATAGCTTACCATTAATGAGCCGATCAAAGCAATGAAAGCGACGATCGAACTGATGACATATCCCTGATTGATCAGGTAGAAACATATCCCGAAGAAAACCGTCAGTTCGCTGTAGCGGTCCAGTACCGAATCGTACAAGGCTCCGAATGTGGAACTCATTTTGCCGATACGCGCAACGGCGTCAAGCGTGGTGAGCGCAAGAGCGGAAACGCACATCGTCATAAACACGGTTGCAACCTGAACAGGCATGCCCATTTTTTCAAAAAAGCCCGCAACACCGCGGCTGAAGATTTGGAACGGAGTGCCGTCTGCCGGGGTGCCGTCCTTAGCCGCTGCCGCGCCTGCAACGCAAAGCGCAAGAACCGCCAAAACGCTTTCAAGAATCATTGCGCCGTAACCAACCTTAAGCATATCTTTTTCATTTGCAATGGTTTTGGAGGAGGTGCCGGACGAAACAAGGCTGTGGAAGCCCGAAACGGCGCCGCATGCAACCGTTACAAACAAAATCGGAAACATTGTGCCAAGCTTTTCATTTGTAAATCCCGTGAAAACAGGCAAATTCATTGTTGGATGGCCGATTATAAGGCCTACTGCCGCACCGAGAATCATGCAAACAAACATAATAGTGGTCATATAATCTCTCGGTTGCTTCATAAGCCAAATAGGAACAACGGCTGCAACAAAAATATAAGCAAAAACAACATAGCTCCAACCGTCTTTGCCAAGAACAATGGGGCACTTAATGCCAATAGCAAACGAAGCAACTATGAAAACAACGCCCAAAAGGAATTCTTTCCAGCCCGAGAAATTAAATTTCTTTTGAATAAGGCCGAATATAACAGCGAAAACCATAAACATGATTGAAACCATACCTGCAGAACCGTTTGTGCCTGCAGCGGCAAGCTTTGCGCCCGATGCCGCATCAAATGCATTAAACGTGCCGGAAACCATATCGGCAAAAACCGCAATGATAAGCAAAGAAAACAGCCAGCAAAAAATAGTGAAAAGCTTTCTGCCAAGCTTGCCGATATATTTTTCAATCAGCATACCCATTGATTTGCCTTGATTTTTTACAGATGCGTAAAGTGCACCGAAATCCGTTACCGCACCAAAGAAAACACCGCCTATCAAAATCCAAAGCAAAACGGGAAGCCAACCAAACACGGCAGCCTGAATTGCACCGGTTACGGGGCCGGCGCCTGCGATTGATGAAAACTGGTGGCTGAAAACAGTCCAGCCGTTTGTAGGCACATAGTCTTTTCCGTCGTTATATTTAACTGCCGGCGTTTCCGCTTTCGGATCAATGCCCCATTTTTTTGCAATGTGGCGGCCGTAAAGTGTGTAGCCCGCACCAAGAACAACAACAGATATTAAGACAATTACCAATGTGTTCATAAAAAACATCTCCTTTTATATCAACAGCCCAAGGCAAATAAAAAAGCCCCGCCCTGCACAATCAATTAAGATTTTGCAAAGGCGAAGGCATAAGCTTAAAATTTTTAAGTTTGCGTGCATCCGTGTTACCACTTTGCTTGCCGGCAGAAGCCGACCGCTCAATCACCGCCCAAACATTCTGCTGCGCAAAACATTCGGAAAGTGCTCCATATAACGGTGGAACCCGTCTTTATCTACTTGAATTTCTTTGGATAAAGCTGCTTGCAGGTGAGGGCCAAACGTGCCTTGTTGCCGACTTCCACAACCGACGGCTTTCTGTGAGCGGTGATACGCATGGTCATTTCCTGTTCATTGCATTTGGCTGTTTAATTTATGTTTTTATGTTAGTACCAAAACAACAATTTGTCAAACAAAATCAAAAATTTTGTTATTTAGCCCAAAGCAAGGCTGAAATAAAAGCCATCATTTAGACAATTTTTAAGTACGCCGCAACAAAAATCAAGCTTCCGTTAAAAAAAAGAACTCTGCCGCCTTACAACGACAGAGTTCTTTTTATAAAGACAGAGAGTGCAACACATTATAATGCATTGCGAAAAAATCACCTGCGCCGCAAAATAATTTAGAAATTATCAAGCAGGGATTTGTAAAACTCACAATAGTCTTTTCTGTTATCGGCTGTGAAAGCAACGGCCTCACGAGGATGGCGATTCAACTGCCCCGTGAGCATATATTGCACATCATAGCCCCATTTAACGCCGCTTTCTTTAAGAGGAATCATATATTTTTCAATAAAAGTAAGCAAACTGTAAAGATTATATTTCGGATTTTTCAGAAAGCCAAGCAAAAGCTCCATTGCGCAATTTCCGGCTCCCCTTCCCATTCCCGATGCGGTGGCATCAAGATATGAAACACCGTATGAAAGAGTTTCTATCGTGTTTGCAAAAGCAAGATTTTGATTATTATGTGCATGAAACCCTATTGCCTTGCCGTATTTCTCTCCTATTTCAAGATATTTTTTAGCAAGCGCACCTGCGGTTTCCGGATACAACGAGCCGTAAGAATCCACAAGATAAATAACATCAACATTTGTTTCGCCGAGCAATTCAAGAGCCTCTTGAACCTGATCTCCCGAAGCCTGGCTGATTGCCATAATATTGCATGTGGTTTCATAGCCTAAATCATGAAAATATTCTATCATTTCAATGGCCGCCGGAATTTGATGAATATAGCACGCAACACGCACCATATCAATAACAGATTCGCTTTTCGGTATAAAATCTTCTTTAAAATCACACCTGCCGACATCAGCCATAACCGCAATTTTCATATCCGAAACATTATCGCCGACTATGCTGCGTATATCTGCCTCATCACAAAACTTCCATTTGCCGAATTTGTTTACATCAAACAGATTTTTAGATGCACGGTAACCAAATTCCATATAATCAACGCCGCTTTTAACATTTGTTTTATAAAGCTCCGTTACAAATTCATCCGTAAACTCAAAATTATTGCAAAGGCCGCCGTCCCTGACTGTTGCATCGAGCACTTTAACATCGGTGCGAACGGTCATCATATTACCTTTTCTCGGTGCCATAAAATCATCTCCTGTTTGGCTGCAAAATTTCCAAATAAAAATGCCGCATTCGGCACTTCATTGCTTTAAAGCCACAACGCTTTAAAGCGGATTAGTGGTATTATAACAAAGTGCATTTTATTTGTCAACACAAATATCAAAAATAAAGCGAAAGTGCTTTTTCGGCACCTTCGCTTTTTCAAAACTTCAATCAAATAATCACTTTATAGTGCGAACTCTTACAACACCGTCAAGCTTTTCAAGCTCTGCAACAACGCTGTCAAGATCATCCGAATCAAGATCCAAAATGCTGTAAGCAACATCGCCTCTGTTTTTATTTTCAAAATTTTCAATATTCATGCCGCTTTTGCTGATCACATCGGTGATTGCGGCAATCATATTCGGCTGATTTTTTTGAATGATTGTAATTCTCGCCTTGCCGCATCTCTGGCTTGAAGCAGCCGGCATGTTAACAGAATTTCTAATGTTTCCGTTTTCAAGAAAATCTATCAACTCCTCTGCACCCATTGTTGCGCAGTTTTCTTCGCTTTCGGGGGTTGAGGCGCCAAGGTGAGGCATGGCGATAACACCGTCTACTCCGATAAGATCCGCAGACGGAAAATCTGTTACATAAGCAGCCATTTTACCCTCATCAAGAGCGGCAATAATATCTGCCGAATTTGCAAGATCGCCTCTTGCAAGATTTATGATTCTGACGGAATCTTTCATCTTGGCTATATTGGCAGCGCAAATCATTTCTTTTGTTTCGGGAGTAAGCGGAACATGAACGGTGATATAATCTGCTTTAGGATAGATTTCATCAAGCTCGTTTATTACCTGCACATCTTTTTTTAATGTTTCTGCTGCTGCAGGAGTAAGAAAAGGATCATAACCGATAACATTCATTCCAAGATCGGAAGCGGCGTTGGCAACCAATCTGCCGATAGCACCAAGGCCGATTACAGCAATTGTTTTACCTTTAAGCTCAGGACCGGAAAAAGCAGACTTACCCTTCTCAACGCTTTTGCTTACATTTTCGTCATTCTTAATTGTTTTGCACCATTCAATAGCTTTAGTTACCTTTCTGCTTGAAAGAAGCAGAGCGCAAACAACAAGCTCTTTAACGGCATTTGCATTTGCACCGGGAGTATTAAAAACAACTATTCCTTCCCGAGTGCAGCGGTCTACCGGAATATTATTTACGCCGGCACCTGCCCTTGCGATTGCAAGAAGAGACTTTGGCATTTCCATATCGTGCATTGCTGCGGAACGAACCATGATTGCATCGGGATTTTCAATACCGTCGCCGTAAGCATATTTTGATTTATCAAATTTTTCAAGGCCAACTGCGGAAATCTTATTGAGAGTTTTAATATTAAACATTATTTATGAGCCTCCTCAAAGTCCTTCATAAATTCAACAAGCTTTTCAACGCCTTCAATCGGCATTGCATTATAGATAGAAGCACGCATACCGCCAACGCTTCTGTGGCCCTTAAGATTTACAAAGCCTGCAGCATCTGCCGCCTTAATAAATTCGGCATTGAGCTCATCACTGTCTGTTACAAAAGGAACATTCATAAGAGAACGGTATTCCGGCACAACCGTGCCCTTAAACATTTCGCTTGAATCAAGAAAATCATAAAGAATTTTTGCTTTTTTCTCATTATGAGCCTTCATGCCCTCCAGATCGCCGTAGGTTTCCTTGATCCATTCAAGCACAAGGCCGCATATATAAATAGTCCAGCAAGGAGGAGTGTTATAAAGAGATTCGGCGTCTGCCTGTATTTTATAATTCATCATAACAGGGCAGATATCCCTTGCGTTGCCAAGCAAATCCTCGCGAATAATTGCCACAACAAGGCCTGCGGGAGCAACATTCTTTTGAGCGCCGAAATAAACCATGCCGAATTTTGAAATATCAAGAGGCTCGGAAAGCGCGCATGAGGAAACATCGGCAATAAGCACCTTGTCGCCGACGGGAGGAAGCTCACGATACTTGGTGCCGTAAATAGTGTTGTTCATGCAAATATAAACATAATCTGCATCTTCACGGAAATCCTCTGCCTTTGTTTCAGGAATATATGTAAACGTTTTATCTGCTGAAGAAGCAACAGCCTTTGCATCACCGTATTTTTGAGCTTCTTGGAAAGCCTTTTTAGCCCATTGGCCGGTAATAATGTAATCTGCCTTGCCGCTGCCCGTCATAAAATTAAGCGGAATTGCCGAAAACTGAGCCGAAGCACCGCCCTGAAGGAAAAGCACCTTATAATTATCGGGGATTTTATAAAGCTCACGCATAAGCTTTTCTGCGTTTTTGATTATATCATCAAAAACCTTTGAGCGGTGGCTCATCTCCATAACAGATTGACCGCAACCGTGATAATCAAGAATTTCTGCACCTGCCTTTTCAAGCACTGATTCCGGCAGGGTTGAAGGGCCTGCGCTGAAATTATAAACTCTGGACATTAGAATAATTGCCTCTCTTTCAAAAAATTTATTATTTATATAGCTAATATTATAAAGATGTTAAATTTTTTGTCAACGGAATATTTAAAACTTTATTGAAAAGCAATGAATTTCGTTAAATTTTTAACTTTCTTTCGGCATTTTAACGGCAATGCCGAGTAAAAAAGAAAATCATCCGGCAAAATTCAAACCTTGCCGGATGAAAATGTACTTCTATATAATATGCAAACAAATAATTATTATTGTTGCTGATTAAGTGCATTTTGAAGTATGTTTGCACTTTTCTTTTTAGGCTTATAAGCAGGCGGATTTGCAAGTTTTTTGGTGAGCCTGTTGTTTTTGGCCGTGATTTTGTTAATCTCGTGCACGGGGCCTGCCATATATTCCGTCATATACTTATCTGCAACAGCCATCATTTCGGGATCGTTTTTCATTTCACCCAAAATTGTTACGTCGATAACATCTTGAACTTCATTAGTGCCGTCTTCATACACATCGCCAAGCATTTTAAAAAGCTTCTTTCTTTCCTGCTCGGAGCCGTTTTTGATAACATCAATCACCTTAGCCGTACCAACCTCCTGAAAGAAGGTTTCGGGCAGAAATTCGCCGTAATCGGAAATATTTTGTTTTATTGCATCTTTATATTCGGGATACAATGTACCGAAGCGATTTGCAAGAGAATCAACATCATAGCTGATTACGCCGTTTTTAGCCTTTGATCTGGAAACAGCCTTTGGCATCTTGATTTTATTTAAATCTTTTTTCTTGTTTGTTTTAAAAAGCTGCTCAAGTTCATAAGCAAATTCATTTGAAGCGCTGCGGCAATCCCTTTCATCTGCATCTGCAAGATTGAAAAGAGATTTTGAAATTGTTTCATATTCCGTGGAAGCGCCCTTATCATCATAAGCACATTCCAAAAGCAAAGTGTTATTTTCCTTTTCATATTTAAATCTGAAAAGGCCCTTTTCGCCTTTATAATAAGATGCTGCATCATCTTCCGATTTAACTTTTGAAAAGCCAAGCGGCTCAACCTGCGGCTCCAGGTATTTATCTATAAGTCTGTAAGCTTCAATAAGTTCCATATTTGAAAACTCCTGTTTTTTTACATATTTGCTGTTTCGATTAAGTATTATAACATCTTGCAAAGCATTTGTCACTATCTAATTTGTTAAATAACTGTTATAAATAATATGCTTACTGTTGAATTTACTATTTTTATATGATACAATAGGGCGAAAAAGCAACAAAACATTCAGGGCGGTGAATAATTACGGACAAGGTATTGGTTGAGGTTAAAGGCACTCAGCAATATGGGCACGACACCGATATTACCGAGCTTACAACCTACGGCACCATCAGAGACGACGGTGTTGCCTACATAATCAAATACAATGAAGAGCTTGAAAATCCAAGCGAAACCGTTTGCGTTACCGTGCGCGTGCAAAAGGACGAAAGCTTTGTTGAGATGACAAGGTCCGGCAAAACTCATTCCTGCCTTGCCATTGAAAAATCAAAGCGCAATCTTTGCAGCTATGCCACGGAATTCGGCAACATACTTATGGGAATATACGGCAAGGATATTAAAGCAGATGCCAAGCAGGGGCTTTTTGATTTTGAATACGATATTGATTTCAACGGTGCCGTTTCATCGCAAAACAAGGTGCGAATGAAGCTTACAAAAACACACAGCCCGGCAAGAGCAAAGAATGTTAACGCCGAGCAATAAAAACTGCCGCTCTGATATTAAAGCGCACATATACAAGGCTGTTCTGAGCCGTTTTATTACCAAATTTACGGGAGCAAATTAAAATGTCATTACTTGTTAAAGAAACACAAAAAGAATTAAGAGAAAAAATACTGGACGCACTCGGCAGAGCCATTGCGAACGGAGAACTGCCGGCAGAGCCGTTGCCGGCATTCAACATTGAAAAACCGGCAAACAGCGCAAACGGCGATTTTTCATCAAACATTGCTCTTGCGGGTGCAAAGGCATTCAAAAAAGCACCGAGAATGATTGCCCAAAGCATTGCGGATAACATTGATTTGGAGGGCACGCTTTTTGAAAAGGTTGAAATTGCGGGACCGGGCTTTTTGAATTTTTACCTTTCGCAAAGATATTATTCGGAAATAGTTAAAGATGTTATCAACAAGGGCGATGCATACGGCGCATCGGATTACGGCAACGGCAAAAAAGTGCTTGTTGAATTTGTTTCCGCAAACCCAACGGGGCCGATGCACATCGGCAATGCCAGAGGCGGCGCAATAGGTGATTGCCTTGCGGCGGTGCTTGAAAAAGCCGGCTACAATGTAAGCCGTGAATTCTATGTTAACGATGCAGGCAACCAAATTGAAAAATTTGCAACATCGCTTGAGGTTCGTTATCTTCAGCTTTATAAAGACGGTATTGAAATTCCCGAGGATGCGTATAAAGGCGCAGACATAATTGAGCACGCAAAGAACTTTGCCGCAGAATACGGCGACAGATTTGTTGAAGCAAGCAGTGATGAAAGGCGCAAAGCACTTGTTGATTTTGCACTTCCCAAAAACATTGCAGGCCTTGAAAGGGATTTGCTGCAATACAGAATAAAATACGATAATTGGTTTAAAGAGAGCACTTTGCACGCAGACGGATCCGTTGCAAAAATCATTGAAAAATTCAAAGAGCTTGGCGTAACATATGAGCAAGACGGCGCACTTTGGTTTAAGGCATCCGAATTCGGCAATGATAAAGATGTTGTTCTTATCCGTGCAAACGGCATACCGACATATATAGTGCCAGATATTGCATATCATTATAACAAGCTTGTTACAAGAGGCTACGATAAAGCCGTTGATGTTTTAGGCGCGGACCACCACGGCTATGTGCCGAGAATGAAGGCGGCACTTTCCGCACTTGGCATTGATGAAAACAGGCTTGACTGTGTTATTATGCAGATGGTTCGTCTGGTAAGAGACGGCGAAACAATCAAGCTTTCCAAGCGTTCCGGAAAGGCAATAACTCTTACCACCCTTTTAGATGAAATTCCGATAGATGCCGCCCGCTTCTTTTTCAATCTCAGAGAGCCGAATTCTCACTTTGATTTTGACCTTGATTTGGCTGCTCAGGAAACAAGCCAAAACCCGGTATACTATGTTCAATATGCCCATGCAAGAATTTGTTCCATAATCAAAAAAGCCGAAAACAGCGGTGTAACACTTCGCACACCCACAGATGCGGAGCTTGATCTTTTAACTTCTGCCGAAGAAACGGAACTTATTCGCCACCTTTCTTCCCTTACGGATGAAGTGATCACCGCAGCAAAAACATACGATCCCGCAAGGATAACTCATTTTGTTATTGAGCTTGCAACGCTTTTCCACAAATTCTATAATGCACAAAGAGTTATTGCAGATGATGAAGGACTCATGCAGGCACGCCTTTACCTTTGCATTGCGGTAAAAGACACTATTAAAAACATTCTTACAATGCTTAAAATTTCCGTTCCGGAAAGCATGTAACAGAAATAAAAGCACATAAACAGCAGATAAAAATGAGAGTGAGGAAAAAAACATGGCATCATTTAAAAGCAAAGTGCTTCACTCGGTTGGAAACAGTCTTTTTAAATACATTTACAAAAATCCCAAGCGCAATATGCTGAAGCTTGTTAAACTCGGCAAGGTGTTTGCAGGAAAAATGTATCCGGAAAGCACTTTCACAAAGCCAATTGAAATAATCACGGATAAAACAAACATTTGGCATGAATTTCTTTTCAGAGGAATTGATGAGGTTAATCATGATTTGCTGCGAAGAGCCGTGCTGACTTTCGGCATTGACTTAGGGCTTATCGGCACATCAACGCTCAGAAAAAAGCGTGATGAATTAAAATGCAACATTCCTTGGGTTGTGCTGCTTGATCCGACATCTGCCTGCAACTTAAAATGCAAGGGCTGTTGGGCTGCGGAATACGGCCACAAATCAAGCCTTACGCTTGATGAAATGCGCAAAATAATTGGCGAAAGCAAGGCACTCGGCACACACTTTTTCATGTTTACCGGCGGCGAGCCGCTTATCAGAAAAAAAGATATAATTTCGCTTGCAAAGGAAAATCCCGACTGTATGTTTCTCGCGTTCACTAACGCAACGCTGATTGACGATGAATTTTGCGAACAGCTTATAGAATGCGGCAACTTCGGCCTTGCACTTTCCATTGAAGGCACGGAGGAAACAAACGACGGCAGACGAGGCAACGGCGCATATCAAACAACGATGAACGCCATGAAAATGCTGAAAAAACACGGCTGCCTTTTCGGCACATCTGTTTGCTATACCTCTGCAAACTATGAAGCCGTAACAAGCGATGAATTCTACGATAAAATGATTGAAGCGGGTGCAAAATACATGTGGTATTTTCACTATATGCCCGTTGGCGCAAATGCAGACACGAATTTACTGCTTACACCGGAGCAAAGAGAGCATGTTTACCGTGCAATCCGCAACAAAAGAGATTCAAAGCACGGAAAGCCGATATTTACGGTTGATTTCCAAAATGATGCCGAATTTGTAGGCGGCTGCATTGCAGGCGGAAGAAATTATTTTCATGTTAATTCCGAGGGCGATGTTGAGCCTTGTGTTTTCATTCATTATTCAGATTCAAACATAAGAGAAAAATCAATAATAGAGTGCCTTAATTCTCCCCTCTTCAAAGAATATTACAAAGGGCAGCCGTTCAACAAAAATATGCTGCGCCCTTGCCCGATGCTTGAAAACCCGCAGGCACTGCGAAAAATGGCAGAACGAAGCGGCGCAAAATCAACAAACTTGATTTGTGCCGAAAGTGCCGAGCAGCTTTGCTCGAAATGCGATGCGTATGCCGCTGCCTGGGCACCGAAAGCAAAGGAAATCTGGGAGGAAAAAGAGCGTTTCAAACCATTCACCCAGTATTACAGAGACACTCCCGAAGGCAAGCTTAACTACCATCCGGAAGATTATTGATTTAAAAAGCATATAAAAAGCGACCGTCGGAGTTTTTTCCGTTCGGTCGCTTTTTTGCTGCTTTATTTTGCTGAAATTCAGTTATTCATCAAGCAAATTATTTTCACGAAGCATCTCAAGAAATTTATCAATATCCTCTGATGCTTTTTGCTCTGTTACCTCATATTCCAGAAGAACTTTGCCCAAAAGCTGCTCTTTTGTGCAGCCATCCACAAGGCAATCCCAAAAAAAGCCGCCTGATTCATTAAGAGTTATCATTCCGTTAAATTCCATTGCTTTATTTCCCACAGGCACAACAATTTCAGAGCCGGCAATATTTCTTTTTGCGAATCCGCTTTTTATTTTCATGGCAAACAATTCCTTTAAAAGATAAATTTATAAAAATATTATACCAATATGCACAAAACAATTCAAGCTATTATAAAAAAATAAGAAAATATAACAAATTTTGCGTTCTTGCTATTGCAGAAAGGGTTTTCAATAGGTATAATATCTATGGTAATTCATAAATTATCAGTTTGTACGAAGGAGAGTATTAAATATGGTTTATTCACGCGAAGTTGAAACAATGTGCCCTGTTGCTCAGGGTGTTGCTCACGGTGCTGCTCCGATTCCGGAGGAAGCAAAATGGGTAAAAGCAAAAGAAATTAAAGACATTTCCGGCTTCACACACGGTGTAGGCTGGTGTGCTCCTCAGCAGGGCTGCTGCAAGCTCAGCCTTAATGTTAAAGGCGGAGTAATTCAAGAAGCTCTTGTTGAAACAATCGGCTGCTCGGGCATGACTCATTCGGCTGCAATGGCTTCAGAAATTCTTCCCGGCAGAACAATTCTTGAGGCTCTTAACACAGACCTTGTTTGCGATGCAATCAACACCGCAATGAGAGAGCTTTTCCTCCAAATCGTTTACGGCCGTTCACAAAGTGCATTTTCTGACGACGGTCTTGCAATCGGCGCAGGCCTTGAGGACCTTGGTAAGGGCCTTCGTTCTCAGGTTGGCACAATGTACGGCACTCTTGCAAAGGGTCCTCGTTATCTTGAGATGACAGATGGTTATGTAACAAAGATTGCTCTTGATGCAGACAATGAAATCATCGGCTATAAGTTTGTTAACTTCGGCAAGATGATGGACTTCATCAAAGCCGGCGACGATGCTAACACAGCATTTGAAAAGGCTCAGGGCCAATACGGCAGAGTTGCAGACGCCGTTAAGCTTATCGACCCGAGAAAAGAATAAGGAGGAGAAGAACAATGGCTTTATTTGAATCATATGAAAGAAGAGAAAAGCAAATCCTTGCTGTTCTTGCTAAATACGATATTAAATCTATTGAAGAATGCAGAGAAATCTGCCAAGCTAAGGGCTTTGATCCTTACAAAATAGTTGAAGGCATTCAGCCCATCTGCTTTGAAAATGCAAAGTGGGCATACACCGTTGGCTGCGCTATCGCACTCAAAAAGGGCGTAACAACAGCTGCCGAAGCTGCTGCCGCAATCGGTGAAGGCCTTCAATCTTTCTGCATTCCCGGTTCAGTTGCAGACCAAAGAAAAGTTGGCCTCGGCCACGGCAATCTTGGCAAAATGCTTCTTGAAGAAAACACAGAATGCTTTGCATTCCTTGCAGGCCATGAAAGCTTTGCAGCTGCTGAGGGTGCTATCGGCATTGCAGAAAAGGCAAACAAGGTAAGAAAAACTCCTTTAAGAGTTATTCTTAACGGCCTTGGCAAAGACGCCGCTCAAATCATTGCAAGAATCAACGGCTTCACCTATGTTGAAACCGAAATGGATTATTACACAGGCGAGGTTAAGGAAGTATTCCGCAAGGCTTATTCAGACGGACTTCGCGCAAAGGTTAACTGCTACGGTGCAAATGATGTTACCGAGGGCGTTGCAATCATGTGGAAAGAAAATGTTGATGTTTCCATCACCGGTAACTCCACCAACCCCACCCGCTTCCAGCATCCCGTTGCAGGCACATATAAGAAAGAGCGCCTTGAAGCAGGCAAGAAATACTTCTCAGTTGCTTCCGGCGGCGGCACAGGCCGTACCCTTCACCCGGATAACATGGCAGCAGGCCCCGCTTCTTACGGCATGACCGATACCATGGGCAGAATGCACAGCGACGCTCAGTTTGCAGGTTCTTCCTCCGTTCCGGCTCACGTTGAAATGATGGGTCTGATCGGCATGGGTAATAACCCGATGGTTGGTGCGACTGTTGCTGTTGCAGTGTCTGTTGAAGAAGCTGCTAAGGCTGGCAAATTCTAAGAAACTGCGTGGTTTTTCCATGTAAATAGAAAAAGAGGGCACCTCGGCTGGTTTTGGCTGGGGTGTCCTTTTGCGTTTCTACAGCTGTTTATTGACCACATTTTGACCACATACACGCTCCAAAGCAAGCCCTGCAAAAAATACAAAACACCCCTGAACAAAAAAGAATTCCAAGCGAAACCGGCAAATAAACTGGAATCCGTCGGAAAAGCCGGCAGTCCTTTGACGGCAGAGCCGTTTTTGTGGTATACTGTTGCAGGAGGTGTGTGGCTGATGCATATATTTGACGTACTGGGGCCGGTGATGATCGGACCGTCCAGTTCTCATACTGCCGGAGCCGTGAAAATCGGCTATGTCACGCGAAAGCTGCTGGGAGAAGCACCGGTGCAGGCGAACATTCTCCTGCATGGTTCGTTTGCGGATACCGGCTCGGGACATGGTACCGACCGTGCTGTGATTGCCGGACTGCTGGGCTGTAAGCCCGATGACCCGCAGATTCCGTCCAGCTTTGAGGCGGCAAAAAAAGCCGGCTTTTCCTTTCAGATCACCAGGGGTACAC
>OGLB01000519.1_pt1 | contig 19838 bp, 12 predicted proteins | sample 1572551 | NCBI WGS metagenome assembly OGLB01 (sample SAMEA2582003, study PRJEB24529) | metagenome | biome: Human gut stool | place: China | collected 2011
CAGACTTGAACGGATAGAATGATGAAGGATTATATAAGACTGGAAAAGGTGGAATCTCCTTTATTGGAACTGATTCCCGAACTGAATAAAACTGCGGGCCTTCATCAGATGGCATACAAATTGGTCTGTGCCTTGTTGTGGGTGCATGGAAAGATAAAACGGGTGCGTGTTAAGTAAGCAGTAAATTGGTCTTTTCACTTGAGCCATGCCCGCAGGATAAGTCTGATGCCATATAGCGCATACTTTATTTTTAGAGAAAGTGGAAGATGTATATAATTGTTTTTTCTGATTCTTAGCATTCTGTCCCATAATTCATTGAAGGGGATTTCCCGTGAGTGTTGGGTATAGAACAAGAACGAACTTTTTATGTAATCGGCCGACAAAGCACGTAGAATATAGGTGGGGAATGTGGCCGAAAGTGAAGTCATCAGGTCGAATGCATCCATGAAAGTGCACAGTTTGGGGGTGTAGTTTTTTTGCGACAGGTTCATGGCGCTTGATTTTCTTGTGACATAGTGATAATAGGGGGAAGTGGTGTATGCGGCTGATTGGCAGTGGCTCAGGGATTGAAAAATAAAGAGTCTGTCTTCATTATAATAAATATGTTCATTGAATTTTAGGTGATGTTTGTCAATGATTTCTTTATGATATAATTTATCCCATAAGTTTCCTTTGTATTTGTAATGCCTGTCGTTAAACAGGGAGTGAATGGCCTCCCACTGGGTTAATTTGCCGGATTTCACTTCGTTGATGTGGTAAATCGGACGACCATCTTCATTTTCAATGATATATCCGCAAGTAGCCAGACCGGCTTCGTTTGTCCGGATAAGTTGATAAAGAGTGGCTATCATATCCGTTTCTATCCAGTCGTCGCTATCCATGAAAGCTATATATTCTCCTTTTGCGGTTTCCAGTCCTTGGTTTCGTGCATGGCTGACTCCTTGGTTCAGAGTGTGTATTACCTGTATTCGTTGGTCCTTGCAGGCGTATTCGTCACATATTTTCCCGCTTCCGTCCGTACTTCCGTCATTAACCAGCAGTACCTCAATGTCTGTCAGTGTCTGGTTTAAGACGCTGCTGATACACAAAGGCAGGAATTTTTCTGTATTGTATATAGGGATGATGACAGAAACCAACGGCATAACTTATAATTCTGTGAGTTTATAAATAAGATCATTCTTTAGTCGGCGAAGCGTATAAAGCAGGTTGCTCGGATTCTGAAATGTTTCTTCCAAGGGCATGATGACGGGAACATACTTTATCTTTAACCGGTGCCTTATGCAATAGACATTGATCAATCTTTCTGATAAATAGCCGAACAGACGTGCCTGATCCGGATAGGCGGACAGTTTTACCCGTTTTTCTAATTCAAACAATACGCTGAATAGCCACTGGGAGTATTCGTCAAAATGTTTCCGTCCGGTGATAAACATATTATATCCGGAATAGGCATTGCAGTGATACATGAATGTATGAAAAGCTTCAGCATATTCGGGTGTGAGGTGTTGAATGACTTCTTTCAGCAAATTGAGGTCATTGACTAGATGGAATATGGCGTATTGTGTAGCGACGTTATAGGGATAATGACGCTTGGGAGAGAGGATGATGTCATAATCATTTAATAAGGTTTCTAAATCAGGAAATCGGTAAGTTTCTTTTAGAAATGAATCTATGTTAATGAAACTCCTGTCTGGTGAAAAAGCTGGAAAAGGGCGATGAAAATCAAAGAAGCGCCTGTAATGATTGAGCCCTATAATGTCACACTTTAGATTTTTCCAAGCCCAATAATGGGCGGTTAGTTCACAAAAGTGAGGATTCCTGTCGGATATATTATCTCCTGTGTTATCTAGTACAGGGAAGAATCGGGCACTGGTTAGGGAGGCCCCCACCTGTATGGGACAGAAGTACTCATGCTGTGGTAGCCGGCTGTCCTTATGGGCACATACTAATATTTTTATATTTTTTCCCATGTTTGTGATTGAGGGTTATAGCGTTTGATAATGCGTGCGGGATTTCCTACCGTGACACAATAGTCGGGTATGTTTTGGGTAACCACACACCCGGCACCGATAAAACAATGTTTGCCGATGGTGATTCCGGGCAGTACAATCACGTTGGCTCCTATGATGGTATGTTCTCCGATGTGGATAGGAGAAGTGGTGATACCTTGTTCGATGATGCCTTGAGTGATATTCTGATAATTGTGATCTAATCCTATCAGGGCTACGTTTTGTGAAATATTGACCCCGTTGTCTATCCTGATGGGACCGATGACCGTATTGCTGAGTCCTATCCGGCAATAGTCGCCGATTACGATGTCGCCTACGGCATTGTTCAAGCAGGAGAAATCTTCCACTACCGAATATTTTCCCATCTGGAACAGGTGGAACGGTGGAAGGTCTTTCCGTACACTGGAATAAATGACTGAGCCCCGGCCTTTTTTTATGTAGAAAGGCTGCCATACGCGTATCCACCAATAGGGGCGTGTCTTTACCGGATGCATGATGAAACCGTGTATCCGTTTTTTCCATTGCGGGTGTTGCTGTAAGTACTCTTTTATATTCATAATTCTATCCATGCTGTGTATGGTTGAACTTCTGTGCCATTCCTTTCAAGTGAAACAAGTTGAGAAGCATAATGATTACAAAATAAGGTGTCTGCCTGAGGATTCTGCTCATGTATTTATATCTCATATTGGACGGAATGGCCAGGTATAACGCACCGTTCAGCAAGATAAGCAAAATCCACCACTTTATGGAAGAAGCCGGAGAGAAAATGCAGAGAACACATGAAAAGAATCCGATGAGCGCCAACAGAATGCTGCGGGGAGCGATAAAGGCTTGGAGGGTTTTCAGCAGATAATCTCCGTTTCCGTTCAGTAAGGCTGTGGGGAGGTTACGTCCCATTTTTAATGCAAGGAAAAGCTGGGTGGCTATCCAGCGGCGGCGCTGGTTACGCAAGGCATCCGGTTGCCGGACTTTTTCGTCCAATGTTTCTAGGGTGTCTATATGTTCAATGTTACTGCATTGACGGAGCAGGAGTTCTTCCAGTTCTTTGTCTTCGCCCGTACTATGGGTATGGATGATGTTCCGGACAAACCATCGGAAATCGAAAGCCATTCCGGAGCCGGTAAGGGCAGATGAAAATCCCAGCCGGATGTGTCCCTTGCGGAAGATGGAATTGTTCATCTCTTCGATGGCGGCATCCAATAGGGCTATGTCTGTATTCATATTTTTGGCTTTGCGGTGTGTCTGTATGGCTTTTATACCCTGTGAAACTGCCTTATTCAGTTCTTGAAGATAACAGGGTGAGATCAGATTATCGGCATCCAGTATGAGGACATAATCGTATGGCTGGTCTGTGATGGTCTCTGCTGCAATGCGCAGGGCTTTTGCCTTGGAACTTTCCTTTTCATGCAGTTCTATCAAGCTGATGCGTTCTTTGCGCAGTGAGGCATTGGTTTCGGGACGCATGTGGTCGGATATGACTATCAGGTCGTAAAGCTCTGCCGGATAAGTTTGGCGCAGAACGGAAGTGACGCAGGCGTGAATGACCGCATCCTCTTTATAGGCGGGAACAAGGATGATAAAACGTTGCCGGACAGTAGTCGCGGGATATTTCTTTTGTTTGAAGAAATGAGAGGCGGCAGAAAACAGGACTATATACCCCACACTGACGGAAAGGTAGATATATAGCGTATATTCCATGATATGTATAATTTCCGATAGCATGGGGCTTTTATTTTTTCTTTCTTAAAAGCATATTGAATATCATGCCTGCCGCCAGAAAGGGGATAGCTTTCATGGCTTTGTTGAATTTGCTGTCCACCAAGTAGTTTGGAGTGGCTATTGCCATAGTCAATAAGAAAGTGAGTAATAATCCCCACCATTTTAGGCAGGCGCTCCAGTGGAAGTATACGGACAGGAAACTGAACAGGAGGAGGATACCTAGCAGGATGGTGCGAGGGAAAATGAACCATTGCAGAATACGGTCGGCATAATCAAATTTTCCACTTAAAATGGCGCCGGGCAGATTACCGATATTGGTGAACAGGGAATAATATTGGGTTTTAATCCAAGTGCTATGTTGGGTATAGAATTTTTTCTTTCCACTATTCTTCAAGGCATATACATGGGTATTATTTAAATATTCCACATATATCCGTTCGCGGAGCAGCAGGGATTCGATGACTTTTTCATCGTCATCGTCTTTTAAATGACGGATGTTTTCTTTGAACCAAGTGAAGTCTATTGCGGTTCCGGAGCCGTTCAGCGAAGCTGAAAGTCCCAAATTGACATGTCCCGCACGAAGAATGGAATTATTGATCTCGTCGGTGATGGCATTCAATATGCTGACATTGCTGGGTCTTTCCTGATAGATGCGATGGGTTTGGATGGCATTGGAGCCGCTGGCATACGTATTGTTGACAACTTCAAGAAAGTTGGTGTCCACTACATTGTCCGCATTCATGATTAAAACGATATCGTATTGTCCTTCTTGTAATTGTGACATGGCAGCTTTGACAGATTTCATTTTTGAACTTTTCTTGAATCTGGCTTGCAACAGGGTGATGGGATATTGTGCCAGCTGTCTGTTTGTTTCCGGCTTCAGGTGGTCTGAAATGACGATAATGTCATAGCAGTCTATAGGATATTCTTGTTGCAGAAATGATTTGACGGTATAGGGTATGTAGTCATCGTCCTGATAGGCCGGTATCAGAATGGCGAAACGGTGTTTTACTCTTGATTCGGAATATTTGTCGGTGCGGTTGCCTGTTGCCGCTATGGCGTACACCAGCAGGTAAAAAACAGTAAAGGCACATATCGCGAAAAGTAGTAGTTCTATGTATGCTAGAAATATCATGGCTGTTTGTCTTTGTTTCTAAGTTTGAAAAATGCTTTTGTTCCCTCCCAATGTGCTTTGGCTATGGCTTTCTTTCCTTTTCCCAAGGCGGTCAGTATGTTTTTGGGACATACAATCATTGTCTGGTATAAGATGGAAACCGGAAGTTTCCAGTCAAAGAGATTGCGGTAGGCATATAGTAATCTGTTTCTGCTCAGGTAATAGTATTTCAACGGACTTTCTTTTCCGGTGGAGTTGCTGTCCTTGTGCCATATTTCGCAAGCGGGATCGTACCATAGTTCGTAGCCTTCCCTATTGATATAGGTGCACCAGTCCAGTTCCTCATAATATAGAAAATATTCTTCGGGCATCAGGCTAAGCTTGTCTATTATTGTTTTTTTCAGTAACATGGCGGCACCATGCAGATAAGGCGTTTTTTGGGCGGGGTAGTGGTCTTTATTTATTTTCCCTTTGCCTATGGCTCTGTTTCTTAAGGTAATGGGCGAAAGTTGGGTGTATCCTGCAAATTGTATGGCGTGCGGTTCTGCATAATCACGGATTAACGGGGAGACACCTGCTATCTTGTCGGAGGACAGAAGGCGTTTTATCAACAAGGGTATGGCATCTTTGACCATACAAACATCATTGTTCAGCAAGAACAGGTATTTTCCTTTTGCAAGGTTTATACCCAGATTGTTACCTCCGGCGAATCCTAAGTTCCGCTCACTGCGTACGGCTTGGATAAAAGGATATGTTTTTTGTAGCAAGGCGGCTTCATTGGCAGTGGAACCATTGTCAATGACTATCATTTCATAACTGACAGAGAATACAGTGGCTGCCCACGAGTCAATGAATTCGCAGGTGTCGTGAAAACCGTTATAGTTCACGGTGATGACGGATAGGTCAGGCTGTCGGTAGTCCATGTATTTCTGAGTATTGTTTATCTAAATAAGGTCCTAAAAAAACAAAGGTGAAACAAGAATAAATCAAGATTCCGTTAGGAAACTGGAAATAAACCATATTGGCGTAAGAAGCTACCAGTATGCCTGCACAACCGCATAACATACCTGTCAGCGGTCCCCGGATTTCCGGATTTCGGATTTTGAATAAAAGGATGTAGGAGCCCGATAGAAATAGAATGGCATGCATACCCAAAAACACACACAGTCCCACTATTCCCATCTGTTTCCATACATCTACCAGACTGGAGTCTGAAGGACAGATGGAAACGAAATAATATTTGTTATGGGGAGGAACTACCCCGTCTATGGCTCCCATGCCTATGCCGAAGGGCATTTCATCCATGTAGGCATTCAGTGCTTTCTGGTTCTCGAAACGAGCCATCATCGATTGATCCTCTGTGTCAAAGACAGTACGCATACGACGGATCAATTTATTGTTCTCTCCGATCTTGGTATATTTCAGCATTCCTATCCCTCCGGCAAGCAGGATAAAGGAGATGATGCCTATTTTCCAACTTTTAGACAGGAACAGAAAGAGCCCCAGCCCTGCAATGGGTACAGCTATGGCCGATCGGGTTCCCGATATTAGCAGACCATAAAATCCTGCCATACCCACTATTAAATAGAAGAGTCTGAGAAATAGGTTCTTTGTATAGAAAAAAGTAAGCGTGAAAACAGTGCAGGATAATCCCATGCTGGCACCGAAAAGACCCGCGTCAGTGAAAAATGAGAAATAGCGGATGCCGGAATGGATAAAATGGGTACGTGCTCCGTAGGCCCACAACCAGCTTAGCTCGGTACTGTCAAAACCTTTGTTCTTTTGCCAATATCCTTTTGCGGCAGCCAGTAGGGTCATGATACCCCATAGTATTAAAAAGTAATGGATAAAAGTGTAGCGATTGCAGTGTATGGATAGAATAATACAGGTCAGAATAGGGTATAAGGCCCAGGGTCTTAAAATACGAAGCCATGCTTCCATGTAAAATTCACCGGTTATACCATTACCTATGTTGATGATACAATATAATCCGTCAAATACTCCCTGACAATATAGCAGCCAGACCAATGTGATGCAGGTATAGACGTTTAGTATTTTTTTGAAATGATGATTGCTTTGCAACTGTTTCAGAAGAATAAGGGCCAACATGATGCCGTAGAGCAAATCAAAGATATTGGTAATGGCAATAGGGATGGAATGATATCTGTTAATTCCCATTATCAGGTAATTCAGCATAAAGGTGATGGCCAGCAGAATGACGGGTCTGTTTATGCATATGAAGATAAAAAGCGTGGCAAAAGGTATGAACCCTATTGCAACTCCTATGGAGGGCTTCATGTTGAGGGCTGTCCATAGGCATAAGCACAGTCCGATAATGAAGCTGGCCAGAATTTGACCTGTATGGGTTATATTTATTTCTTTTGCTATCATTACGGATTTTCCTTTGTATTCAATGGCGGTCAGTCCGAGTTGGAACAGCCTGTATTCCATATTCTTAAAGTTCGTGTAAGGAGGTAATTGTCCCGTAAAGTCTTCCACTGTATTTCTGTCTGCTTGTGTCAGATAGAAAAGGAGGGGTACTTCTTTTTGTTTAACTTGTAACAAATGCTCATACAGTGCCTGATCCGTATTTTTCCAAGTACGGTTGGCACGGACAACCAGCAGATTGATGGATGCTTCATTTAACAAAGCCGGAGGCAGAGGATTGCTTTTCAGGACCGGGTGTTCGATTAGAAGTATTTCATCCTTTTCCAGATCGGAACATAGTTCTTTCAAATTGTTTGCCTGTACATATTGGCTGTCTTCGCTTAGAAAATCTTCATCGTATGTAATGCGGCGGACGTTTAAGCCGATGTTGCTCCAATATTCCTCTATCAGGCGGGCGACATGGGTCTTTCCGTCTTTCTCTTCTGTACTTAACAGATTGATGACCCGCTGTTCCTGTGTATTTAGATGAGGCAGTAAAGCGGTGCTGAGTTGCCTGACGGCCATCTTGTTTATGGCTTTATTATAACGTCTGTATCTTAACTTGCTTTCTTTAGGATATGCGCCGATAACTGTTCCTCCGGTGATTCGTTCTGTACGTATTTTGTCTCTGAGGGTACGGTCCAGTATTTCTATAATCAGAAAATAGCCAATGATGAAAAGTAAAGTCCCCAGTATGGATGCAAGTATAATCATGCGTGCATTGGTGGGGGAGGAGGTCAGTGGAAACAGGGGCGGATTCATGATTTTTAATGAAGCCGAGGTCATTTCCAGGTTCTTTTGTCGCAAGATGGCTGCATTCAAGGCTCCCATGGTAGACATATAGTTGCTTTCCACAAAGCCGATATGCCTTTCTTTCCGGCCCAGGGTGGCGCCGATGGGGGAGAAATAAAGGAAATCTTCATTTAAATTCTCTCTCATTATATCTCGTGCTTCCATTTGGGCTTTAGTTTTTTCGGCAAGGACTATTTGGTCAAGCCACTGGCTGATGAGTGTCTCATAAGATACATTGTTTGTACTTGCGGCTTCGGCACTTAGTTTCAGGGCGAGATCGTTGATGTTTTGTTCGGCGTTACTTAACATGTTTTTTTGTTCTTCCAGCTTTTTCCGGTTCTTTTCGTCCGGAGTGATTTCCATGGTTGAGATCTGGGTGTTCAATTGGGACATTTGATGGAGTTTGTCCATAAACTCATTGTTGGTACGGATCAATTTGGCCACATCACCTAATTTATATTCATAGAAATCGATCAACGCCTTACTGGTGGAGTAATTGACAAGCAAATCATTGTCCATCATCCGGTAAGCGGCGTCCATGCTTGCCACCTGTTTGGTTTGTTCTCCGTAGTTGATGATGCGGTTTTCTATATTGTACTCGATTAAAGAATCCTCGGCGGCAGTCAGCATTTTGCCCAGTCTGGCCAGTTCTTCTTGAAAGAACTTGATCACATTGTTTGTTTCTCCATAGCGTAGTTCATGGTATTGTTTGACAAACTCTTCATTCAGAATCTCAAGTGTGTTATAAGCTATTCCCGGATCGTTGGCACTATAAGCAATCTCGATCATATCACTGTTTCCCAACCTGGCTACTTTTATATGTTGTGAGAGTAGAGGTACGCTGAAATAAGGGTGGGTATAATTGAGTAGTTGGTAGATGAAATTATTGACGGACGGGCGTTCAAAAGCTACCAGATTATGATAGGTCTTCTCTTCGTTTTGCTTGTCTATCAATGCCTGTAACTCTCGTGGAATGCCGGAAACCAGCTGCTGGTAATGTATGGCTGAAATATAACTGGTGTTTCTTTCGGCATCTCCATAAACCAAACAGCGGGCAAGCAGTTTCAGAGATACTATTTTCAGTGTGCGTTCCGTTGTAATGATATTCATTAAATTACTCATGTGCACGGTGGCGTTTCGGGTATCGGTGGCATCTACGTTGTATCCGGAGATGATTCCTGTAAAGATGGTGGTTTTCACATCATACGTTTTTTCCAGATTTCTGGTAAGAAACCATGCTATGATACCGGCTATACATGGAAATATAACCATCCACCAACGGATACGGTAGATAAACTTGACTATGTATTTAAATAATTCCATGTTTCTTATTCCTTTTTGTCTTTTTTCTTACTTTGCCTCTTGTTTTCTTCCTGTTCCTGTATCGTTGTTTCTTGAACGTCCTTTTCTCCTTGTATGGTCAGGATGGGGGTGTGGGAGATTATTTCGAGGGTCAGCAGCTGGTCGTTAATAGTAGAGCGTAGTAAGGCAAAGTCTTGATTAGCGGCAAATTCCTGTTCTTTAGTCTTGGCCACATCATGAATAGAGGTACGTCTGTTTCTATATTCCTGTTCTGCAACAGCCGATGCACCTTTATATAAAGCTATATTTTCAGCTGATCTTTGCAATGTTTCTATATTGGATAAAATTTGGACATATAAATGAGCTATTTGTATTTTAAGGGTTTCGTATGCTTCCTGTTTTCTTAACTCGGCAATATCCACTTGGATTCGCTGGCGCTTGATTCCTCCCCGGAGGTCGAACAGCTTTTCAAAAGGAATACTGATGCCGCCTCCCACATTCCACGAAGTCTGTTCTGTGCCTACATACCTGTAAATAAGTGGGGTGTTGACATCCGTATTGCTGGCCACATTGTCTGCTATACCGTAAGAAGCACTTCCGCCGGCATGGATAAACCCCAGCCAGTTCCTTTTCTCTTTCGATAGTAGCTTTTTCTGTAACTGTTTCTCCTTCTCTAAAATCTGTAAGCTTGGAGTGCTGCGTGCATTCTCATAAAGGACACTTAACGGAGGCAGCTTTATCTTTGCATAATCCACATTCATATTCCCCAATATATCATCCTGTGTCACAAGAGGTTGTTGTACCGGTTGTGTTTGCTGCTCTTCCTGTTGTGCGCTTAAATGGTGGATAGAACAATACATACAGATGACAAAAAGACATACTTTACCCATATAATAAATCCCCTTTTTATTCCTAAAACAAATTATTTAAACATCTCCTTTTTGGACAAAAGCTGTCAAAGTCTTGAACAGGATTTTCATATCCAGGAAAAAGGAGAATTCTCTACCGTATTTCAAATCTAATTCTTTGCGTTCTTTAGCGGATAATTTTCCGGCATCCCCCCGTTTTTCCACCTGCCACAAGCCGGTCAGCCCGGCAGGCGCCATGAAGCGTTCGATACTTTCATCGTTTGTCAGGCGTTCGGCTTCATAGAGTGGAAGAGGACGGTTCCCCACCACAGACATGTCGCCTTTCAAGATGTTGACCAGTTGAGGTAACTCATCCAGGCTGTATTTTCGTAAAACGCGTCCTACCTTGGTAACCCGCGGGTCTTTTTCTATTTTTATGAAAGGACTTTCATCCAGTGCGTTTTGTCTGGAAATAAACTCTTCTTCCGGAATGATGAAGTCATCGGAAACCAGCATTCCGCCATTATCTATAACACCGTCATCTCCAAACATCAGTCCTTCTAATTCTTCCATCGAGAAATCTTTGGCAATCTCCGGAGTGCCTTCCGGCTGGTACTGGTTCTGACCGGCAAGGTCTTTCAGCTTTTTATCGGCGTCCGTATACATGGAACGGAATTTCAGGAAATTAAAAATGGTATAATTCGTTCCTACCCGTTTGGATTTGTAAATAACAGGTCCTTTGCTTTCCATACGTATGGCTATGGCAATCAGCAGAAAGACTGGGGACAGGAAGACTAACGCTGCACCGGAGAAAAGGATATCGAAGCAGCGCTTCCATTGGGGAAGGATAAAATGCCTCACGTCTTTTTTCTTCCGGTTATGTGCATATAGCAGTTCCTGCCGTTTATTGATGATGTCTATTTTCTGCCTTAACCGGGCGGTGGTGATGTTCAAACTGACGGTATCGTTTATTCCGCTGTTCAGATAGACTTTGCTGGCTTCGGGAGTCAGCCTGTCCGTAATGAGTACGACATATGCCTGATAGAACTTTTTCCTGAAAGCACCGATCTGTTCAATATCTCCGTTCATCTCCCCTTGTTCGTGAAGGACAATGATGTTCTCACGTACTTTCAGTCTGATACAAATTGTAATGGCATCCTGGTAGTTTTGGGCATAAATCATCTGGACATTTTCGAGCTTGCTGAATTTGCGCAAAAAATCCTTGTTCTTTCCTATATAAAGCAGAAAGGTCATGCTGATTTACTCAATGATTTTCTTAATTCTTACTTTTAACTCCATGGGATTGAAAGGTTTGACAATATAGTCTTCCGCGCCTTCTTGTAACAGGCGGATGCGTTCTGTGGTACTGTCTTCGCTGCTTAGCATAACCACCGGAATGTGTTTGAATAACTGATTGGATTTTATCCATTCCAGAAACTCGTCTCCACGCATTTCGGGCATACGGATATCTGATATAATCAAATCTGGTATGTTACCTTCCTGAAGCCATTTTACCCCTTCGATGCCATTCGGTAACCAAATACAATCATAATCACTGGCCAGATAGATTGAAAGGACTTTTGCAATTGCTATTTTGTCGTCCAAGACCAAAATTTTCTTTCTCATAGAGTAATCTTTAGATTTTAATGGGCAAAAGTAAAGAAAATTATTGTGAATAAACAACTTTATTCTATTAATTTTTTGGCGTAAAGATTGCTTTTCCTTAACCAAGTGTCTGAAATAGGGGATTGAATGGAATAAAAGCCCTTTGGAAAAAGGGAAAAAAGAAGACGGGACAACTCCTGTACATTATATATTGTAGTGTATATGATAAGATTAAGATGTGATATTGTATGATGGATGATATTTATTATATTGAAAAATAGTGTTTTGGAACATAATAAAAATAAATATATTGTTTTGTGTAATTCGAAAAATAGTATTTATCTTTGCTGCCGGAAATGATAAAAGCCATATTACTATGTCGGAAATAAACCAGACGATTAATTTACATGTATCTGTGGACTGTGTGCTGATTGGGTTTGATGGAGAGCAGTTCCGTGTCCTGTTGGTAAGGCAGGTGGGGAAACAGTCCGAGGACGGATATAATAACATGAAGTTGCCGGGCAGCCTTATCTATGACGATGAGGATCTGGATGAGGCGGCCAAGCGGGTGTTGAATGAGTTGACGGGCCTGAAGAATGTGAAGCTTACCCAGTTTAAGGCGTATGGATCGAAAGACCGTACCCGTAACCCTAAGGATGTGCTGTGGCTGGAACGTTTTCATCGTTTGGACGAGAAGAAAATAGACCGCATTGTGACTATCGCTTACCTGACACTGGTGAAGATTGACAGACGGTTCGAACAGCTGTCTGATAAATACGATGCTTGCTGGACACCTGTGACGGAGGTGAAAAGCCTGGCGTTCGATCATTTCCAGATTTTGCAGGATGCATTGGTACATATACGCCATTATGTGGAATATGCTCCTTCCGCAATGTTCGACTTGCTTCCCCGGAAGTTTACGGCGGCCCAGTTGCGGACTGTCTATCAGTTGATTTATGATAAGGTGTTTGACGTAAGGAACTTCCATAAGAAGATAGCGTTGATGCCATATGTAGTACCTTTGGAAGAAAAACAGGTAGGTGTATGCCACAGGGCGGCACGCTTCTATAAGTTCGACCGTTCAATATATAATAAGTCGGGAACGAAGTGATAACAGACAGATAACTTTAGCCTTGTTGTGATTGCTGTGAGAATACTCCGCCTGGTCGTTTCGGGGAATCGGTACATGCTTTGGGATTCTTCACCGGCCTTTCCTTGGAAGGATAATGCTGATGCATCGGGACAGAGACTATTATTTTTAAATTCTTAATTTTCAATTTAAATGTACCTATTAGGTTATGATATTGGCAGTTCGTCGGTAAAGGCGAGTTTGGTAAATGCAGAGACCGGAAAGTGTGTTTCTTCTGCATTCTTCCCTAAAACAGAGGCTGCTATTATGGCTGCCCGCCCCGGATGGGCTGAGCAGGATCCGCAAAATTGGTGGGAAAATCTGAAATTGTCAACTCAGGCTGTCATGGCCGGGAGTGGGATCGGTCCGGATGGAATTGCCGCTATCGGTATCTCTTATCAGATGCACGGACTGGTTTGTGTGGATAAAGGGCAAAATGTATTACGTCCGGCTATTATATGGTGTGACTCACGGGCGGTTCCATACGGGCAGAAAGCGTTTGAGGCATTGGGGGAAACGCAATGTCTTTCTCATCTGCTGAACTCTCCGGGGAATTTTACCGCTTCCAAACTGGCATGGATTAAAGAGAATGAGCCTGCTGTATACGAACGTATTTATAAAATAATGCTGCCCGGCGATTATATCGCTATGAAACTGACGGGGGATATTTGTACCACGGTGTCCGGTTTGTCCGAAGGGATGTTCTGGGATTTTCAGGCAAATGATGTCGCGGGCTTCCTGATGGATTATTATGGATTCGACCGTTCGCTGATAGCTGATATCAAACCGACTTTTGGCGAGCAGGGGCGTGTAAATGCATGGGCTGCCAAAGAATTGGGCCTGAAAGAGGGAATTCCTGTAACCTATCGCGCCGGAGACCAGCCTAATAATGCTTTGTCGCTCAATGTGTTCAATCCGGGAGAGATTGCTTCTACGGCAGGAACATCGGGAGTGGTATATGGCGTGAACGGTGAGGTGAATTATGATCCGAAATCCCGGGTGAATACTTTTGCCCATGTAAATCATACTGCCGAGCAGACCCGTCTGGGAGTGTTGTTGTGTATCAATGGTACCGGTATATTGAATTCGTGGGTGAAACGTAATGTGGCTCCCGAAGGTATTTCTTACAGTGATATGAACAGGCTGGCGGCACAGGCTCCTGTCGGCAGTGCCGGAGTAAGTATTCTTCCTTTTGGCAACGGGGCGGAGCGTATGCTGGAAAATAAAGAGACAGGATGCTCTATATGTGGAGTTAATTTTAACCTGCATGGAAAGCAGCATATTGTTCGTGCCGCACAGGAAGGGATCGTGTTCTCGTTTAAATACGGCATTGATATCATGGAGCAGATGGGTATCCCTGTACAGAAGATTCATGCCGGACATGCCAATATGTTTCTCAGTCCTATCTTCCGCGAAACGTTGGCGGGAGTGACAGGGGCTGTAATCGAACTGTATGACACGGATGGATCGGTGGGCGCCGCCAAGGGGGCCGGCATAGGCGCGGGTGTTTATAAAGATAACAACGAGGCATTTGCCACATTGGAAAAACTGGAGGTGATAGAGCCTGATGTGGCACAGCGTACTGCTTACGATGATGCGTATGCCCGCTGGAAATCCAATCTGGAGAGAGCGATGGCTGCCTTTTAAGGACCTTCGGATAAAGAAATGGCTATCCGCCTGCGTGTTGAAAAAAGATAGTAGATAAATTAGAACAAGTTATTAAAATAAGTAAAGAATTATGGCTACAAAAGAGTATTTTCCCGGTATAGGAAAGATTAAATTTGAAGGTAAGGAAAGTAAGAACCCGATGGCGTTCCGTTATTATGATGCTGAAAAGGTAATTAACGGAAAGAAGATGAAAGACTGGTTGAAGTTTGCTATGGCATGGTGGCATACGTTGTGTGCCGAGGGCGGTGACCAGTTTGGCGGCGGAACAAAGAAATTCCCTTGGAACGGTGATGCCGATAAGGTGCAGGCTGCCAAGAATAAGATGGATGCCGGCTTTGAATTCATGCAGAAAATGGGAATCGAATATTATTGTTTCCATGATGTGGATTTGTGTGAGGAAGCCGATACAATCGAGGAATATGAAGCGAATCTGAAAGAGATAGTTGCTTATGCCAAACAGAAACAGGCTGAAACCGGAATCAAATTGTTATGGGGTACGGCAAATGTTTTTGGTCATGCACGCTATATGAACGGTGCTGCTACAAACCCCGAATTTGATGTGGTTGCCCGCGCTGCTGTCCAGATAAAGAACGCTATTGACGCTACCATCGAACTGGGTGGCTCCAATTACGTGTTCTGGGGTGGACGTGAAGGGTATATGTCTTTATTGAATACAGATCAGAAGCGTGAGAAAGAACATCTGGCTCAGATGTTGACCATCGCCCGCGATTATGCCCGGAGCAAAGGGTTTACAGGTACTTTCCTGATTGAACCCAAACCGATGGAGCCGACTAAGCATCAATATGATGTGGATACCGAAACTGTGGTAGGGTTCTTGAAAACTCACGGACTGGACAAGGATTTCAAGGTGAACATTGAAGTGAATCATGCTACGTTGGCTGGTCATACATTTGAACATGAACTGGCTGTTGCGGTAGATAACGGAATGTTGGGATCTATTGACGCTAACCGTGGCGATTATCAGAACGGATGGGATACAGACCAGTTCCCTATCGACAATTACGAACTGACCCAGGCCATGATGCAGATTATCCGCAACGGCGGTTTGGGTAATGGCGGTACCAACTTTGATGCCAAGACACGTCGTAACTCTACTGATCTGGAAGATATCTTTATCGCCCATATTGCAGGTATGGACGCTATGGCGCGTGCATTGGAAAGTGCTGCTGCTTTGCTTAATGAATCTCCTTACTGCAAGATGTTGTCAGACCGCTATGCTTCATTCGACAGTGGCAAAGGCAAAGAATTTGAAGAAGGCAAGCTGACACTGGAAGACGTAGTGGCTTATGCTAAGCAGAATGGTGAGCCCAAGCAAGTAAGCGGTAAACAGGAATTGTACGAAGCCATCGTCAATATGTATTGCTGATCCGGCCGGAATGGTATTGCACAAGTTTTACCCTTGCAGGCCTTTTTTAAGAAGGAGGGCTGTGCAATGAAGTCTGAATGAATTCTGCTAACGGATTATTAAAGAATAAACGGCTGTACACCGTCAGGTGGCAGCCGTTTTTATATTTGTTAGAGGGATATTTATGAAATAATACTCGCCTATATCGAAAATAATATCTACCTTTGCGGCTGCTAAATTACTAAGTTTATTGAATTTATATGATAAAAAAACTATTATCCGTACTGGTCTTAGTTTTTGCCCTCTCGGGTTCTGTGCTTGCACAGCAATCTATGAGTGACCAACAGGTGTTGGAATATGTGAAGACGGGCATGCAACAAGGAAAAGACCAACGTCAGATTGCTACAGAGTTAGCCCGTAGAGGAGTGACACAAGAACAGGCTAAGCGTGTAAAGAAACTTTATGAACAGCAAAATGGGTCTGCTGATAAAGACGCAAATGCAACGATGCAAAATCGGAACCGTTTGCGTGAAAAGACAAAGACGCAGGAAGATATCTATGTAACAGAGAATTTTACTTTCGACCAACGTTCAGCTGCGGACAGAGTGGTAGGGAAGAACTCGTTGGACAGTGTTTCTGCCAATCGCTATTACGAGGGGATGGGCATGGGCGATATGGAAGAAATGCAGAAGGATAAGGTGTACGGACGGGACATTTTTGAAACCAGAAACCTTACATTCGAGCCGAGTGTGAATCTGGCTACTCCTCCTAATTACCGTCTGGGGCCGGGTGATGAGGTAATCATTGATGTCTGGGGGACAAACCAGGCCACCATCCGCGATAATGTATCTCCGGACGGATCTATCACGATCCCCGATTTGGGATTAATTTATCTGAACGGTATGACTATTGCCGAAGCCAACCAATATTTGCGTAAAGAACTGAATAAGATTTATGCAGGGCTTGATAATGAACAGAACCCGTCCTCACAAATCAAGGTTACTTTGGGAAACAGCCGGACGATCCAGGTGAACGTGATGGGGGAAGTGTTCCAACCGGGAACTTATGCATTGTCTTCTTTCTCTACCGTGTTTCATGCACTGTACCGTGCCGGTGGCGTGAGCGATATCGGTAGCTTGCGCAATATACAAGTAGTGCGCGGAGGACAGAAAATCGCTACCGTAGATGTGTACGATTTTATTATGAAAGGTAAAATCAATGATGATATCCGTCTGCAGGAAGGCGATGTGATCATTGTTCCTCCATACGAGGCGTTGGTTAGCATAGAGGGTAATGTGAAACGCCCCATGAAATACGAGATGAAAAACAACGAAAGTGTTGCCACGTTGTTGAAGTATGCCGGTGGATTTTCGGGGGATGCCTATACCCGTTCTCTCCGCATGATTCGTCAAAACGGAAAGGAGTATCAGATTTATACGATTGATGATATTGATTATTCCGTATTCCAGGTAAAAGATGGTGATGCGCTGACTGCTGAAGCTATTCTGGACCGTTTTGAGAACAAGCTTGAAATCAAGGGGGCTGTCTATCGTCCGGGCATTTATCAGTTCGGAGGAACCTTGAATACAGTCCGCCAACTGGTGGAAAAGGCTGAAGGCCTTATGGGTGATGCCTTTACAGGACGTGCGGTGTTGCATCGCGAGCGCGAGAATCTGAAGAAAGAGGTTATTCAAGTAGATATAAAAGGCATCATGGACGGTACTGCACCCGATGTACCTTTGCAGCGTAATGATGTGCTTTATATTCCCAGTATTCATGACTTGGAGGATGTGGGAAGCATCATGGTGTATGGTGAGGTTGCCCGTCCGGGTGAGTTCGCTTTTGCGGACAATACTAAGTTGGAAGATATTATAATCCAGGCTGGCGGATTGATGGAGTCGGCTTCTACCGTCCGTGTGGATGTTTCCCGCCGTATCAAGGATAGCAAAGGTACGGAAGCGGTTTCCACCATAGGACAAATGTACTCGTTTTCTCTGAAAGACGGTTTTGTGATAGACGGAGAACCAGGTTTTGTGTTGCAACCGTACGATCAGGTATATGTGCGTAAGAGCCCTGCTTATCAGAAACAGGTGAATGTGCAGGTGACCGGTGAGGTTTTGTATGAAGGTGATTATGCGCTGACAGAGAAGAGCGAACGTCTTTCCGATTTGATCAAGAAGGCAGGTGGAGTGACTCCGTTTGCTTATATCAAAGGGGCCCGTTTAAGCCGTCGTATCAATGCCGATGAACGCAAACGTATGGAAACGGTTCTGGACATGGCCAAGACTGGAAAGGACTCCATTGATGTCAACCGGCTGGATTTGGGAGATATCTATTATGTGGGTATCGATTTGGAAAAAGCGATGCTTAAACCCGGCTCCAGTGCGGATATCGTATTGCGTGAGGGGGATGTGATTGAAATTCCCGAATACAACAACACGGTACGTATCAGCGGGGCTGTGATGTATCCCAATACCGTTTCATTTGAAGATGGCAAGACGTTGAAATATTATATCGAGCAGGCCGGAGGTTACGGTTTCCGTGCGAAGAAGAGCAAGGCGTATATTGTATATATGAACGGTCAGGTGAAGAGAGCGAAGAAAGGTAGCCGTGAGCTGATCCAGCCGGGCTGTGAGGTGATTGTTCCGGTGAAGGAAAAGAGCAACTGGTCTTTGCAGAACACCTTGTCCATAGCAACCACCAGTGCGTCGTTGGCTACTATGATTGCATCTATTGCTAATATCTTAAAATAGAAACAGTATGGCGGAAGATAAGAATTATACGAATAATACGGAAAGACCACGGGAAGACGAGGAGTTGGAAATTGATTTGATGGAGTATGTCCGTAAGTTGTGGGCTGCCCGAAAGATGCTGCTGAAGGTTGCCGGAATAGGTGCTATTGTAGGGGTGATTATCGCTCTGAGTATTCCCAAGCAATATACGGTGGAAGTGACATTGTCTCCCGAATCCGGTAAAAGCGGAGGGGGGAGTTTGTCGGGAATGGCTGCCATGCTGGGGATCGGAGGCATGAGTCTGGGCAGTGAGGCGGATGCGTTGAACGTATCTCTTTTCCCGGATATAGTAGCGTCTACTCCTTTCATTCTGGAACTGTTTAATGCACATGTCACCACGTTGGACGGTGAGGTGGATACTACTTTTGTAGCTTATCTCGATGAGCAGAAAGCTCCGTGGTGGGGTGCTGTTATGGGATTGCCCGGGGCGGCTATAGGTGGGGTGAAATCTCTCTTCTCCGATAAGGAAGAGGAAGAAGGGAATAAGCTGGATCCTTTCCATCTGACAGAAGATCAGGCGAAGAAAGTGGAAGCCATGCGTAAGGCGATTACTGCTGATGTGGATAAGAAAACCGGCATCACCACAGTGACGGTGACTTTGCAGGACCCGATGGTTACGGCCGCCATTACAGACACGGTAGTGGTGAAGCTTCAGGAGTATATCACAGCGTACAGGGTCTCTAAAGCCCAGCAGGATTGTGCTTATCTGGAACAATTGTATAAGGAACGCCAGCAGGAGTATTATGTAGCCCAGCAGAATTATGCCAATTACATGGATGCCAACAAGGGGGTTGTCCTTCAAAGTGCTTTGACGGAGAGAGAACGGTTGCAGAATGATATGAATCTGGCATATCAGGTGTATAGCCAGGTGGCTACCCAATTGCAGGTGGCACGGGCTAAAGTACAGGAGGCCAAACCTGTATTTGCCGTTGTGGAACCTGCCAGTGTGCCGTTGCTGCCTTCGGGAACCAGCAAGAAGGTGATTCTTGTCGGATTTATTTTCCTGGCAGTGGAGGGCGCTTCCGCATGGATCTTGTTCGGACGTGAATTCTTTGAAAATCTGAACG
>OGLB01000548.1_pt1 | contig 19342 bp, 22 predicted proteins | sample 1572551 | NCBI WGS metagenome assembly OGLB01 (sample SAMEA2582003, study PRJEB24529) | metagenome | biome: Human gut stool | place: China | collected 2011
CGGCGCTTAGGATACCCGAGGAGGATGAGGATGGCACCCAGCATCACACACTGGTAAATGTTGTACCAGCTCTGTACTATCATGCGGTCAAGTCCTACTCCGCCGTGCCCGACGGGCGCCATTAGATATTTGTCATAAAGTCCGCTTACCGCTCCTAACACGGCGGCAAGGACGATGTAATATATCCAACGGTCGTGCTTGAAGTCGATACCCTCTTTCTTTCCGCTGCGGCTGAGCATGAAGAACGATGCGACGGCAAGCGCCACACCGATCCATTGATACAGGTTCAGACGCTCGCCGAAAAACAGGAAGGCTCCGACGAGCACCATCACAGGGCGCGTGGCGTTGATAGGTCCGACGATGGTCAGCGGCAGATGTTTCATGCCGAAATATCCGAAGACCCATGATGACAGCACGATAAAACTTTTCAGGATGATGTATTTATGAACCTCCCATCCGCCGCTCGCCACGTGAAAGATCGTGCCGTCGAGCGTACTGCCCGTTGCCGAGAGGATGATGAACGGCAGGAAAATCAGCGATGAGAACAATGTGTTCAGAAACAAGACCGGTATCACCGCGTTGCCGTCCAGCGATTTCTTCTTGAACGAGTCATAAAATCCGAGCAGAGTTGCGGATAAGAATGCTAAAATTAACCACATGTTTAAAATTGAAAGATTGAAAAATTGAAAGATTGAAAAATTGAAGGATTGAAAATTGAAAGACTGACAAATTCAGACCCGCGACATCCGGACAGAGAATTATCAGACTCAAACAACTCAATATTCTATCTTTTCAAGGAACAGAGCGTTGCCCGGCATGCTGTCTCCGGCACGTGAGCGGCTCTTTCCTTCGATTATTTCTTTGAATTGAGATATGCTTACGCGCCCTCTGCCCACGTCGACGAGCGTGCCTACCACGGCGCGGACCATATTGCGGAGAAAGCGGTCGGCGGTTATCACGAAGTGCCAGCAATACTCTCCGTCCCTGATCCAGCGCGCCTCGGTGACGCGGCAGAGCGTTGTCTTGACGTCGGTGTGAGTCTTGCAGAAAGCCGCAAAGTCGTCATAATCGAGCAACAGAGCCGCCGCCTCGTTCATCTTGTCAAAGTCGAGGGCGTAAGAAAGCTCGCAAGAATAGAGGCGCAGAAAAGCGTCTTTGTGCTGATGGATGTAATAATGATACGTGCGTCGGATAACCGCCAGTATATTCTCCGTTTAACGCTTTCGTGCGAAACGCAGATTTTACCTTTCGGCTGCAATCTTTCGCATACCACTCGTTGATGATATTGAGAAACGGGGTAAAATCGCTGTCCTGCTGGTTTGCGCTGTCTATGCCGTTGTTGATCGCGATAAACCGCACACCCTTTTCTACAAACAGGACTTCGGTATAAAAGCCCACTTTCAGATAATCACGCCCAAGCCTCGACATATCCTTAACAATCAAGGTGGATACTTCTCCGTTTTCAATCCGTTCCAGAAGTTCGCTCTAACTCGGACGGTTGAAGTTCGTTCCAGAATACCCGTCGTCCACGAAAAACAAGGGATTTTTGAAGCCGTTTTCCTTTGCGTATTTACTTAAAATCGCCTTTTGATTTACAATGCTGTTGCTGTCGACCGTCAATTCATCGTCGCGAGATAAGCGGCAATAGAGGGCGGTAATTTTGCCAGACTGCCTTAACATATTTTCTGCTCCTTTCATCGGCGGGCAGTCTGCCAATACAGGATTGCTTATATCCATTTTAAAGCTCCTTGTTTTCTTCATCAATAGGCGACCCTGCCATAAGCCGTAAAACTTTATGGGGAAGACTTCGTTTTCCGTCGTAGCTTCCCGTAAAGCGATAACAAGTTCTGCCGGACTGCATTGTGATTTCGTGCGTCGGCAATTCTTGATACAGCGGATTTTTCACAACAATATGTTCGCCTTTGATTTTTCGTTTCCTTTCCATTCCTTTCCCGTCCTTTCCTTTGTTTTGAGTAAGGAGCAAGCACAGCAAATGAGTACCCATTTGCCTCTTGCTACTTCCGCAGCAAGCATAGGAAAGGGGTACCCTTTTCGTAAAATCCCCGTTTTGACGCTATGTGTCGGACGGGGATTTTCTCTTGTTGGGATAGTCCCAAACCCTTTTGTGTCCTCTCACTCAATATCCCGTCTGAAAGGCAGCTTTTGTTGCGCTTTTCCCCTCACTATATACAACACGCAAAAATCTAAAAATGCCAAACATAAGGAAAAGAAAATGTTGACCGACCAAAAGGTTTGCAACATATTTTTTATTCAATTACACTAAGAGTGAGTTTACAAAAGTGGACATAAAAAGCGAGGGAAAATATCGTTTACGAGTTTATGCTTATAGCTAAGGAGGAGCAATAAATGGAATGGTTGAAAAAACTAAGTGCTGCAATAGATTACATAGAAAACAATTTGGATAGTGATTTGTCCTATGAAGAAGCTGCTCGAATTGCCTGCTGCTCTGTTTTCTATTTTCAACGGATATTTTCTTATGTCGCTGGTATTTCGTTGTCGGAATATATCCGGCGCAGGAGAATGACACAAGCTGCTTTTGAATTACAGCGGACAGACGCTAAAGTGATAGATGTCGCTTTGAAATATGGGTACACTTCCCCAACATCATTTAATCGTGCTTTTCAAAGCGTACATAACATTTCTCCAGCCGCAGCGAAAAACACGGGAAGTACGCTAAATGCTTATCCGGCAATTCATTTTTCAGTTCAAGTTACAGGAGGGAATGCCATGCCATACCACATTGCAGAAAAACAATCTATGAGGATTGTAGGGGTTCGTATTCCGTTGTCTACGGACATGGAAGAAAATCAGAAGAATATTCCTCCATTTTGGCAATCTGTTTTAAGCAGCAATCTATTTTCTGAAATATGCAGTTTATCAAATCAGTCCCCACAAGGGATATTGGGTGTAAGTGTATATGAAAATCCCAAAAGTTTTTTCTATTACATCGGAGTTGCTACAGATGCGCCTGTTCCTAATGGTATGTTCGCGTTTGGAATACCAGCGGCTACATGGGCTGTATTTGAAAATAACGGTTGTTTCAAAGAGAATGTGCAAAGTATTTTTAGAAGGTTTTATACGGAGTGGTTGCCATTTTCGGGCTATGAATATGCCGGACTTCCGGACATAGAAGTGTATCCCGTTTGTGAGGAAACACCTGTTAGTGGACATTCAGAAGTATGGATTGCTATAAGGAAAGAAAAGGAGAACAACTCATGTACCACTTGCGATTAAAAGGCGATCATTATCAAATGGGGGTTAAGCGGGGAAAGATTTTTCAGAAGTGCCAAATATCTTTCCCTTTACATCTTGATGAGTTTCAGCTTGAACATGGAAAACAAAGCGAAAAAATACTAAAAGACTATTTTCCAGAAGTTTGTGCAGAAATAAAAGGTGTGAGCGATACCATAGGTGTAGATTACGATGCATTTGTTTCATGGATGTTATGTATGGGCTGCTGCATGTATAACTTGGATGATAATGTCCCCGTTGAGATTAGAGGGTGTACAGCATTTGCCTATTCTAAAGGAGGACAAGTAATTTATGGTAGAAACAACGATTTGCCGCCGTATTTGAGAAATGGAAGCAAAAGTGAAATATATACTCCATTAAACGGAAATAGATTTAATCTTACGACTTCCTCTTTCATCAATGGTGAAGAAGGTCTAAATGAACATGGTTTGGCTGTTGCTATGACTTTTGTAATGACAAGCATTGACAAAATACGAGCAGGTTTTAATTCTTGCTTTATTGTAAGATATTTGCTTGAAAAAGCAGATACCTCACAAAACGCAATCTCTTTACTTATGGAATTACCGATAGCTTCTAACTGCAATATTTTAGTTGCAGACAAGACTGGAGAAATGGCAGTTATAGAATGTACGCCTACCGCAAAGAGAATACGGAAAGCGATTTGTTCTAATAAAGGCAAAATCGTATGCACCGTTAATAGTTTTACTTCCGATGAAATGAAGCCCTTTGATATGGCGAATGGAGATGATTATTTCTCCGATAGGCGATACCAAACGGTTATAGATAGTTTTTCGACTCATATTCAAGACGACTATATTGAAACGACAAAACAGCTTCTAAAAGGCGATTATGGGTTTATGTGTCAATATGATGACCCTAATTTTGAAACGGTTTGGAGTTCTGTATTTGATTTGAAAACGCTTATGATATATCGTGCAGAAGGTGATCCGAGAAAAAAGAAGTTCGTGGTAGATGACCGGCTGCACAGTATAGTGAAAGGACGCTAAAGTTTTGAATAAAAAATGGCTGTTATGTCCTATCTACAAGAACAAGACGCGGATAAGATTGCGGGAAGATACGGTGCTTGAACACTTCCCGCTGTTCTGCCCGAAGTGTAAACAGGAAACGCTAATCAATGTAAAGCAACTCAATATATCCGTTATCAAAGAGCCGGACGCACAGACGCAGAGCCGATAACACGCAAGATGAAATGCGGTTATCGGCTCTGTTATTTTGTTTGGAGGTATCTATGTTGATTGCCATTTCTCATAACCTACGGTCAAAAAAAGCCTTTGCACCTATACGGGATTTTGCGCTTATGAGTATGAACACACAAATCATATAGTTATCTCTTATAATTCCTGCTTCCAACGCCCATGCGGTTTTATGCTGCGTGGGCGTTTGTTGTTTTGCCCCCTATTTTGGGAAGAAAGGGGGTGAGAAAATGATGAATAGTGAGCAGTATCGGGAACATATCGAGCGCACTTTCAACACCTTTTGCAAGATTGTCCTTTACCACGCGGCGCTGGGCGCTTACAAGAAAATACGGAAAAAGCAACAGTTTGAAGTATCACTCGACTATCTTCGGGAGTTTGATTTTGAGCCTGTTACGACAACAGATGAGCGTTTCGTGAAATACGATATGCCTACCACTTTTATCGTTCGAGGAAAAGCGGTCATTGTGGAAAGCGAACTGTTGGCAGCCGCGCTTTTACGTCTGCCGGAAAAGCGGCGGGAAGTCCTGTTTTTGCGGTACTACCTCGGTTACAGCGATACGGAAATTGGAAGGCTGTTTGGAGTTTGCAGGAGTACAATCTTCCACAGACGAAAAAGGGTATTGCGCTTGCTGCGAAAAGAAATGGAGGCATTAGAGAATGAAGAATAGGAAGTACAATTTGCTGCCCTATGAAACGATTGTAAAGGCAACCGCCGGGGAGCCGGAAGCGGTGAACACCGTCATTCAAACCTATACCGGCTACATCAAATATCTGTCCTTCTTTCAAGGGAGTATCAACGACGATATTCAAGATTACCTCAAAGCGTCCTTAATGGAAGCACTACCCAAGTTCCGTTTTGACAGATAATGAGTAGCAAAGGCAGAAAAAGCCGTCAAGGATAAACTTCGCGCTTCGCGTCCTTGACGGCTTTCCCCGTCTTTGCTGTTGGGTAATCAAGAGGGCGCAAACGGATAGACCGCTTGCGCCCTCAATCTATGATGATGTGTTACGCAATAGGAAATGAGCAAGCCTTGCGTGGTACGGCTTTACAGACTTGAAAACACAAGAGTTGAGATTTTATATTCCCACCCTCAAAGATGGCTGTCTACTGCGTAACCTTTTGCTATGCCAGCGTGGATATTTAGACGGGCAAAAAGCCTTGATTTATGCGGCTTGCGGAGGGCAGAAACAAAGCAAGTAATATCATAGCCCTCGAAAGCGCAAAAATACCGTTCTATTGTTCCACACAGCACAGAAAAAGCGGGCAAGAAGTTTTTGACATCTTGCCTGCTTTTGTCGCAACTGGTTTGCCAGCCGTTTATGTTAATTTGTTATTAAAAGTTCCTTATTAGATGGTTTCTTTACGGTTGCACTATTTCTCTACATTTAGCAAATTTAATGCACCATATCTTTTGTACATATCTGTAATTTGTGCCCATGCTCTCATACAATATCATTTTCTACTAGGGCACCATTTTGTCTCGCCTTCGTGCGTCTTTTCTTTGATGGAGCAATAGGCTTAATTTTAATAAAAAAACAATGAATTAAATGTTTATCATACCTAATATCAAAAATAGCATCACCCTTTTCTTTAATAATAGCATTATCACGTTGCGTGTTATCGAAAATCACATAATATCCAGTGTTATAACCTTGAGAATCGAGATACGCGGACAATTCTACAATCCCGTCGTTGTATCTCTCTATATCATGCCAAATCTTTGTTTCAACTATTATTTCCTCGGAAGGATATATTAGATCTGAATTCCCGCCCGACATTTGAGCTTCTCGATAACCCCGTGGACGTAAATACGCCTGTAAAAGTGTGCGGCCTGTTTCCTCCTGCGGATTATTGGTTACTTGAAAAGCTGGATATAAATTGCCCTCCACATAATTCTTAAAATTCTTTACTGCTGTATAAAATTCTTGTTTTGGCGGTATGTAATCACTGTTTGCACAAATCTCCTGCACGATTTCAATCGCAAATTGCTCCGGGGATAAATTATTCCCTTTAATAAATGATTGGTATTTTTTCAAAGCTAATATTACTGAATCCACTGACAGCAAATTGTTATTGATCTGATTTGCGCACACGCTACCAAAGGTAAGTGCAAACCTTTCACTTTCGAAAGTTAAACCTCGCTTATTGCAGTAATCTTGTATAACTCCAATGATAAATTTGTTCAGATCTCTCATTTGGTTGTTTCCTTAATAAGATTTCTCGAAATCTTAAAGATGCTTTCCATCTTTGTATACTGATATATCCTTCCTTCTTTTGTGACTTGTAATAATTCAATTAGGTCCAAATCAACCAAAGTTTTTATTCTATTAGTAATTACAGCGGGGCTATAACCAGTATCTTCGCTAATTGCCTTCTGCGTCTTATACCCATCCACAGAGAGATATACTTTTGCTAATATAGGATCCGCAGCAAATTGCTCCATATAATCGGCAATCATTGCTTTGCCATTTACTCTTAAAAGCCTTTCAAGAGTTCTATCCATAGAATCAACTTTATACTTGATGTGGCCTATTGCGGCATTTAGTTCATCTGATTCAGGCATAACATATCCTCCAAATTAAAATACCCTTTTGGGGTTTTTAGTTTTACCTACCGGCACAAGCTCTACAAGACCTGCTTGCTCCAACTGAACAGCAAATTTTCGGACACCCTCTGATGAAATGTTTACTGCATCTGCAATTGTCTTATAAGAATTTTCTCCGTCGAATAGTTCATACATTTGACGACGCTGTTCAGTAGTTAAAAATCTTTTGTTAATGCTGTCATTGAAACTTTCGAGCTTGTCCTGTGATAATATTGTAAGCATTTTGCGGATTTGAATAAGTTCATTGAGGATTTGCTGCTCCATATAATCATTCATTTGCATTACAGTTCATCTCCTTGATCGATTTCTTCTAAAACAGACAACCCATATTCTTTTAGGTCAAACGCTGCCTTATATCTGCCTTTCCTTTCAGCGGGAATCACAATACCGACTAATGACCACTGTTTCCAGTACGCGGTAATCGTTGGTGGACTAACTCCAACAATCTTTTGAATATCCCGTGTTGACCTATTCCCGTCAGAAAGCTCATAAATTTTTTTCTTATTATTTGAATTATCATCAAGCTCATTGTTAAGTGCTTCTACAATTTTTGAATGGTTTACAAATTTATAAATCCTTAAAAACTCCGCAAACATTTCTTCAAAAGTATTTTCATTGTTCATTCAAGTTGCCCTCCTCCATTAAGAATATCCCGCTGTGCATAATATGTTGCAATTTTAGAGATAGCTTTATGGGGAATAATGGAACGTCCACGCTTTTGAACATTTATGAGGTCTTTTTCCGTCAGATCTTTTATAAGTAACTGCACAGCTCGTAAAGAAGCTCCGGTCGCGTCAGCGATTGCTTGGGAGTCCTTTTCTCCATCAATTTCTGAATAAATTTTTCTCTGCAAATCTGTTATAAGAAATTCATTCTGAAACCGCACCAAAGCGGATGCTTTTATAGACGAGGTCAATAGTTCAAGTTCAGAAAGTATACTGCGTGAAATTGAAATAAGAACAGATATATCGTTGTTTGATTCCATGATTTTAGCCCACCTTTATACATTTTCTACATTGTACTGCATGAAGCCGTGTTTGTCAATCGAGTTGGTTTTTCAAGTTGTTTTATCTTTTCGTTTTAATAATATTGACACAATATATAGTATTTAATTTTGTTTATTAAGCGCAAAATACAGGATAAGACGAAGAAGAATATCTATATAACAAATTTTGAATTAACAAAACAACAAAACAAAACAAAAATGTGCTTATTTTTGGACTTTTGTTAAGTTGTACAATCGAAACATTTGTTGTAAATAAAAAAATCTCGCTGCTATTCATTACTTTTTAAATATTAAAATCAATATGTCTACTTTTTGGATTATTAACAAGTTGGATTCTACATAAAATCTATCAGAAAAGCACTCACAGAAAAAGTACTGTTTAATTACCTACATAATAGCAACTTAATTCTGAGTACACAAAATCATGTAAAAGACCTCTAAATCTCATCGCCTTTTAAGGAATAAAAAGATTAGGAAATTAAGTATATTTTATTATGACATAAAAAAGCGGGCAAGAAGTCTATGGCTTCTTGCCCGCTTTCTGTTGCAATCCGTATGGCAGCTACCCTTATTTCATTGGTTAATACTGTTTTATGAGTAGCTACTATACGCATGGCGTTTTTGTTTTGCGCGTTTGGATTTTAATTTTAGTTTTGGCTTTTAAGCGCTTGCTCCAGTGCAAGGGCAAGCTGGTCGGGGCAGCTGGTTGGCTTATTGCCGCACTTAATACCCTTTAAGCGGCGTATAACTTCTTCTGCCGGCATGCCGGCCACAAGCTGCGAAATGCCTGCGGTATTGCCGGGGCAGCCGTTAATAAACTGCGCGTGTTTTACAATGCCGTTTTCTACTTCCACATCAATGGCTATGGAGCAGGTTCCGCGGGTTTTATATAACAAAATAAAGCCTCCTTTAAAATTACTGCAACACAATTATACAGCAATTTTGGCTGCCTGCAAAGAAAATGCACCGGCGTTTTTGCATAAAGTTCACTTTTGCGGGCAGGATTTTACAGGTAAAAATGGAAATAAGCATAATATGGATTAGTTTACGCTAAATGATGTGTTGAGTTAAAAGGAGTTTATATGATTATTGGTATCGGCTGCGATTTGGCAGAGGTAAGCCGCATTAAAAGAGCGCTTGGCATGAAGGGCTTTGCCGCGCGTGTGTTTACCCAGCGCGAGCAGGATTACTGCATGGCGCGCGGAGTGCAGGCATACGCCAGCTTTGCCGCACGTTTTGCCGCCAAGGAGGCTTTTGTAAAAGCTGTTGGCACGGGGCTGCGCGGCGGGAGGCTGACCGAAATAGAGGTTATAAACGACGCGCTTGGCAGGCCGCAGCTTGTTTTATACGGTTATTTTAAAGATTACGCCAAAGGGCTTGGCACAGAAAAAATACATTTAACATTAAGCCATACCAAAGAACTGGCAATGGCGCAGGTAATTCTGGAGGGATAATAAATGAAACTTGTATATGCGCATGAAATGGGCGCGCTTGATAAAAAAGCAGCGGAGGAGTTTTATCTGCCAACGGCTGTTTTAATGGAAAACGCCGGGCGTGCTGTTGCAGAAACCGCGGCGGAACTTTTGGGCGGAGACGTATACGCCAAAAGTGTGGTTGTGTTTGCCGGTAAGGGCAACAACGGCGGCGATGGACTGGTGGCGGCACGCTGGCTAAGTGCCGGTGGCGCGCGCGTAAAAATCTTTCTGGCTTCGCCCGCGGCTGAGTTTACCGGCGCGGCAGGCGTGCAGCTGAAAATTTGCGCCAAAAGCGGCCTTGCCGTTACTGAGCTGAAAGAAGAATGTGACTGGAACGTGGCGGAAATTGCCGCCGCCCATGCGGATTTAATGATTGACGCGCTGCTTGGCACCGGTTTTAAGGGTGAGCTTGGCGGCAATTACAAGCGGGCCTGCCTTTTGATGAACGGCGCGCGTGCGGATGTGCTGGCGGTGGATATTCCGAGCGGCGCACAGGCAGATACCGGCGAAGCGGAGGAAAACGCAGTGCAGGCAGCGGCAACCGTAACCATGCAGCTGCCGAAGCCCGGGCTTTACTTATACCCGGCGGCGGAGCTTGCGGGCAAAGTTATTGTTGCACCGATTGGCATGCCGGAGGCTTTAACGGAGCAGGCAGAAGGGCATAAATACCTTTTGGATTCGGAAATTGTGCGCGATTTTCTGCCCATCCGCAGCGGCAACTGCCATAAGGGAGAAGCAGGCCGCGTAACTGTGGCGGCAGGTTCGCCGGGATACACGGGCGCGGCAGCGCTGTGCGCGCAGGCTGCCGTTAAGGCAGGCGCGGGGCTGGTAAGCCTTTACACGCCGCTGTGTTCGCGCGAGGTGTTGGCGGTTAAGCTTACGGAAGTAATGGTAAAAGGGCTTATCGAGCGTATGCCGGGCGTGCTGGGCGGCGGCGCCGCTGCCGAAGTGCTGGACGCAGCAGCAAAATCGGACGTTTTGGCAATCGGCCCGGGGCTTGGCACCAGCGAAGCAACCGGCGAGGTAATTTTAAACATTCTGGAAAATTACGAAGGCACGGCGGTTATCGACGCTGACGCGCTGACGGCGTTAAGCCGCAAAGCAGAAATTCTGCCGCAGCTTAAATGCACCAAAATACTTACGCCGCACCCGGGCGAAATGGCGCGTTTGTGCGGTTTAAGCGCTGCCGAGGTTGATGAATATCATCCACCCGCTGGCCGTGGCCGAGATCGTGGCCGAGATCGGCCTCGATACCGACGCGATCGCGGCAGCGCTGCTGCATGACTGCCTCGAGGACACCGACGCGAGCTTCGAGGAGATCTCACGCCTGTTCGGCGAGACGGTCGCGAATCTGGTCGAGGGCGTCACAAAGCTGACGCGCGTGCAGTATTCTACGATGGAAGAGCAGCAGATGGAGAATCTGCGCAAGATGTTCATGGCCATGTCGAAGGACATCCGCGTCATCCTCATCAAAATTGCCGACCGGCTGCACAATACCCGGACGCTGCAATACCAGACGCCCGCCAAGCAGATCTCCAAGTCCATGGAGACGATGGAGATCTACGCGCCGCTGGCGCACCGCCTCGGCATGCAGAAGATCAAATGGGAGCTGGTAGACACTTCTTTGCAGTATCTCGATCCCGAGGGCTATCAGGAGATCATCGACTATCTCAAAAAGAACGAGGACAGTGCCAACAGCTTCATGAACGCCATCCAGTCGAAGATTACGAACCGGCTGGCCTCCGTCGGCATCCACGGATCGATCTATGGCCGCATCAAGCATACCTATTCCATCTACCGCAAGATGCGCGCGCAGAACAAGACCATCGACGAGCTGTATGATCTTTACGCGTTCCGCGTGATCGTGGACAATATTGCCGACTGCTATAACGTCCTCGGCCATATCCACGATCTGTTCAGCCCCATCCCCGGCCGCTTCAAGGACTATATCTCCACGCCGAAGCCCAACATGTACCAGAGCCTGCACACGACGGTCATCGGCCAGCAGGGCATCCCGTTCGAGGTGCAGATCCGCACCTGGGAGATGCACATGACGGCGGAGTACGGCGTTGCGGCACACTGGAAATACAAGACCGGCAGCGGCGAGGGCACGAAGCCCGGCGACGAGGAGAAGTTCGCCTGGATCCGCCGCCTGCTCGAGACGCAGCAGGAGTCCGACGCGCAGGACTTTTTCCACAACCTGAAGGTGGATATGTTCGCCGACGAGGTGTTCGTGTTCTCGCCGAAGGGCGATGTCATCAATCTGCCCGCCGGCGCGACGCCGATCGACTTTGCCTACAGCATCCACTCCGCGATCGGCAACAGCATGGTCGGTGCGACGGTCAACGGCCGCATCGTGAACTTCGACTACGTGCTGCAAAACGGCGACATTGTCGACATCCGCACGTCGAAAAACGCGCCCGGCCCGAGCCGCGACTGGCTGAACCTCGCCAAGAGCGGCGCCGCGCGCACGAAGATCAAGCAGTGGTTCAAAAAAGAGCGCCGCGAGGAGAACATCGTCCACGGCAAGGAGCAGTTTGAGCGCGAGCTGCGCGCCAACGGCATCGCCCCGGCCGACATCATGGGCGACGAGATCCTGCCGCTGATCCTCAAGCGGCTGGCCTTCACCTCGCTCGACGATCTGTACGCCGCCATCGGCTACGGCGGCGTGACCGCCACGCGCACCGTCAACCGCATCCGCGACGAGATCCTGCGCAACCAGAAGGCCAACCAGAAAAACGCCATCGACCGCATCAACGAGGCGGCCGAGCGCCGCAACAAGCGTCCGCGCCACGCCGTGCACGGCATCCTCGTCGAGGGGCTGGACAACTGCCTCATCAAATTCTCCCGCTGCTGCACGCCGGTGCCCGGCGACAGCATCATCGGCTTCATCACGCGCGGCGCGGGCGTGTCCATCCACCGCACGGACTGCGAAAACTATCTCGCCAGCCGCGACAATCCGGAGACCGCCGGCCGCTGGATCCGCGTGAGCTGGGCCGAGCGCACCACCGATGCCTACAGCACGACGCTCATGATGCTCAGTGCGCAGCGCTCGGGCCTCGTCATGGACGTGGCCACGGCGCTCAACACGCTCAACGCCAAGGTGCGCACGCTCACCGCGCGCGACGTGGACAGCGGCCGCTCGACCATCACGATCACCGTCGAGGTGCACGACCTGGCTGAGCTGCGCACGATCATCAGCCGCCTGAGCGCCATCCGCGGCGTCATCCGCATCTCGCGCAGCGGCGCGTCCGACCCCGCAAAAGCCGCCGCGCACACCGCCGAGCTGCAGGCGGAACAGGAAAAGAAGGCCAAACAGGAGGGCAAAGCATGAGAGCCATCGTCACCCGCGTTACCGAGGCGTCCGTCACGATCGACGGCGCCGAATACAGCCGCATCGGCAGGGGCTTCCTTGTCCTGCTGGGCGTGCACGTGTCCGATACGGCGGCGGAGGCCGACCGCATCGTCGACCGCATCTGCGGCCTGCGCGTGTTTGAGGACGCCAATGGCAAAATGAACGTCAACCCCGCCGACGCCGGGGCAGAGCTGCTCATCGTGAGTCAGTTCACCCTCTTTGCCGACTGCCGCTCCCGCCGCCCCGGCTTCACGGCCGCCGCCCGGCCGGAGACCGCCGTGCCGCTCTACGAGCGCGTGATCGCGGGCTGTGAGGCCCGCGGCTTCCCGGTGCGCACGGGCGTGTTCGGCGCGGACATGAAAGTTGCGTCCGTCAACGACGGCCCTGTCACCATCCTGCTCGATACCGATCATTTATAAAGGAGGCCACCCCATGCTCATCAAATGTCTGCCCGTCGGGCACCTCATGACCAACTGCTACATCGTCACGGACGAGACCACGCTCGAGTGCGCCGTCATCGACCCCGGCGACGAGTCCAACACCATCCTCTACTACCTCGAGGACAACCACCTCACCTGCCGCGCCATCCTGCTCACGCACGGCCACTATGACCACACCGGCGCCGTCTACGCCGTGCACGAGGAGACCGGTGCGCCCGTGTACATGAACGCGCTCGACGCGGGCACGGCCGTCGCCTTCGACAGCTACACGTTCACCCCGCCCGAGGGCACGATCTTTTATAAGGAGGGCGACGAGGTCAAGGTCGGCAATCTGACCTTCCGCGTCATGGAGACGCCCGGCCACACGCCCGGCGGCGTGACGCTCATCTGCGGCGACGCGCTCTTCACCGGCGACACGCTCTTCGCCGGTTCCTGCGGCCGCACGGACTTTGCCGGCGGCAGCATGGAGGTCGAGCTGCAGTCGCTGGCTAAGATCGCGGCTCTGCCCGGCGATTATGAGGTCTACCCCGGCCACATGGACTGCTCCACGCTCGAGACCGAGCGCCGCTTCAACCCCTACCTGACCGCGCTGCAAAACCGCGGACAGTAAAACTGCACAAAGGCAACCGGCGGGACACGAACCCGCCGGTTTTTTCATTGCGCAAAGAACCTTTGCGTGACAAATCGCCGCCGCGCATGGTATGCTTTGGGCGAGGTGAACGCCATGCGCGACATTGGAGCCAACATCCGCCGCGCCCGCACGCGCCGGCGTCTGACGCAGGACGATCTGGCGCAGACCGTGCACACGACGCGGCAGACCATATCGAATTACGAAACTGGCCGCTCTCGCCCGGACGTAGAGACGCTGCAGCGGCTCGCGGACGCGCTCGGCGTCGAGCTCACGGAGCTGCTGGACGGGGCGCCGTCCGCCGATGCCCGCCGGGCGGCGCTGCGCAGGCTGTGCATCATGGGGGCCGTCACGCTCGTGCTGGCCGGGCTGTGGGCGTACCTGCACGCGGTCTGCCTCCGGCAGTACCAGCACGGGGACATGACGCCGTTGGCGGCTATGCTCATAACCGAACCGCTGCTGCTGTGCGCGCTGGCGTGGACGCTGCTGCAGGCGCTGTGCATGGTCACGCGCCTGCGGCCGCGGCGCGGCGCGCCCTGCTGGGTGCGGCCGCTCGTCCGGGCACTGTTCGGCCTGTGTCTGGCTACTCTGCTCGCCAGCGTTGTTCTGCCCGCGTCCGGCGTGATATTGCTGCGGCTGTATGGCGGCCGTGCCGCCACGGCAGCGCTGTTTTTCCTCCTCGGCGCGCTGCTCTGGCTGACGCAGCCGGACGCCGGGCCGTAAAACTGCACAAAGGCAACCGGCAGAAGTGCGCTTCTGCCGGTTTTTTGCCGGTTTCGGGAAAATGTGCCCGCGCCCCCTTGCAATCTGCGGCCGCGCGTGGTATATTGTTCTCGTCAGGAAAACATCTGTCCGCTATACGCGGGCAATTTTCATCAAAACAAAGTGAGGGAACATCATGAACATCGGACTTCTGGGCTTTGGCGTTGTCGGCAGGGGCGTTTACGATATGCTCGCCGGCCGGGACGATATCCGCGCGGCGTGGGTGCTGTGTCGGCGCGATCTCGGCGAGCTGACGGCCCGAACCACCTACGAGATGCAGGACATTCTCGACGACCCGGCGGTCGACACCGTCGTGGAGGTTATGGGCGGCCTGCACCCGGCGTATGAATACGTGGCGGCCGCGCTGCGTGCCGGGAAGAACGTGGTGTCCTCGAACAAATACCTCATGTGCCGGTACTACGACGAACTCACCGCGCTCGCCAAAGAGCACGGCGCAGCACTGCGGTGCACGGCGGCGGTCGGCGGCGGCATCCCGTGGCTGACGAACCTCGAAAAGGCCGCGCGCGCCAACCACATCTCCCGCGTCTGGGGCATCCTCAACGGCACAACCAACTACATCATGGACGCGATGCACGGCAGCGACGTAGACTTTGCCGACGTGCTCGCGCAGGCGCAGGCGCTCGGCTACGCCGAGGCAGACCCCTCGGCCGACATCGACGGGCTGGACATTCAGCGCAAGCTGATCCTGTCCGCCAACGTGGCCTTCGGCGTGTCGCTGCGCGAGGCGGACGTGCCGGTGTTCGGCATCCGCAACGTGCGCAAGGCGGACATCGCCCGCTTTCAGGCGCACGGCTGCACGTGCAAGCTGATCGCAGCGGCCGAGCAGAAAGGCGGCAGCATCCGCGCCTACGTCGAGCCGACGCTGCTGAGCCATGACGCGCTCGAGGCGGCCGTGCCCGCAAACTTCAACCTCATCAGCATGGAGGGCGACCGCATGGGCGTGCAGAGCTTCTTCGGTCAGGGCGCGGGCCGCTACCCGACGGCCTACAACGTCGTGCAGGATCTCGTGGACATCCGCCGCGGCGTGCATGCGTTTTACACCGACTCGTTCGTTCCGGCCGTACCGGACAATTCCGGCGTGCAGCACCGCTACTACGTGCGCACGCGCGCCGCGCTGCCGGAGCTGGCCGCCCTCGCCGAGGGCGACTGGGACGGCGCGGTCATCACGCAGCCCGTGCCCGTGAGCCGGATGCACGCGCTCATGGCGCAGGCGCTGGTGCAGGACGGCGAGAGCTTCTTTGCCGCGCTGCAATAAGGAGGGCCCCATGCTGAAGGTTGCAAAATTCGGCGGCTCGTCGATGGCGGACGCCAAGCAGTTTGAAAAAGTGCGCGACATCGTGCGCGCCGACCCCGCGCGGAAGGTGATCGTCGTGTCCGCCGCCGGCAAGCGCAGCGCGGACGACCACAAGCTCACAGACCTGCTGTACCTGTGCTACGCGCACCTGCAGTACGGCGTGAACTGCGACGCCGTCTTTCAGATGATCTGCGATCGCTACATCGCCATCCGCGACGAATGCGGCCTGAACGTCGATATTGAGGCCGAGCTCGACGTGCTGCGCCGGCAGATGCGCGCCGGCATCTCGGAAGAGGAGCTCGTGTCGCGCGGCGAATATTTCTCCGCCCTGCTCATGGCGGACTACCTCGGCTACTCGTTTCTGGACGCGGAGCTGTGGGTGCGCTTTCAGTTTGACGGCTCGATCGACAAGGAGGCGTCCTATGCCGCGCTGCAGCGCCTGGCCGACGGGCGCAGCGTCGTCATCCCCGGCTTTTACGGTGTGACGCCCGACCGCAAGATCCGCACCTTTTCCCGCGGCGGCAGCGACATCACCGGCGCACTCGCGGCCGCGGCGCTCGATGCCGACGTGTACGAAAACTGGACGGACGTGTCCGGCATCCTTATGGCCGACCCCCGCATCGTGCCCGACCCGCTGCCCATCGAGCGCATCACCTATAACGAGCTGCGTGAGCTGAGCTTCGTCGGCGCGCAGGTGCTGCACGAGGGCACGGTCTTCCCCGTGCGCGAGAAGAATATCCCGCTCAACATCCGCAACACCAACGACCCCGACCACCCCGGCACGCTCATCATGGAGTCGTTCGACGACGTGGACGACGGTCGGCTCATCACCGGCATCGCGGGCAAGAAAAACTACTCCATCATCACGATCGCCAAGTCCGGTATGTCCTCGAGCGTGGGCACGTTCCGGCAGGTGTTCGAAGTGTTCGAGCGCCACGGCGTAAGCATCGAGTACGCCCCCAGCGGCATCGACTGCCTGTCGCTCGTCGTCTCGAGCGAAAAGGTCGCCCCCTGCCTGTACTCCATCCTCGGCGAGCTGGAAAAGCAGCTGCACCCGGACAATCTGCACGTGACGGAGAACATCTCCATCGTCGCGGCCGTCGGCCGGAAGATGGCCTTCCGCCCCGGCACGTCGGGCCGCATCTTCGCCGCGCTCGGCGAGCACGGCATCAACATCCGCATGATCTCGCAGGGGCCGGATGAGCTCAACATCATCGTCGGCGTGGACACGAAGGATTTCGCGCCCGCCATCCAGGTCCTGTACAACAGCTTTGTGAAATAAGAAAGGAAGTTTTCAAATATGAAGCAGTATCGCGTAGCCATTCTCGGCGCCAGCGGCGCCGTCGGGCAGGAAATGATGAAGATCCTCGCCGAGCGCAAGTTCCCCGTCGGGGAGCTGCACCTGCTCGCAAGCGCCCGCTCGGCCGGCAAGGTCGTGTCGTGGCAGGGACAGAATATCGCCCTCGAGGAGGCGACGGACGCCGCCTTTGCCGGCATGGACATCGTCCTCGGCGCGGCGGAAAACGACATTGCCGAGCGCTTCGCCCCTGCGATCGTGCGCTCCGGCGCCGTGTTCGTGGATAACTCCTCGGCCTTTCGCCTGGACCCAAACGTGCCGCTCGTCGTGCCGGAGATCAACGCCGGAGATGTGAAGCTGCACCACGGCATCATCTCGAACCCCAACTGCTCGACCATCATCACGCTGACCGCCATCAACGCGCTGCGCAAGCTCTCACCCATCCGCGACATGGTCGTGTCGACGTATCAGGCCGTATCCGGCGCGGGCGCGGGCGGCCCGATCGAGCTGCAAAACGAGGTCGACGCCCTGCGTGCCGGCAAGAGCTACGCGCCGAAGGTGTTCGCGCACCAGATCGCCTACAACGTCATCCCGCAGATCGGCGGCGAGCAGTGCGACGGCTACACCTCCGAGGAGATGAAGCTCCAGAACGAGGGCCGCAAGATCCTGCACCTGCCGGACATGAACGTCTCGTGCACCTGCGTGCGCGTGCCCGTCGTGCGCAGTCACTCCATCTCCGCCGCCGTGCACTTCGTGCACCACATCTCCGTTGACGAGGCGCGCGCGGCCATCGCCGCCGCCCCCGGCTGCCGCCTTGTGGATGATCTCGACGCGCTGCAGTATCCCATGCCGCTCGACACGTCGGATCAGGATCTCGTGTTCGTCGGCCGCATCCGCCCCGACCTGACCGACCCCAACGGCCTGTGCCTCTGGTGCTGCGGCGACCAGGTGCGCAAGGGCGCGGCCACCAACGCCGTGCAGATCGCGCAGCTGCTAACTGAATAACCGCCGGAAGGGCTTGCAGTCTGCTACACGGATCATTTTTGCGCCGGCAGCCTGAGCGGTATTTTTCCCCACGCACATGCAGCGGTAAAAATAATTGTGTTTTTTCTCATCTGCGGGCACGTGCTCTGCGTGGCTTTTCCTACTGGTAAAATAATGCACAGCACGCCGTAGAGTGTGCTGTGCATTATTTTTATTTAAAAATCCACGGTGCCGTCCAGCACCTTCAGGTCATAGGGCTCGAACACTACCTTGCGGTAGGCATCCACATCCATCCTTACGCCGGTCCAATCAGAATGGATCTCGCCGTTCTGCTTAATAAGGATGTCATAGAGAATGTCGTAGGTAACGCCATCCGCCCCCTTCTCCGTAATGGTGGAATAGGGCAGGGTCTTATGGTAGGTCATGTGGAGGCCCTTGTAGGCAAAATGGAAGCCGTTGCGCATACGGCAGCCGTCCAGCCCCATGTAGGTAAAGTACTTCTTCAGGTCCTGCAGAATGGGGTCATTCTTCTCCTCATACAGGTTCTCCGGCGTGGTCTCGGTATAGTCGTACCGGAACTGGATGGGGATGCCGTAGGGCAGGAACCGCTCCACATACTGCGGGAGCTTCTCCGCCGGGTACTTCTTATACAGCACGCAGTTGATGCGGGTGGGGCAGGCAATTTTGCCCAGGATCTCATCAGGACTCTCCTCCACTTAGTGTCCCAGGTGGCGGGAGATGTTCATGCAGGTGATCTTGTCCTTGTTTTTCTCGGTGAAGGCCAGCATTTTCTCCGCCGGGCAGTGGGGCTGCACAGGGAAGGTGGTGTTGATATAGATCTTATGGGTGGCGGGAATAGCATCCAGCATCTGCTGTAAGGCATTCAGATCCGCCAGGGGCTCGCCGCCGGTGAATACAAAGTCGCAGCGGGGTGTGATAGCGTCCATGGTGCGGATGATGGCGATGATCTTCTCCAGACTGAAG
>OGLB01000555.1_pt1 | contig 19208 bp, 15 predicted proteins | sample 1572551 | NCBI WGS metagenome assembly OGLB01 (sample SAMEA2582003, study PRJEB24529) | metagenome | biome: Human gut stool | place: China | collected 2011
ACGCGTTATCTAGTCCATCATTAGTAGCAGACACACTTGGTGGTTATGAAGTTAATAAAACACAATCAGGTGCTGTTTCTGCCGTAAAAAGCCTTAATACCACTCTTACAGATGCATGCGTTGCGGTCGGAGCTATTCTGATCGCAATCGCTGTCGTGAAGATTATAGTCGCAATGGCTTCCGAAGACTCAAAAGGCAAGATGGATTCCGGTATGTTATTTGGCGCTGGTATTGTTTTTATAAGCATTTCCGGCGTAATCAAAGTACTTGGTATCCAAAATATGACTTCCTCAACGTCTGGGCGCCAAATGGCAGCTAATATCATTTTAGTTGTTGGGCGAGCTTTAACATACGTTGGTGTTGTCGTATTTTTATTCGCAATTATTTCGTTAGTTATTGCAATTGCGCAGGAAAACAGTGACTCTTACGTAACGGCATCAAAAATGATCATGACATCTGTTGGAATGCTTGCTGCGGATAGTTTATTGAATGTAATTCGTGTGTTAGCTCTAACAGGTAACACGGATGCAACAAACTGGGTAAACGCAATTGTAACCCAGATAGCAACGATAGCGACATGGGGAGCGTTAGGACTATGTACCTGTGGAATCTTTAAGATTGTTATGGGTATCCGGACGGAGGATGACCGAGATCGAAATACCGGAATTCGTTTTTTGATGGCAGGAATCGCACTTGTTAGTATCAGGGCAATCTTTACGATGTTCGGGTTTGTTGGATAAGAAAAACAGAAAGGAAAGAACATTATGTTTGGAATATCGAAAAGTTTTATGGAAAGCTCTTTGAGCATGAAATACCTTGATGACATTCAAAAGTGGCTTTTTTTAACACGGGGGCATATAAAGCAGGTTTCTGGGGCGCAATCCAGAGCGCTTATAGTTTTATTCAAGTTATCGGATTTGCATTGATTGCGACTTTTTTCTTAAAAGCGTTGTTAACAGAATCTGCGAAAGAGAATCTAACAATTGAGACGCTCGGAAAAATGATGATCGGTTTAGTTCTTGCACTGGCTGTTATCACTCATATCCCGGAAATCACAAATGCCTTCTTAAAGATATCGGAAAATGCGGCAGGAGCTATACTTTCGGATGAAACATTAACCAAAGATGGAGAGTCTGCAATTACTACGGCGGTAGAAGCATGGAAAAAAGAAACACCGAATCCGATTGCTTTCTTCCAGGCGTTATTGTTTTATGTTCTGCATCAAATCTGTATTATCGCCTTTGACTTTGCAATCATTTCAAGAGCCCTTGATATTGGCTGGCGTGTAGCAGTTGCCCCAATCTCGTGCGCAGATATGTTTGAAGGAGCAAATAGTCCTGGTGTCAAACATCTGAAATCTATTTTCGGAAGCGCATTGGTAGCACTTATCATGGCAGTCATTGCGAAAGCGGGAGCATTACTTGTTGGTGGATTCTTATCGGATACCACGAATGGATCATTCTGGATGGCAGTCGCATGTCAGGCAGCAATTGCCGGTGCGGCAATCGGTGCTAACCAGAAAGCAAAAGAGATTTTGTAAGGAAAGGTGAATTATTATGGCAGTACACAGAAAAACGCAAAAGAGTCTTGGTAGCTATGATGCGAAATTCCTTGGTCCGTTTACCATGAGACAGTCAATCTGTCTCGGTATCGGCATGGTTCCATCTGTGTTGATCGGATATACAGAATATAAAAGTGGATTTGATTTAGGAATTATATTTCTGACCGTCGTGATTATTATGGCAATCCCATTATTTTTTGCATTCGGTGAAAAGATCACATATGGAATGAAACCGGAAGACTTCGCGAAACAATATTATATCTATCGGATACAGGCTCCAAAAATCAGAATGTATAAGACAAATACGTACGATGACATCATGTGGGCGCAGAAACAGAAGGAAGCTGCAAAACAGCAGACGTCTGGAAAGAATGGAACAAAAGCTTCCAAAAAGAAAGGCGCCGAACAGGATGAAGAAGATCAGAGTACAAAATTCAAGCCGTTGATGTCGGCAGTGGCCAAACTGAGCGGCAACGGCAAGGAGAGCGGCGAATTGTACGACTATATGTTCGCCAAGCACGGACTTGAGCGTGATGCCGTGATGCGGCAGAGAGAGGCGCAGAAAGAGTTTGACAAGTACCAAAAGGCAAATCCCAAGGGTACTAAAACGATTGGAGATTTCGTTGCAAGCCTTGAAGGCAAAGACTATGCAGGACTTACGGCATTGACGGCAGAAGACGGCAGGGTGAAGTCGATACAATCGCAGATAGACGCCATAGACGAGCAGATGAAGGCTACAGACGACCAATTGTTGCTCCGTAAACTCGGTGGTCAGAAGAAGCGGTTGAAGGTGGATTTGCTCAACGCCGCAAGGGATGCCGCCGATGATATTCGCAAGGCTTTTGAAAGCAATCCGAGCCATGACCGGTCAGACATAAATGAATTGTGGAGTCGAGTAAACGAGGTGAACGGCAACACACTTAGGAAGTTGTACGAGAGCGGTATGCTCACGAAGGAGGCATACAACGACATCAGCAGTATGTATACGAATTATATCCCTATGAGGGGATTCGACCAAACGACAAGCGCGGATGCCTACGCTTATCTGACGCACGGCGACAGCGCATTCAACGCACCGATAAAGACAGCCAAAGGGCGCAGTTCCAAGGCTGACAATCCTATAGCATATATGCAGGCGATGGCGGAAAGTGCGATAATGCAGGGCAACCGCAACGTATTGGTGAAACAAAAGATGTTGAACTTTGTGCGCAACCATCCGAGCGACCTTGCGAGTGTCAGCGATGTGTGGTTGCAATATGATTCGGTTGCCGATGAGTGGAAACCATTCTATGCTTTTGGGCGCGAATCAAAGGGGTGAAACGACAAGAACGTGGCGACATATTCGTTGAATATCAACGATGCAAAATGCACGGAACTTGTTCGTTTTGGGGGAATCAGCCTAATTCATCGGATTTGATTCCCAGAGCCATCATTATCGGAAAAGCGACAATTTGAGTGGCGTATCCATTCCCTTTCGCAGATTTGTCCATGGTGAATCGTGTGGCTATTTTGCCGTTGCTCTCAGAAAGAATTTTGTCGATTTCCTCGCCGCAACGCCCATCAAAGCCAATGACAGCGACTCGCTTTATCTCCTTTTCTGACATAAGATTGTGAAGAGAGTCAAGGAAAAAGTCGTTGGAGTCAACCATCCCTTCATTTGAATATGTGTAGAACGAAAATTCGCCGAGATGTCCGTTGAAAGCCATTCCGTTCAGTCCGGCAATGTCAGACGGGGTGCAGACGTCGAAATTGTCACAACCGTTGTTGTATGTAATATAAACATCAATTTGGTTTTCGCCGGGAGTGACACCCCAGTCCAAAGCAATGTATGTAAACAGCGAAGAGAGATCGATGGTGCTCAGCTCGCGGTTTAGAATGCGCTCAAAATTAGTTTTGAAATCCGATGTGATAAAATTAAGGAATGCCGCATCCACAATGATGGCATTTGGGGCTGGTGTGAAATCTTTAGTCATCTGCTTTTTTATGCAAAGATAACTTTCGATTGCGTATCGGCAAAATTTATGCTCCAGCATTTTTATGTTATTTGTAATATCGTTAACTTTGTGGATATGGAACTTTCAGCAGGAGTAATAAAATGGGTGCATTCCTTGTCGCAGAAAAAGAATCGTGACAAGGAGCGTTGTTTTGTTGCAGAAGGAACAAAATGCGTGATTGACACACTCGATTATTTTAAGGTTAGATATTTGTTTGCCACGTCTGATTGGGCGTACAGCGTCGGCTGTAGATTGCGCTGCCCCGTGACGGTCGCAACCAAAGCTCAAATAGAGAGGATGTCGATGCTGAAAACGGCGACAGACGTCATCGCTGTTTATGAAATGCCAGATGTCCAGATTGAGAAAGGCTTGGAGAAGCGTCTTGCATTAGTGCTTGATGGAATCCAAGACCCAGGAAACTTCGGAACCATATTGAGAATCGCTGACTGGTTTGGCGTCAAAGACGTGTTTTGTAGCAAAGACACTGTGGATGTTTACAATCCAAAGACAGTGCAGGCTACGATGGGTGCTATTTCGCGTGTGAATGTCGTTTATTGCAATCTTCCGGAATTATTGGCTTCCCATAAGGATATGCCAGTTTACGGAACTTTGTTGGACGGAAACAATATTTACGAAACGCCGCTGGCGCAGGCTGGATTCATCGTCATGGGCAATGAAGGCAAGGGGATTTCGGAGGAGATAAGACGTCTTGTGACAGGAAAGTTGCTCATTCCGTCATACCCAATCGGCACTCCGACATCGGAATCGCTAAATGTGGGGATGGCGACAGCCATTGTTGTCGCAGAATTTAGAAGAAGAACAATGTAGTATGTGCTATGGCAAAGGATAAAATAGCATTTTTTTGTAGCGATTGCGGATATGAGTCGCCAAAATGGGTGGGGAAGTGTCCGAATTGCGGAGCCTGGAACACTTTCGTCGAAGAGCGCGTTGTGCAGACTCGAGGCGGGAAATAGCTCCTCCCGGAAAAAAAATTGGACTCGAAGCCACTTCGCTTGTCTGAAATCGAAGCTGGGGAGGAGAAGCGCATACAGATGCCGAGCGGAGAGTTGAACCGTGTGCTTGGTGGAGGTTTGGTGCAGGGTTCTATAATATTAATAGGAGGAGAGCCTGGGATCGGAAAGTCGACCCTCGTTTTGCAGAACGTAATACGCATTAGGAGCAGAAAGGTGCTCTATGTGTCTGGTGAGGAAAGCGCGCAGCAATTGAAGATGCGGGCTGACCGACTTGGTGCAGACGGAGGAGAGTGCTACATTGTTTGTGAAACGTCGTTGGAGAAGATATTTCAACACATAAAAAACAGCAATCCAGGGATAGTGGTTGTCGACTCCATACAAACTATTGCTTCCGACAATCTTGAATCTGTGGCTGGAAGTGTGGGCCAAGTGCGGGAATGCGCGGCGTCTCTTTTGAAATATGCCAAGGAGAGCGGAACACCAGTGGTGCTGATCGGGCATATCAACAAGGAGGGAAGTATAGCCGGGCCGAAGGTGCTTGAACACATTGTCGACGCCGTGCTGCAGTTTGAGGGCGACCGTCATTATATGTATCGGTTGTTGCGCTCGATAAAGAATAGATTCGGAAGCACGTCGGAAATGGGCATATATGAAATGACACAATCGGGATTGCGTGAAGTGGCAAATCCATCGGAGCTGCTGTTGTCTGATAATGATTCAGACTTGTCGGGAGCTGCTATTGGTGTGACAGTGGAGGGGGCGCGTCCATTGCTCGTCGAATCGCAAGCGTTGGTAAGCACTGCTGCATACGGCACAGCGCAGAGGTCGGTGACTGGCTTTGATTCAAAGAGAATGAATATGTTGCTGGCAGTGCTGGAGAAACGGGTCGGTTTTAAATTGGCTTTGAAAGATGTGTTTCTCAATATTGCGGGGGGATTCAAGGTGAATGATCCGGCGCTTGACCTTGCTGTTATCAGCTCGATACTTTCGTCAAATGTCGATATGCCGATCGCAAAGACGGTTTGTTTGACAGGGGAAGTCGGATTGTCGGGGGAGATTCGCCCGGTCACCAGGATAGAACAGCGCATAATAGAGGCTAACAAATTAGGCTTTTCCACGATTTATGTGCCAAAGCACAATTTGAAAGGTGTGGATGTGTCTCAGTATAATGTGGAAGTTAAAGAAGTGGCGCGTGTAGAGGAAGTGTTCCGCTCGCTTTTCGGATAAATCTGAAATTAATATTCTCGAAATTTTTTTCTTCAGCCGTCTTTGATTAATTTTGTATGACATAAAAACGTATATAGACAACAAAAAAGAATAACAAGAGGATAAATATGAAAAATGAATTCAGAGATTTCGCAGTGAAACACATGGGACTCAACGGGCTCGCTGTTGACGACTATATGAACATCACCAGCAGCTATATCTCTCCGACTATTATTGAAGAACGTCAATTGAATGTGGCACAAATGGACGTGTTCTCACGATTGATGATGGATAGAATTATATTTTTGGGCACACAGATAGATGATTACACAGCAAATGTAATCCAAGCCCAGTTGCTTTATCTTGACTCTTCCGACCCGGGCAAGGATATCTCAATTTATATAAACTCTCCTGGTGGCTCTGTATATGCTGGACTTGGCATATATGACACTATGCAGTACATTTCGAGCGATGTCAAGACGATTTGCACAGGAATGGCGGCATCAATGGCTGCGGTGTTGCTCGTGGCTGGAGAAAAAGGCAAACGTTTTGCGCTTAACCATTCGCGTGTTATGATTCACCAACCGATGGGCGGTGCGCAAGGCCAGGCTTCCGACATTGAAATAACAGCGCGAGAGATTCAAAAATTGAAAAAAGAGCTGTATACAATCATATCGAATCATTCCGGAGTGCCATTCAAGAAGGTTGAAAAAGACAGCGACCGTGATTATTGGATGACATCGGCGGAGGCTAAGCAATATGGAATGATTGATGAAGTTTTGACAAGAGAGACCAAATAAAAACTAATGGCAAAAAAAGATTCTGGAACATCGACAATGCGGTGCAGTTTTTGTGGCCGCAGCCAAAGAGATGCGGCGCTGTTTATTCCAACAATTGACGGCAAGGGAGCTATCTGCGACAATTGTATCGAGCAGGCACATGCTATGATTTCGCAGTATATTGACACAAAACCAATAAACGGCAAAGGCGGCAAATTCGACTTGGAAATGAAAAGTGTGCCGAAGCCAAAGGAGATTGTTGATTATTTGAATCAATATGTTATCGGTCAGGAACAGGCAAAAAAATACTTGTCGGTTGCTGTATACAATCACTATAAGCGTCTGCTTCAGCCTGTTGATGAAGACGGTGTGGAGATTGAGAAAAGTAATGTGATAATTGTTGGCCCTACTGGAACCGGCAAAACGTTGTTGGCAAAAACAATAGCGAAATTGCTTAATGTGCCGTTTGCAATTGTCGATGCAACCGTACTCACAGAGGCTGGATACGTGGGCGAAGATATTGAGAGTCTTTTGGTGCGTTTGTTGCAGGCTTGCGATTATGACGTGGCACAGGCTGAACGAGGCATCGTATTCATTGACGAGATAGACAAAATAGCAAGAAAGGGCGACAACCCGTCAATCACAAGAGACGTGAGTGGAGAAGGAGTGCAGCAAGGGCTTTTGAAGTTGCTCGAAGGCTCTGTGGTCAACGTGCCACCACAAGGCGGAAGGAAGCATCCGGAGCAAAAGATGATTCCTGTCGACACAAAAAATATCCTGTTTATCTGTGGCGGTGCTTTTGAGGGAATTGAGCGTAAGATTGCCCAGCGCCTTAACACATATGTGGTTGGTTTCGGAACTGACAATGTGGAGCGCAAGCAGAAACGGGAAAATCTGATAAACTACGTAGCGCCACAAGACTTGCGGTCATTCGGACTAATTCCTGAGATTATAGGTCGATTGCCGATATTGACCAATCTTGAGCCATTGGACCGCAATGCGTTGCGGAGAATCCTCTCGGAACCGAAAAATGCCATAATAAAACAGTATCAAAAATTGTTTGAGATGGATGGCGTCAAGCTGGTTTTTGAGAAAGATGCTCTTGACCTTATTGTTGATAAATCAATAGAATATAAACTTGGCGCGCGCGGACTTCGCTCGCTGACGGAAACCATTGTGGTCGACGCAATGTATGAAAGTCCGTCGTCAAAGAAAAAAGAGTTTGTAGTTACCAGAGAATATGCATTGGAGAAGCTTAACAAGGCAAATTTAGATCTCCTTGAGTGAAAATATAGCGAAAACATTTTGCAAATTGTCGATAGGTCCTTAACTTTGTAAGTAAAGCAAACCTCTAATTATTATGGCAGTCAAAACTGATTTAAAAGCCGAACTGAAAAACTATTTCGGATTCGACAACTTTAAAGGCAATCAAGAAGCGATAATAGAAAATCTGATGGCCGGCAATGACACGTTTGTGCTTATGCCTACAGGCGGCGGCAAGTCGCTATGCTATCAATTGCCGTCATTGCTGATGGACGGCACTGCAATTGTCATATCGCCATTAATCGCCTTGATGAAGAATCAGGTAGACGCTATGCGCAATTTTGGTGAGGACGACGGAATAGCTCATTTCTTGAACTCTTCATTGAACCGTGCTGCAATAGAGAAAGTTAAGTCAGACATTGTGTCGGGCAAAACGAAATTGTTGTACGTCGCGCCTGAGTCGCTGACAAAAGAGGAGAACATAGAATTCTTGTCGACGGTGTCGATTTCATTCTACGCAGTCGACGAAGCACATTGTATATCGGAATGGGGACACGATTTTCGGCCAGAGTACAGACGAATCAGACCGTTGATAAATCAGATAGGCAACCGTCCGGTCATTGCTTTGACAGCCACTGCTACGCCAAAGGTGCAGCATGACATACAGAAGAATTTGGGAATGCTGGATGCTAAAGTGTTTAAATCATCATTCAACAGGCCAAATCTATATTATGAAGTGCGTCCGAAGACCAAGAACGTTGACAAGGACATCATAAAATTCATAAAAAGTCATGAGGGCAAATCGGGCATAATATATTGCCTGAGCAGAAAAAAAGTGGAAGAGTTGACAGAGACATTGATTGTCAACAACATCAAAGCATTGCCATACCATGCTGGCATGGACAGCGCGCAACGCAGTGCCAACCAGGATGCCTTTCTGATGGAGACTGTCGATGTCATCGTGGCAACGATTGCTTTTGGTATGGGTATTGACAAACCGGATGTGCGTTTTGTAATACATTATGACATCCCCAAAAGTTTGGAGGGGTATTATCAAGAAACCGGACGCGCGGGACGTGACGGCGGCGAAGGCTTGTGTGTCGCATTCTATACCAACAAGGACTTGCAGAAACTGGAAAAGTTTATGCAGGGCAAGCCAATTGCAGAACAGGAAATTGGCAAGCAGTTGCTTTTGGAAACGGCGGCATATTGTGAATCATCTGTGTGCCGGCGAAAGTCGTTGCTTTATTATTTTGGAGAGGAATATCAAGAGGACAATTGCGGAAACTGTGACAACTGTTTAAATCCTAAGAAAAAAGTGGAAGCAAAAGATGAACTTTGTGCGGTAATTGAGACCGTCTTGGCATTGAAAGAAAAATTTAAATCAGACTATGTTATTAATGTCATGCTCGGAAAATCGACCGCCGAAATAAAATCATATTTACACGATCAATTGGAAGTGTTCGGCTGCATGGAGGCTAACACCGATAAATTTTTAGGCGCGGTGATTCATCAAGCAATCATTGCTGGATATCTTGACAAGGAAATTGAAAACTATGGGTTGCTGAAAGTGACAAAAGCTGGGCACTCGTTTTTAAAGAATCCAAAGTCGTTTAAGATTGTTGAAGACAAGGAATTCAACGAAGATGACGAAGATGTTACTATAAAATCGGGCGGAGTTTGCGCCGTCGACCCAGAATTGTACTCCATCCTTAAAGATCTTCGCAAAAAGATTGCCAAGAAGCTGGAGTTGCCGCCGTATGTAATCTTTCAAGACATCTCGTTGGAGGCTATGGCTACAACATATCCAATCACAATGGAAGAACTTCAAACTATACAAGGCGTTGGCGCCGGCAAGGCGAAACGCTATGGAGCGGACTTCTTGAAAGTTATAAAGGCCCATGTCGAGGAAAACGATATTGAACGTCCGGAAGACCTGCGGGTGAGGAGTGTTGCAAACAAAAGCAAGCTTAAAATATCAATCATTCAGGGTATTGACCGTAAGATTGCACTTGATGAGCTTGCGGAGTCTAAGGGGTTGGAATTCGATGAGTTGTTGGATGAAGTGGAGGCAATTGTATACTCTGGGACAAAAATAAACATCGATTATTTCCTGGACGAGGTGATGGATGAAGATCACTTGGACGACATTTTTGAATATTTCAAAGAAAGCGAGAGTGATGATTTGGAATTGGCGATAAATGAACTTGGCGGAGACTATACTGAAGAAGAAATCCGGTTGGTTCGCATTAAGTTTATTTCTGAAATGGGCAACTAAGTCTATGGAGGTTGTTTATGAAGATAATCATCTGATAGTGGTGAATAAAGCCGCAGGTGAAATCGTGCAAGGCGATAAAACTGGCGACAAACCACTGTCTGAGATGGTTAAAGATTATCTGCGCGAAAAATACGACAAGCCAGGCAATGTGTTTTGTGGCGTGATTCACCGGCTTGACCGCCCAGTGAGCGGGCTTGTCGTATTCGCCAAAACAAGCAAAGCGTTGGCGCGGATGAACGAGATTTTTCAGAATCGGAAAGTGAAAAAAACATATTGGGCAATCTCAAGAAATTTGCCGCCAAGAGCGGAAGATACGTTGGTTGACTATCTGACACCTCGGGAACGCAATAACAAAACGTATGTCAGCCGCACGCCTGCCGACGGGGCGCAGAAAGCTGTGCTTGACTACAAATTGTTGGCAAAAACTGATTATTACTGCCTGCTTGAAGTGAATCTTCACACGGGAAGGAAGCATCAGATACGCGCACAATTATCGGCTATGGGATGTCCGATCCGTGGAGATTTAAAATATGGTGACCGACGGAGCAATCCCGACGGTGGCATATCATTACAGTCGCATAGAATCGTATTCGAGCATCCTGTGTCAAAAAAAATAATCGATTTGGTTGCGCCAATACCAGACGACAACCTGTGGCGGGCGCTGGCTGCAAATCTATGATTGCTTTGTGGCAGTGAGCCGCTGTAAAATAAACCCAGAAGGTTGCTTATTTATCCCAAATCCGGTCATTAGTACGGCTTTTTGATGTTGACTCCGTAACTGATTGACAATTAGTTTTTTTTGCTATTCACACGAGTTCGGGATAAGAGGTGTTTGAATAAATGGTGAAAAAAAGGAAATCGGCGACTGAGATAGTCGCCGATTTGTTTGGTGAATTCATTGATTTTTAGTAATTTAATGGTGTAAAAAGAAACAATTACAAATCATTATCACCAAGCGTAAAGTTACTGAAATTTTTGTATCGCCGATGATTTCTGCAAAGAATTTGATGCAGAGATGGCAAAAAACGCTGTTCAATCAACGCCTGATACCCCAAAACGCCGTCGCAAGCGTATGATGTCGGACGCCGAGGTCATCACAATCCTCATCTGTTTTCCACTACAACTCCTTCCGCAACTTCAAGCATTATTACCAGACCTGCGTGTGCGGTTTTTGGAAGGACCTGTTCCCGAAGCGTTTCTCGTACAACCGCTTCATCGAGGTGATGCCTCGCTGCTTCGTCGCGCTGACCATGTTCCTTCGCCTGTCCTGTTTCGGGGAGTGCACGGGCATCAGCTTTGTCGATAGCACGTGCATCTCGGTCATCCACAACAAGCGGCAGTACGGCATGAAAGTGTTCAAGGGCTTCGCCGTGAAGGGAAAGAGCACCATGGGGTGGTACGTGGGGTTCAAACTGCACCTGCTGTGCAACGAGAAAGGCGAGATTGTCAACTTCGTGCTCACTCGCGCAAATGTCGACGACCGCAACGGCGCGGTCATTGACACGCTAACAGACAGGGTGTTCGGCAAACTGTACGCCGACAAAGGCTACATATCACAGTCGCTTTTCGGACGGCTTTGGAGTCAGGGAATACATGTGGTGACAGGACTGCGCTCTAACATGAAGCAGCGACTGATGCCTCTTTATGACAAGATAATGCTGCGCAAGAGAAGCATCATCGAGACCGTGAACGACATGCTTAAAAACGTGGCGCAGCTTGTGCACACACGGCACCGCAGCGTGCACAACTTTCTGATGAACCTGCTCGCGGCAATGGGGGCGTACTGCTTCTTCCTGTCCAAACCAGCAGTCAACTTCGACTACGAGGTGCCGAACTCAGACGGTCAGCTCACCATCTGGCAATAGCCAAAATCCCATTTTCTCAAAAGCGTATCAGGCGACCACGTCCATGGTCGCCCGACATCTTGTCCGCATCCGAATTGCGCCTTTTCAGTCCACGCTTATCCCGAACTCGCGTCTTTAGCTCGGCGTCCACAACGGACTATAGTGCACATTTACGCTTCCTTCAAAAAATCGTCGATGGTGAATGTGCCGTCGAGGTTTACCCTAAGGTCTTTCACTGGGAATATCTCGCGGAGTTCAAAAGGATTGCGATACCAAACTTCAACCGACATCGGAAGATTGGCGCGGATAATCCTTGCGAACTCCCAACCCTTGGCAGTCCAACTGGCCCAGTCGAAGGATGGGTCTGCGGTGGAGTCTGCATAGTCGGCTCGTCGGTCGAAATCATCGTACCATTGACCGATTCCGGGAATGTGCATGGGCTTGAAATAAGCGACTTCCAAAATATCGTTGACATCAAGAGTCTCGGAGCATTCGTTGGTGTCACCGATACACCAGACGCAATCGGGACACAATGCGAAATATTTGATTTTGTCGAGAAGGATGTATTCCTGCCCCTTGCGATAGACAATTTCGATATCAACGGGAGCGAGTTGTCGGAGCATCTGGGCGAAGGCGAGTCCCCGGCGGTTCCAGTCGTCCCAATCCATGGCGTTCTTTACCCCTTCAAACACTTCTTTGTGCGCGGCTACGTCCCAATCGTCGCACCAGGACTCGATGCCCGGCAGAACGAAAGGAGTATCTTCATAGCCTTCAAGTTCGAGGGTATCGTCCTCACAGCCATAAGAGCAGTTGTCGGCTGAGAAGTAGCCGAGACAACCGCAGTAGTCCACATTGAAGAGGAAATATGGCTTGGTGAGCTTATTGATATCCATAATACGAGAGTCTGGTCTTGAGCGATTTATCGGATAGATTAAATCATTTTCGTCAGTTCTGGCAGATGGTGAAAGAGGTCATCGTGCGGTAGCCTTCGGCCAACGTATGTATCGCCTCCTTGTTCGGAATGAAGATTTCATCGCCCATACAACCACCTTTCAAGTCAATCATGAGGTCAAGAAGAGGAACATCGCGATTGGGAGAAGTAAGATTGCTCTCTTCAATATACATCACTTTCAGCATGAAGCCATCGTCCTGAGGAGTGATACGAAGATAAGTGTCAGCGACATCGCCATCGGTGTCGATGCGATGCTGCATTGCGTCGTAGATGGCTTTTTCAAGCACCTCAATAAGGCCATCAGAAGCATGTGTTTCCTCTAATATTTTCATTCTTTGTCTTCTTTTTCTATTTTAAGGAGGTTATTGGCTTGAGACAAGAGGTCAACAATATCTTGTTGATGTTCTTCGATTTCCTTTTTGCCCCATCTGTGATTATCCCATGTAATGCTATACATTACAAGACGCTTTGGCTGTAAACCTTTTATGTCTTTTGCCTTTTCGGTGGGACCTTTATCGTTGAGGCTCGAATTCTTTCTTCGGCTAATCAAACATAGATTACCTATACTGTCAAGGTTGACTCCATCTGTTTGCTCATAAGATTGAGGAAGATGATGCTCAACCGAATTGAAATATTTGAACTGGAAAGTGCCACGTTTAGATATTTCCCGGATATATCTGATGCTTGATTGTGCCTGCAAAGACGCAAGCCAATAGAGATAATCGATGAAGTTCAGCATGAAAATCGGGGTATCGGTTCCAGCACATAACAAATCTTGTTCATGCGTTGTCCATCGATTTTGTAGATCCAAATAGTAGTTAAAAATCCATTTGTCTAATACCGAGACCAAAAGGTTTTCGTCAATCTGCAATTGTACATCTGCATTGGTTAACAACCAGTCCATCAGGGAATAAAGCCATTCTTTATATTTCCTGTTTCTGAAAGTTACTTGAAGCATAGACTGCTGCTTGACGATTCTGCTGTTGACAGATTCTATCTCATCGGCAGAATCATTAAAGTCCTGTGGCCTGTACTGATCTTGTTTTGTAAAAGTGTTGCGATATTTGAGACACCCATCATATCTATACGGGCGCAAAATCCTCCATTTTAGATTATCATCATCTTCTTCACCCTCACCTTGGGCTTTTAGCACATATCTATCAAAGAGTGTCCTGGCTCTAAGAAGGAATTTGATGAAATCTATTGAGTCTGTAATGTATGAGGGAGCCTCAACTGGCATCGCATCGGCATTTAGCGGAATTGTAATGGGCGTCTTATTTTCTTTATCCTCCTTGCTCTGAGCGTCATCAAACTCCTTTATCCTCCTGGAATTATAGAGTCTGAATACATGCATGAGGAAATTGGGGAAGTCGATAATTGCATTATACTTAATTTCCTCTTCATCATTTTTTTCTGCATCAGAGGCGCTTGAGTAATTTGCATCCTCGGATAAAATCTCATCAATGCCCTTTTTCCCCATTGAGGCAATATTACTTACAGCATCCTTTGTAAGCATATCCAAACAAAGAGAATCGTAATTCACGCCAAAGAGACCCAAAGACCTGTATTTTGAGAGGGATTTTTGAATAGGAATCTCCATCTGAGAACAAGCCTCCCAAATTGTAGCGAATATCTGACTCAACTCTTTTTTTAGAGGATCTATTTGTCTCATTAAAAGGGCTTTTACAACTTCATGAGCTTCGAGTTGTTCGCCTCTGTTGTTCATTATTTCAAAATATGATGCGACATCGGTATCCTCGGGCAAAGGCGTACATACCAGGACAACCTTATTATTAAGGTATTCAGCCAGTAATTTCATTTTTTCTTTGTCCTCGGACAAGGTCTTCAAAGATGTGTATTTTTCCTCGGCACCAATCCTGATTTGGAATGTTTCAACGGTGTCAAGTGCTTCAACCAATCTCGAAGTTTTGTTATTATTCGCTTTTTTGCATCTGTCAGAGAATGCTTTCCAATCTGATGCAAAAAGTTCTTCCAAGAAGCGCTCTACAGCAGGGCGCGAATCATATGTAAGCCTCGGACGATCCAGCAAACCAAGATAACGGCAAATCATATGCAGCGCTGTCAATCGTTGCTGACCGTCAATTATTTCATATTTTCCATCCCGGCGCAGAAGTACCACCAAGCTGCCAAGATAATAGTTGCCGCACTGATTGGCCTCCTCTTTTGTTTTAGGAGCATGATCCCATATATCCTGAAGTAATTGCCCTATTTGTGTATCGGTCCAGGCAAAGTTGCGTTGATAGAGAGGAACTACATATTCATCGTTCCAAACTTCACCTATGGTTTTATTTAAACTCTTGTTACTCATTCTTATTGATTGAAAAGGTCCTTTATTTCTGCCACATCAAACACTATTTTGATGTTATTGCGATATTCCTCAGATTTGCGAATTATCGGAGCCAAGTCAGAGAAATTTTTGGCTTTTTGAATCGTAGCCAAAATCCATCCTACATTACTGTTAGATGTCATAGTGGAATACCGCACTTGCTTCATTGTCAATCTAAGTCGATAAAGACAGACATATATGGCTTCGTAAAGATAATTAACTCCCTTTTCCCCAAACCGGTCAAAAGCCATAAGAATCGCAGATTTATATGCTTGTCTTATGTAGCCGTCTCCACTTCTTTGATATCCGGGGTAGTGGCAATGTGCAAGATAGAAATCCTTAAATCCAGCAAGTTGAGACGAATTGGATTGAAGGAATAATCTCTTATACATTTCTACATACGTCTCGATGTAGTCAAAAAAAGGTTTCCCATTTATAATGAGCTGATTTATATTTACGAAAGCCGACATATTGTCCGGATCTCCATGCTCAAAACGAGATTTAACCTTGAAGAGACCTCTGTTCAACGATTGGATAAACCCTAAAGCAATCTGCTGTTGTACCAATGAGTTCTGATATGCAAAATCAAGTTCAGAATCACGTCCAATAGTAAGACCCTTGAATTCATCTACATCATTTCTTGTAAATCTATTGGCAGATTCACTTCTTGACCATACTCGACTTCTAAAAAGATGTTCATTGATAAGTTGACGCAATAAATCAATACTTATGTTCTGTTTATCTGAATATAAAGCTGCGTCTTCCCACCTAACGTCACATTCAATTTTATCTTTTCTTTCGGCATCAACCATCGCACGAATATGATAGGCTTTAAGGAGATTATAGGCTTCAAGTGGCTTCCCTCGTCCGTTTTGGGTTTCGAATAGCTGGAAAGCTTCTGAAAGCCTTTTAACAGTCACCATAACTACGCGACAATTATTGAATATGAAATCAATGAACTCCTGACGTTCTCCTTCTTTGAGATTCAAAGATTCCCATCTTTCAATAAATTTGAAATTTTCCCGTATGTGAGTTGCCGAATCAACATGGCCAAATTGCAACGGAGGGAGATTAATCTCTTTGTCAAGACTGCGAGCGATGAGACTAATTGTTGTGAGTCGCGGTTGCCCATCTACAATTTCAAGCAAGTTTGCCTGATTATGGTGTAGAATTACGCTTCCAAGCAAATAATCGAGTTTGCCCGTAATTCTGGCATGATTAATATCCGTCAAAAGTTGTTCAACGTTTTTGGTAGTCCACCTATACGGTCTTTGGTAATCAGGAATGACCAAATTAGAGAACTTTAGCAATTCTCCAATCTTTATCTTATGCGCTTCAACATCCTGCATCTCTTCAAAGGTGTTTTTCTCTCCTCAAATCCCTGCTGTCTTTCAAAGGAAAGAATGTGGGGGCGCATGATTCGGTCAAGTTCCAAAAAACCTTGTTTAATATCCTCCCAATTATTTAATTCTTTCTGAAGAGTCCAACAGCATCCCTGTCTCCACCATTTAGAAGAGACAACCCTTGGATCGGATACTTCTCTCCAAAGATAATTTCTAATGGGACGCCAATCAGGACCTTCAATATGTAAATTTACTTTATTACCCCAATATTCATAATGGTGATAACCACCCATTAGTGTTCCTGCTTGGATGTACCACCAATCAGCATTATTGGGTATATTTACTTCTTGTCCTGGGAATTCCTTTTGAGCAAATTCTAGTTTCTGCTCTTTCGTTATCTCTTCCATAGATTATATGTCTTGAAATGGTTTATTACAGGACTTTGGCCATTTTCATATAAACAACCTCCGGCTCTTCCTCTTTAGAAGGCATGATTAGAGTGCGAATATCAATATCAAAGATTTCAGCGATACGGCTTAGGGTCTGTAATCCTGGTTGTGCAGCATTAGTGCACCACTTCGAAACAGTGGCAGGGTCTTTGCCCAGCAACTCTGCCAAACGCTTGTTGGAGCACTTATGCTCAGCAAGCACGATTTTGATGCGGTTCAAGTCTTTTCTCATTTTCTACAAAAATGAATTTGACGCAAATTTAAGGAATATTTCTGAAACAGCATCGTCTTATAGGGATAATTCCATGATAAGACTATAAAAATTGAACATCCGCTGCGCAGATAGGCTGCGGAGCGGGGTTGTAACTTTGTGGCCGAAATCGAGGGAGACGTCTATAGAGATTTGCATAATCCATTGGGATTGACTAACTTTGCAATCGCTTTCGGGCAAACATTAAAACTCATACAATCGGAAGTTTGACAGTTCGAGGTGAAATTTTTTTGAAAATAATTGGCTTACAATTTGGTAAAGTCAATTTTTTATTCGTATCTTTGTAGCAATATGTAGATATATACACGATGAATTACAAGTTGAGCATATCCAAGTCCAAAAACGCAAGGATTTTTTATATTCAGACTTCCTACCGCAAGGGAGCCAAGGTCTGCACAAAGACTGTCAAGAAACTCGGCAACGAGACTTTCATTAAAGAAACTTATGGTGTGGAGGACGCCGAGGCGTGGGCCCGCGCTGAATTGGAGCGCATGCGGCAGGCCGCGCGCGAGGACAAGCAGGGGCTGATGATGGAGCTGCACCCCGACAAGCTGACAGACAATGTGGAGCGGATCTTCAACGGAGGCGACGTGTTTATAGAGCGCGCCGCCACACTGCTGGGGCTTAGAGCGTTGTGCGACAAGGTGAGTGAGGACTACAAGTTTAAGTTCAAGCTGTCGGATTACCTGTTGCGGATGGTCTGCAGCCGCATTCTCCACCCCGGTTCAAAACTTTCGGATTTCATCAATGGCAGACGCTTTATTGAAAAAAAGGATTTAAGGCTTGAGAACTTCTACCGCAGCCTTGATGTGCTGACAAGGGAAATGGACTCTCTGCAAGGGGGCGTATACCGCCACACGCTTGGGACGATGGGCCGCAACACAGGCGTGATATACTACGACTGCACAAACGTGTTTTTTGAAATAGAAACCGATGACGATTTCCGCAAGTATGGCCACTCAAAGGAGAACAGGCCCAATCCATTGGTGCAGATAGGGCTGTTCATGGATATGGACGGGATCCCTTTGGCTCTGTGTGTAAATCCGGGGAACACTCCGGAGCAGAAGACTCTGCAGCCGCTGGAGGAGGTGCTGGCCGACAAGTTCGGGCTCAGCAAATTCGTTGTATGCACGGACGGAGGGCTCGGCTCAAGAGACAACAGGAGGTTCAACGTAACCGAAGACCGCAACTTCATCACCGTGCAGTCGCTCAAAAAGCTGGGCGCGCACTATCAGGATCTTGCAACCGACCCCGACGGATGGAAGCTGCGGCCAAGATTGAAAAACGACACGCACATAAGGTGCGCAAGACTTTACAATCTTGGGGAAATAGATCTCGACGAATACGCCGAAGACACTTTCTATAAGGAATGCCTGACCGACGAGACTGCATTCGAGGAACATCTGATCATTACTTACAGCCGCAAATACGACCTGTATCAGAAACGACTCCGCGCACAGCAGATACAGCGCGCCGTCACAAAGATAAACAGAGGTGAGGCAAAACGCCCCAAATCGCCCAACGACTGCCGCAGATTCCTGAAAGACAAATACTTTGACGAACAAGGAAATCCTCTGGAGCCAATAACATCAGCCGTCATCGACGAGGAACGGATTGAACGGGAAGAACGCTTTGACGGCTTCAACGCACTTGCCACAAGCCTCGACGACGATCCGTGCGCAATAATCCGCGTGAACTCATGGCGTTGGGAAATAGAGGAATGCTTCCGGATAGAAAAGTCGGACCTCGACATGCGCCCTGTATATGTACGCAACCCGCAGCGCATCAAGGCGCACTTCTTCATCTGCTTCATAGCGCTGCTGATACTCAAAGTCATGCAGAAACAGCTCGGCGCACAATATCCAGTAGGGCAAATCCGCAAAGCTCTCTCAGAAATGAACCTTGTGAAACTTGATGGCTTCGGATACATACCGGCATTCAACAACA
>OGLB01000569.1_pt1 | contig 19037 bp, 13 predicted proteins | sample 1572551 | NCBI WGS metagenome assembly OGLB01 (sample SAMEA2582003, study PRJEB24529) | metagenome | biome: Human gut stool | place: China | collected 2011
GCCAACGGACGGATGCGGTCGCGTCCGTCCCACTCCGGAAGGTTGAACAAAAAATCCTCCAGCGGATTATACACCGGCACACGATTGGAATACACATAGCGGCTGATATCCCTGTCCCACAGGGGGATACCTTCGGCCTGTGCATCCAGGGCGATGCTGTTCAGCGCACGCTTGTCCACCGGCTGAAAGCGGAAGCAGAAGGAATGCCGCTCGCGGAACTCCGCCTCTCCGGTCTGCACGTTAAAGCGAAATTCATAACGTCTTTTCATAAACACGGCTCAAAGCGCATTTGCTTCCGAAATCCTGACGCCGGCTGTACACATTCCGCCCCACCTGACGCACCAGTTCCAACGGTTTGCGTACAAAATGACGGAAACGCGCCCTGCTGACCACCGCTTCCTCCGGAATGCCCGACCGGAAACAGTTCAACGCCAGTTGCGAAAGAAGGGTATCCCAGCTATAGGAGGACTTTTCATCGGCCGGATCGGGCTTATCCAAATCAATGTAAGCCTGCCTCAAGGCCGCCTCGAACAGCATGGAGAGCGCATCTGCCGTTTCATAACTCCCCAAGGCACGTTCCAAAGGACGCTGGCCGGAGACAGCAGGTTCGGTATGCAAGGCCATTTCATCGGGCATCCCCATAGGCTGTGACAGGTAGAACTGCACGGAGTCCGGCCGGTAAAGCACATCGGGGTCATAGGAAAGGCGTGAATATTGTTCCAGGAAAGGTTCCTTGGGACGGATATCGAATGACAACTGGGGCTGGTAGCACTTCACCGCCATGATGTAGGCATGAGCATGAAACGCTTCCGCCTCCGCACGGGTAAGGGGCAGCGTATTGTCGGGTCGGGTGAAAGCCACCAGGATTTTCACCGAATGTCCGCTGGCGCCCATAAAGGCGCACCGCGTCTGCGGCAACTTCCATGCCTCCCGTTTCACCTGCTCCACTTCCGCCCTGCCCGCCAAGGGGCCTACGGTCAGTTCCACCAATCCGTTATAAGCCTTCATGCACTGTCCGCCCTCCGTCTTGCGGAACTCGGCGGCAGGCATCATCTTGGGCAGTTTGTCCGCCGCCTCGCAATGGTCGCTGGGGAGGACATGGCGCAACTGGCTTCTGAACATGGTGACGGGACAGGTTTTCACTTCCTCTTTCATTCTCTCTACCCATGCATCCAGTGTAAGAGTGCTCTGGGTTACATGGTTTCCGCCGTCGCGTACCTGGGTAATCTTTATCATTTATCGTGTATTTATTCGTTTTTTCCAATCTATAAAGATACGGATAAAATCGGGAAACAAAGCAATATACAGGAAGGTTTCTTTCAAAAAAAAGGACGCGAAGGGCACAGGAATTTCCGATAGGGAGGTGAAGCGGAAAGATATTGAAGGAATGCATTCGCGACAGGTATAATCCAGACCATTATATGCTATGATACAATGTATTGCACCATTTGGAACAATGAGTTTTTCTAATAGAAACCATTAATTCTAGCGCATGGTACAACCTGTCTTTACATATAGGAATAAATTGTTCCACTGATAGGAATAATTTGTTCCATTAGCATGAAACTATTTGTTCCACTGGACGGAACAAACTATTCCACTGGGTGAAACTACCCACATCATGCATGTAAAAAGAGGCTGTAGCATATGTGCAAGATTGACAAAAGTCTGTCACCGTATCCGTCACGCTATCCGTCACCATCGCAACACGTTGTAATTCAAGCGCATAAACTGCTGTGTGACAGATGTGACGGATGTGACAGTTTAGATTTCTCATAATACCAAATTTAAGGTTTATGCAAATACAACGGATATTTTCTCCCGAAACAAGAATATGCTATAAAAACATATGAAAAGCCGGACAAACATCTCTGTCGCCCGGCTTTTTTATTATCAAAACAATCAAAGAAGCATCAATTTGCCATTTCAGAAATAAACTTGATGCGGACCAACCGGATTTCATCCTCCGTATAGTCATCACCCAATTCATCCATCGCGTCATCTATTTTGTCTGTTGTAGACTCCTTGAAGTAATCATAAATATCGTTCAAATGGTCTTCATCCATAATTTCCTCCAGGAAGTAATCAATATTCAGCTTGGTTCCTGAATAAACAATAGCCTCCACTTCATCCAATAATTCACCGAACTCCAACCCCTTTGACACTGCAATGTCGTCCAAGGCTACCTTCCGGTCAATAGCCTGAATGATGGATACCTTCAGTTTGGATTTATTGGCCACCGTACGGACACGCAAATCCTCCGGACGCTCTATTTCATTTTCCTCACAATGCTTCTTTATCAATACACAGAACTCCTGGCCATAACGTTTTGCCTTTCCGGCACCTACGCCCGGAATATTCTGCAATTCTTCCAAAGTCACCGGATAAATGGTAGCCATCGCCTCCAAAGAAGGATCCTGGAAAATAACATACGGCGGCACATCCAGTTTCTTGGACAGCTTCTTACGCAAATCCTTCAACATAGAGTAAAGCACGGGGTCTACTGCACAAGAGGCACCTCCCCGAACCGGAGTTTCTTCTTCCTCCTCCTCAAAATCATTGTCTTCAACAATCTTGAAGGATTTCGGTTTTTTCAAGAATTTATGTCCTTCAGGGGTAACCTTCAACAGACCGTAATTCTCTACGTCTTTACTTAAATAACCCGCTATCAAAGCCTGACGAATGACAGCATTCCACATTTTTTCTTCTTCTCCCATGCCTGAACCGAATACTTCCAGTTCTTCATGTTTATGAGCAAGTACTTCTGACGTTTCCTTACCCAAAAGAATATCAATTATATAATCTGCTTTAAAGTTTTCTTTCACTGCTATGATTGCTTCAATCACAGCGCATAATGAATCCTGAGCCTCCACTTGCTTTTTAGGATTTAAACAGTTATCACAATTTCCACAATTCTCCTCTGTATATTCTTCCCCAAAATAATGTAACAATGATTTACGACGGCATATAGAAGACTCTGCGTATGCAGCTGTTTCCAACAGCAACTGTTTACCGATTTCCTGCTCTGCCACGGGCTTTCCCTGCATAAACTTCTCCAGCTTCTGCAAGTCCTTGTTGGAATAGAACGTAATACACTGACCTTCCCCTCCGTCACGACCGGCTCTCCCCGTTTCCTGATAATAACCTTCCAGACTTTTCGGAATATCATAATGTATCACAAAGCGCACATCGGGCTTATCAATTCCCATTCCAAAAGCGATGGTAGCTACAATCACATCTATATCCTCTTTCAGGAACCCGTCTTGATTGGCTGTGCGTGTAGCAGAATCCATTCCGGCATGATAAGCACGCGCATTGATTCCGTTAGCTTGAAGCACTTCGGCCAATTCTTCCACCTTCTTACGGCTCAAACAGTAGATAATACCTGATTTACCTGGATTAGCCTTGATAAACTTGATAATATCCCTGTCAATATTATTTGTCTTCGAGCGCACTTCATAATACAGGTTCGGGCGATTGAAAGAGGACTTGAACTCCTGCGCATCCTGCATACCCAGATTTTTTTGAATATCCATACGCACTTTCGGAGTTGCAGTAGCAGTAAGGGCAATCACCGGCGCCTTTCCTATTTCATTGATAATAGGACGGATACGACGGTACTCCGGACGGAAGTCATGCCCCCATTCCGAAATACAGTGTGCTTCATCCACCGCATAAAATGAGATCTTCACTCCTTTCAGGAAATCTACATTCTCCTCCTTTGTCAAGGATTCGGGAGCTACGTAGAGCAATTTGGTTTTGCCGCTCAGGATATCCGATTTAACCTGGTCTATAGCCGATTTGTTCAATGACGAATTTATAAAGTGTGCTACTCCGTCTTCCTCACTGAAATTACGCATGGCATCCACCTGATTCTTCATCAATGCAATTAAAGGAGATATAACGATTGCTGTTCCATCCATGATAAGGGATGGCAACTGATAGCATAACGATTTACCACCGCCCGTAGGCATCAAAACAAATGTATCATTTCCGGCAAGCAGATTACGGATAATCGCTTCCTGATTACCTTTGAAAGTATCAAATCCAAAATACTTTTTTAATGCGTCCGTTAAATTTATATTCTCCGTCATTGTATCAATAGTTTTTCACGGTTTTCCCGATTTCTTGTTTTACATCTTTTGTTGCCTAACAAAGTTATAAACAAGTTCTCAAATTACACGAATATTTCGGGTAATATTTTTCAGAAGAATTGCATTTTTTCTTTCTCTCTCCCTTTATATCTTGATACTAAGCTGTTTGCATTCGCGAAATATTTGCCTTTCCCATCTGCTGTTTTGCAAAATCAAGTGTCACTTCGTACTTTTTCGCTTTCTGAGAGGGAATTTCAAACATAACGTCCATCATGATCGTTTCCACAATGGAACGTAATCCGCGTGCTCCTAACTTATACTCAATAGCTTTGTCTACAATATACTCGAATACTTCGGGTTGAAACTCCAGCTTGACCCCATCCATTTCAAATAATTTAACATACTGTTTGATAATTGAATTCTTCGGTTCCGTCAAGATATTGCGCAAAGCGGTTCTATCCAACGGATTCAGATAAGTCAAGATGGGCAGACGGCCTATGATTTCAGGAATCAGCCCGAATGATTTCAAATCCTGAGGGGCAATATATTGCATCAAGTTGCCGCGATCTATCTTCACCACGTCCTTTGCCGCGCTATAACCTACCACATGCGTATTCAAACGTTGCGCAATTTTGCGTTCAATACCATCAAATGCCCCACCACAAATAAACAGAATGTTTTTCGTATTGACCGGAATCATTTTCTGGTCGGGGTGTTTACGTCCTCCCTGAGGTGGCACATTCACGATAGATCCTTCCAGCAGTTTCAACAGACCTTGTTGTACACCTTCACCACTTACATCACGAGTAATGGAGGGGTTATCTCCTTTACGGGCAATCTTGTCAATCTCATCAATAAATACGATGCCTCTTTCAGCTTCCGCCACATTATAATCCGCTACTTGAAGCAGACGGGTTAAAAGACTCTCAATATCTTCACCCACATATCCGGCCTCTGTCAGCACGGTGGCGTCAACAATGGTAAACGGCACATGCAATAATTTGGCAATAGTGCGTGCCAGCAAGGTTTTTCCCGTTCCCGTACTACCTACCATAATGATATTGGACTTTTCAATCTCTATATCATCCTTATCCACTTTTTGGAGCAGACGCTTGTAATGATTGTAAACGGCAACGGAAAGATAGCGTTTGGCGTCATCCTGACCAATAATGTATTGGTCAAGAAATTCCTTGATTTCCTTTGGCTTCGGAAGTTCCTTCAAGTTCAACTCACCCGGTGCACCTTTTTTTTGATGCATGGCTTCCTGCATAATTTCATATGCCTGCTCCGAGCAACTGTCACAAATGCAGCCGTTCATTCCGGTTATCAGAAATCCGACTTCATTTTCCGAACGTCCGCAGAAACTACATTTCCTTCTACTGTTTCTAGGTGTTTTATTATCTTCCAATGTTTATTCCTTTAAATATCCAAGTTTCCTAATGCGTCTTTAAGAAAGAAGCCTGCATGAAATGATAGCGGAAACCTGGGTTGTTTTTAGTACTGTTATTCTTATCGAATGGAAATAAATACATTATAGAGCAGCCGGTTTGCGTGACAGCACCTCATCAATCATACCATATTCCTTAGCTTCCTGAGCTGTCATCCAGTAGTCACGGTCAGAGTCTGCCCATACTTTATCAAAATCCGTATGAGAGTGGTCTGCAATAATGGTATACAGTTCTTTCTTCAACTTTTGGATTTCACGGGCCGTGATCTCAATATCCGAAGCTTGTCCTTGCGCGCCTCCCATCGGCTGATGAATCATCACACGTGAATGAGTCAACGCAGAACGTTTACCTTCTGTTCCCGCAACCAACAGCACGGCTGCCATCGAAGCGGCCATACCTGTACAGATCGTGGCAACATCACTATTAATGAACTGCATGGTATCATAAATACCTAATCCGGCGTAAACAGATCCTCCGGGAGAATTGATATAAATAGATATATCTTTACCAGACTCTACTGAGTCCAAATATAAAAGCTGCGCCTGGAGTGTATTGGCTGTATAATCATCAATCTGTGTACCCAGAAAAATAATTCTGTCCATCATCAGTCGGGAAAACACATCCAACTGAGTCACATTCAACTGACGCTCCTCCAAAATGTAAGGATTCAGATATCCTTGCGACTTGATGACATCATCCAGCACCATACTGTTCATCCCCAAATGCTTGGTAGCAAATTTTCTAAAATCATCCATAATCTAATGGTTTAGTTATTAGTAACAAAAAAGGGTTTTCAACCTCTATTTTTCAAACAAACAAAAGTACAAAAAAATACGGTTAACGTATCCAATACTCTTATCTATAACGAAAATTTATGGTCAAAAACCCCTTTTTTAGAAAGTTTTAGCAATCACTTACTTCGACTTACTAAGTTATTATTCAAACATTTTGTTGAATTCTTCCATAGAAACCGTTTTGTGGTTTAAAGTAGCCTTAGCTTTCAATGCGGCAGAAAGTTTGCTTTCAGCAGCACGGTTTACCAAACCTTCTACAGATTCCTGCTTCTTCAACATTTCTTTTGCATAGTTCTCTAGAACATCTTCAGGGATATTCAACATTCCGTATTGAGCAAACTGAATACGAGTTGCTTCCTTGGCCATATTCATCACATCGGCTTGTTCCACTTTAATCTCATTATTCTTGAGCAATTGCTCTTTAATCAGATGCCAAGTCAGTTCTTCAATACTCTTGTCATAGTTTTCAGCGACAAAAGCTTCACCCTTCTCTTCATTATTCAGCAACATGATACGCTTCAGCAACGCGTCGGGGAATTCCAACTTACCAATCTTGTTAACCAAATATTCACGAACATCAATCAAGAATTTATAATCGCTATCTGATTCGAACTGCTTTGCAATTCCTTCTTTGATCTTAGCGCGGAATTCTTCCTCACTGCTTACAGTGCCTTCGCCAAATACATTGTCGAACAATTCCTGGTTCAACTCAGCGGGAACCATACGGGTGATCTCTTCCACCTGGAAGCTGAAGTTACCTTTGTAGTTAGCCACTTCTTCTTTCTTCACTTTCAACAGAGAAGCCAACTCAGCTTCATTGTTATCGAAAGCAACTGACGGGTTAAATACCAATACAGTATTTACCTTTGCATCGTTGAAGATAGCTTTCTGGTCATCGTTCTTCATGTATGAAGGCATCATTACTGCACCTTCTACCTGCACACCACCTTCTTTTGTATTGCCGTTTTCATCCAACTCAGCCAACAGACCTTTCAGCATATCCTTATCCTGATAGTCTTCAACCTTGTCATACTTAGCAGTACGCTGTCTGTACATATTTACCTGCTGATCTACCATTTCATCTGTTACGTTAATATCATAGTAGTCAACAGTATCATTATTAGACAATTCTACATTGAACTCAGGAGCCAATGCAATATCGAAAGAGAATTCAAAATTCTCATCAGTTTCAAAGTTTGCGTTATTTTCTTTCGGCAGAGGAGTACCCAACATGTTAACTTTGTTTTCACGGATATACTCACCTACTTTTTCCTGCAACAGTTTGTCAACTTCTTCCAGCAATACAGAAGTTCCATACTGTTTTTTAATCAATCCCATAGGAACCATTCCCTTACGGAATCCAGGCATATTTACTCTCTGACGAAGAGTTTTCAGTGCTTTTTCAACTTTTTCCTGATAATCAGCTTTTTCAATCTGAACAGTAAGCACAGCGCTTACGTTGTCTACATTTTGCAATGAAATATTCATTTTCGACTTATTTATTTAATTATTAATTATTTCTCGTATTTACCAAAAGAGGTTGCAAAAATAATGTTTAATCTTTCAATAACCAAACTGACAAGCTAAAAAATCTTTACGGCTTCTGAATCCTTGTCAACCAACCAAATAAAAAACGGCAGAAAGCATATCCACCTTCTGCCGTTCCTTATTATCTCAACCTGAGTCTTATCAATATCAAACTTTACGAGCCTTGCTATTTTCCTCTTTCTTCACCTTCTGCAGCAAATCTGAAGCAAATATAAAGTTATTCAACCGCTCGTTCGTAGCATTGAACACCTCGTCTTTTGTTCCTTCCCATTCCTTGTGACCCTGATAAATATACAATATGCTTTCACCAATACCCATCACAGAGTTCATATCGTGCGTATTAATGATTGTCGTCATATTATACTCTTTGGTAATATCATGAATCAAATCATCAATTACCAATGAGGTTTTAGGATCAAGACCAGAATTCGGTTCGTCACAGAACAAGTATTTTGGCTGCAAAGCAATGGCACGTGCAATAGCCACACGCTTCTGCATACCCCCACTGATTTCTCCAGGATATTTTGACTGTGCATCAATCAAGTTCACACGATCCAGACAAAACTGTGCCCGCTTCACCCGGTCACGGTAAGTATCATTAGAGAACATATCCAGTGGGAACATCACATTTTCCAGCACAGAAAGCGAGTCAAACAATGCAGCACTTTGAAAAATCATGCCCATTTCACGTCTCAGCGCCTTCTTTTCTCTCTTTCCCATGTCCAACAGATTACGTCCGTCATACAGAATCTCCCCGCACTCCGGGGTAAGCAACCCTACGATACATTTCATCAGTACCGTCTTTCCAGAGCCACTCTGCCCGATAATCAAATTGGTTTTCCCGTTGTCAAACGAAAAATTAATATCTTCAAGAACTGTACGTCCTTCAAATGACTTGCATATAGAATTTAGCTGTATCATCCCATCAACAATTGTGTAAGTATCAAATCTGAAAACAAAATCAAGACACTGCTTGAAACAACAGAGTCCGTACTGGCTTTACCCACCGCAATAGAACCTCCTTCTACCGTATATCCAAAATAAGCAGACACACTGGCTATGATAAAGGCAAAAAATAAGGATTTAATAAAGCTACACCAGATATACCATTCCACAAAGCAATACTGTAAACCATATTCCAAATCCGTCGCATTCATGATACCGGCAAACCAGGCTGTACAGAAAGCACCTATCACTCCCGCAAAAATACTGAAAATCACCAGAAAAGGAATCATAGTCATCAATCCCAGAATCTTTGGAAGAATCAGATAAGAGGCTGAGTTTACTCCCATAATTTCCAGTGCATCAATCTGCTGCGTCACCCGCATCGTACCAATCTCCGAAGCAATGTTCGACCCAACCTTTCCCGCTAAAATCAAACACATGATAGAAGATGAAAACTCCAGCAGCAAGATTTCACGAGTGGTATATCCCACCACGAAACGCGGCATCCAAGGACTTTCAATATTCAATTTAATCTGAATACAAATTACGGCACCGATAAAGAAAGATATCAGCAGCACAATACCAATCGAATTGATACCCAATTGTACCATTTCATTCAGGTATTGCTTAAAATACATTCGGAAACGTTCCGGACGGGAAAATACACGCCCCATCAACATGAGGTATTTTCCAAGGTTTGTAACAGGCTTTATCATATTATTACAATCATGTTTGACGCAAAAGTAGTGCTTTTTAGCTATATTATAATAAAAGACAGGAGGATTTTCGAATTAAGAACCACAGAAGCCAAGATTTTTACTACTTTTGCACGACTGAACAGCTAACAAAAGGACAATGGCAGCACAAGAAAATCAAGAATCTACGACCGAAAAGTTTGAATTACCTTCAGACGGCAGAATGGTGCTACGAACCGAGAACCTGGTCAAAAAATACGGAAAACGAACAGTGGTGAGCCATGTTTCCATCAATGTGAAACAGGGGGAAATTGTAGGACTGCTCGGCCCTAACGGTGCGGGTAAGACCACCTCTTTCTACATGACTACCGGATTGATTGTCCCTAATGAAGGACATATTTATCTAAATGATAAAGACATAACTTCCTACCCTGTTTACAAACGAGCCCAAAATGGTATCGGTTACCTGGCACAGGAGGCTTCCGTATTCCGCAAAATGAGCGTGGAAGACAACATTGCTTCTGTATTGGAATTGACTAATAAATCACCGGAATATCAAAAAGAGAAATTGGAAAGCCTGATTGCCGAGTTCCGTCTGCAGAAAGTACGCAAGAACTTAGGGGACCAACTTTCCGGAGGCGAACGTCGCCGTACAGAAATTGCCCGCTGTCTGGCTATCGACCCTAAATTTATCATGCTTGACGAACCGTTTGCCGGAGTAGACCCGATTGCCGTGGAAGATATCCAGCACATTGTCTGGAAGCTGAAAGACAAGAATATCGGTATTCTGATTACAGACCATAACGTACAAGAAACACTTAGCATCACTGACCGTGCTTATCTGCTGTTTGAAGGAAAAATCCTCTTCCAGGGAACTCCGGAAGAACTGGCCGAGAACAAGATTGTCCGCGAGAAATACCTGAGTAACAGTTTCGTTCTGCGAAGAAAAGATTTCCAGCTGAAAGAAGTTAAAGAGTAACATAAAAAATAAGGAGTTTCTCATTCATACAATTGAGAAACTCCTTATTTTTTATCAATCACATTTAATTAAGAGATCCGGTTCCATCTGTAAAATTCAATGAAATAGTCTGTCCAGGATTAGCTGCTAAAGAATACTCTTCTCCTAAGTCTGTCCATCCATTATTTACAGCATTATTTTCACGATAGAAAATTGTTTCACCATCTTTCAATGTAAACTCAAGTCGCCACCAATCAGTGTCTGCTTTGATACACATGCGGACTTCACCCGTAGCAGTTAAAGCAGGAGACACAAAACTACCGTTTTTATCTTCAGGGACAGAGAACAAATAAGCATCATTATAATTCCAATCACCTACCGTATTTCCCAGCACATACACATTGGGGCTATAAAAATTCATGGTATACTGATAATCATCTCCATTCACTTCAGCAATCAAGTATACTATATACCATCCTCCTTTATCCACCTTAATATTATCACCACTGTCAGAAAGGCCTGCTCCAGCATTATCATTAAACTGATGAATCTTTGAATAACCATTCCAGTCTTGTTCAAACTTACCAAACTTAAATTCAGCACCTGAGTCAAAATAAACCATACTCCAGAATTCCCCAGCCAAGCCATTCACACTAACCATTGGTTTCCATGTACCCCAAGACGTACCGATACTTGAACCTACAAGATACATTTCTTCTGGAGGTGCTAAGGTAGAAACGACTTCTCCAAGTTTTATCTGATTAATTTTGATTACATTGGAAACTGAATTTCCCAATTCACTACCAGTAATTACTGCTGTAAGACGAATATACACTGGATTCACGGTGCCTATATAATTCTCCACATCCGGATTAGCTTGTTTCCACAATTCTACAATCGCAGCATTCAGTTCCGCAGGTTTCAATAAAACCGTAGAAGATGTATAAGTAGTAGACAGAACCTTATAGTTAGACTCTACCCCTTCAGCTTCATCAACAAATGTCTCCTCCAATGAAACCTGCACACTATAGGTAGTAGCAGCAGTAAACCCATAAGCAGGCTGTGTGCATGTCAGGACGACTGTATCTTGAGCTTCTCCTAAATCATAAAGTTTGTCTTCTGGAGTCTCAAGGACAAAAGTTTCAGCTTCATGCAAAACCGGATTATCTTCTATATCCGTATTACAAGCTGTTAATAACGGAAGTATACATCCGATTAATGATAAAATGGGAAATATTATCTTTTTCATATTACCAAAATTCTTATAAATTAATACCCTTCATTTTGATGCATATTATTGTTATTATTCAAATCTGTAGCAGGAATAGGATATACATTATAAATATCACTTACTGATTTTCCTTCTTTCACGCCACCTTTCCAGTCCCACAAATACTTATCAGTTGTAAAACAATCAAAACGTATCAAATCGCTACGACGTCTGCCTTCCAAATAAAATTCACGCGACCATTCATCCAATAAATACATCTCTGTTAGTTCATTCAATGTAGGTTGTTTGGTACAACCACGTTTCGCACGTAATGTTTTAATATCCTCCCATGCTAAACTTTTTTGATTCAGACGGAAGTTGGCTTCAGCACGGGTCAAATAAGCTTCTGCTAAACGGAACAAAGGTATATCCGTATCTGGATATTCTGTATGACTGGTAGACGCCCCATCTGAGCGGATATTTTGCCATTTCACAATTGACAAACCACTCTGAAAACCAGTAATGGATTTCGGATCCATCGTTCTCTTTCCTCCACCTGCTCCAGAATAAAACATAGCCCGGTCATCTCCAGCTGCCTCAATCATATCCTGCGTCCGTACACCATATTGAGCATCCCATGAATCAATAGCCTCATCATTTGCAAAATCACTCTGTCCTGGTACCTCTACATTTTCAGGAATCATAGGCACTTCATCTTCATCAAAGAATTTATATACCAGCGCATTTCTTGCAATCAAGCAAGACCATCCATTAGTAGTACCCATATGTGGCATTCCACCCGTACGTGTGCCACAAATCAAATAAGTAGATCCTCCATAATTTCGAGTTTTCATACCATCCTGACGAATCGGAAGAATAATTTCCTTCATGGCCTTCTGATTTTCATCATTATCAGCCATAAACATCAATTTATAATCATCACACAATTCATAATATCCACTGTTAATGACTTTATCAGCATAAAGCTTTGCATTTTCAAAATCAGCCGTACCTGTATAAACCTCTGCATTCAAATATACTCGTGCTCTCAACAACCAATTGGCAGCTTTATCAGCACGTCCAAAAGGAGCTTGCCCCGGTTCGTACATATCGGCTACACATTCATCCAATTCTTTCTGAATAAAATCATACAAATCTTTTCCACCCTTTTCTACCGGAAGCTCATTATCAAAATGTTCTTTGAATGGAGCCTTACCAAATAAATCCAGAAAATAAGCATAATGCAAGGCACGTAAAAAACGTACCTCTGCACGCTGACGTACCGATTCTTCATCTGTTTTATCCGCAATCTGATCCAAGAAGAAATTCATTTGCGTAATGTCATAACCTAATCGCACATAAACCCATTCCGTACGCTGACTTGAAGAATTCCATGCTATATTAGTAAACTGAGGAATATCGACATTATCTTGCCACACCCATACACATTCGTCTGTAGGCAATTCCTGACAATTAAAAATAGTACGGTAAAAGCCCGATTCGCCTTCATCCTGTCCATCCAAATCCGGAGTTCCAGCAAGACCTTTCTGCCCTGTCAATCCCAACAATGCATATTGCTTAACAAAAGCTGCATCTTGGTCAAAACTAGATGAACTTTGCGGGTCAATAGAACTAATGTCCAAATCATTGACACAGGAAACATTCCCTAATGAAATGGCCACAATCAATGCAGCAGAAAATATATGTTTCAAATAATTAGCTTTCATACATCTTAATGTTTTCATAAAATTAGAATTGTAAATTAACTCCTAACAGGAATGTAAATGCACGCGGATAAGGATTGGAATCAATTCCACTTTTCACTTCCGGATCCAAGCCTTCATACTTAGTAATAATAAACGGATTCTGCGCTGTTGCATATATACGTCCTCCGATACCTTTATAAGCAGAAGTTTTAAACAAATCTTTAAAAGAATAACCCAACGTAATATTATCACAACGCAAGAATGAAGCATTACGTACAAAGTAATCACTCATATAATATTCTCCCTTTCCTGTAAAACCAAGCGCAATAGCCTCCGCAGTTGTATTTGAATAAGCCGTATTAGAGAATAATCCTGAACTGCTTACATTTGCCTTATTTGCCAGGAAGTCATAATACACATAATTATTCAAGCTACTACGTAAAGAAAAACTAAAATCCCAATTCTTATAAATCATCTTGGAAGTTAATCCCATCATAAAATCCGCAGCCGGTTTTTTATAAATATATTTATCTGAACTATTTATAATGCCATCTCCGTTACGATCCACATACATATTTTCAATCGGGTTTCCATTTTCATCATATACCTGCTGATATACATAGAATGAATTAGCTGGATAACCTACCTTATTAACCTGCACCTTCGTATTATTACCTCTGGAAATTTTATCTCCTGTTTCTACATAATAGTCTGCATCATCACCGCCTGTCAGCTTGGTAATTTCATTATGATTCCACGTAAAATTATAAGTCACATCCCACATGAAGTCTTTTGTGACAACCGGTTTCACATTAAAGGCAAATTCTACACCATAATTTTTCAGAGAACCAATATTCTGTAACATCTGTGCATTGAAATTTGTACCAACAGGAATCTTCACACTGTTCAGCAAATCATTTGTTTCACGATAGTACCCATCTACATTACCCGTAATACGTCCATTAAGGAATCCAAAATCCAATCCCGCATTATAAGTTGTGGTCTGTTCCCATTTCAGGTCTGTATTAAAGGCATTAGCACGTGAAGTATGATAATAAGTATCTCCAAAAGGATATTGCGCATAGTCATCACTTACCACATACAAAGGCATATAAGCAAAATCAGAGGTCACATCCTGTTGTCCGGTAATACCCCATCCTAATCTAAGTTTCAAATCTGATAAAAAATTTACATCTTTCAGAAAATTCTCCTCTTTCATTTTCCAAGCCAATGCTAAAGAAGGGAAAGTACCCCAGCGGTTTCCGTCAGCAAAACGAGATGAGCCATCCCAACGCATGGTAAAAGTGACTAAATAACGATCCAGTAAAGAATAATTCAAACGCCCAAAATAAGAAACCAAAGTATTACGAGTAGCATAAGCTGTCTGCTCTTTAAGTACAGCATCATGAATCTCATCTGTATAACTGTCCCATCCGTTACCTACAGTAAAGCCATTGCGATGAAAATGCTGTTCTTCACCACCTGCCATTACATCAATTGTGTGTGCACCCAATGTTTTAATATATTGTGCATATACGTTATAAGACAGATTATACTTATACTCTGAAGTAGATGTATTATTTCCATAATAGTTATAGGCAAATGAATAAGGCGAATAAACGGTAGTCTGTGTACCATCTGCATATTCACCACCTAAACTGGCATGCAAACGTAAGTCTGGTAAAAAATGAAATTTATAATCCACTTCCACGTTCCCTACAAAATCATTGCTATTAGCTCTGTCATCCTTCTGTTCCAATGCTGCCACCGGATTCTGTGCCGTATTCTTGTTGGCTGTGTATTTCCAATTTGGATCTGAAAAGTCGGATGTAGCTTGTGCATTCTGGTAATAACCTCCAAATACATCATACATACTATCATCCCCATATACAGGGCGGGTAGGATCCATAGATAAAGCCCCTCCAATAGCAGCCCCGGTATCTGCATATCGGTTTTTTCCATTCATATATTTGGCCGTAATATTCACTTTCAAATGATCATCAAAGAAAGAAGGAGCTAAATTAACAGAAGCTGTAAATCTCTGGAAATTAGAAGTCTTTACAATTCCATCATTATAATTGTATCCCAAAGAAATACGATACGGTAAATTCTTCAATCCACCATTGATAGACACATGATGATCTGTACTTATAGCCGGACGGAAAATTTCATTCTGCCAGTCCGTATTGGCTGTGCCTAAAGAAGCCGGCAGTTCATCTCCAAAAATCTGTTGAGCGTAGGTACGATATTCATCTCCATCCAATACATCATATCGCTTCTGTATGGTAGAAACCGACACCGAACCATTATAACTAACCTTTGGGGCCTGCCCATTTTTTCCTTTCTTTGTAGTAATGATAATCACACCATTAGAAGCACGGGAACCATAAATTGCGGTAGCCGAAGCATCTTTCAGTACTGTAAATGTTTCAATATCCTCCGGATTAACCATAGAAAGTCCGTTTGACATACCCTTGATACCGTTATTATCAATAGCCAATCCATCAATTACAATCAGCGGATCATTGCTGGCATTCAAAGATGAGCCTCCACGAATACGGATCTGTGCACCTCCACCCGGAGTACCGTCATTGGAAATCACACTCACACCAGCTACCTTTCCAGTCAACATATCCTGTGCATTGGTAGTAATACCCTTACTCAGTTCATCCGGCTTGACGGCAGTCACAGAACCGGTAGCGTCATTTTTCTTCACCGAACCATAACCAATCACCACCACATCATCCAATACTTCCGTATCATCCTGAAGTGTCACATTCATTGTAGCTGCAGCTGGAAGTTCCTGAGTTTTATAACCGATAAAGGAAATGACAATCACATCTCCCTTTTTTGCTTCCAATGTAAAATTACCATCAAAATCCGTAATGGTTCCGTTCGTTGTTCCTTTCACCAGAATATTGGCTCCAATCACGCCCATCCCAGTATTATCTTTCACTACACCTTTCACGGTAAGTCCTTGTGCAAAAACTTGCACGGAAAGTAACATTCCAACTACCCATAATAGCAGGAATCTACTTACTACATTCCTCTTCATTTCCATATTATTAAATTAAAGTATTCCGTAAATTTTATACTAATACCTATTGAAAACCACTACAATCGTTACCCTATTATTATCCCGCTTAGTTACTTAATTTCTTTAATTGAGATAGCATATCCACCTCCCACAGCTGCTTTCAAATTCAACTTTGTCTTGTTCGTTACTTTCTTCTTAGTGATAGTATAAGCCTGCGGATTCTTATCCCAGCTTGCATCTTTGGCATCTGCATAAATCACGGCTTCATATTTCTTTCCCGGTTCCAGGAAATCAAGTGTCAGCTTCGATTCATGGCCGTTATATCCTGCTGTACATCCTACATACCAGTCAGTGGTACCTTTTGCACGACGGGCAATCGTCACAAACTCACCCGGTTCTGCTTCCAAATACTTCGTTTCATCCCAGTCGACAGCCACATCTTTAATGAACTGGAAAGCATCCATAAAGCGTTCGTAGTTTTCCGGCACATCGGCAGCCATCTGCAATGGGCTATACATCGTAACATAAAGTGCCAGCTGACGTGCCAGGGTAGTACGTGCATGCGATTTGTTATTCGGATTCATCTTGCTGCAATCCGGCTCAAAGATACCCGGCGTATAATCCATCGGACCACCAATCAAACGTGTAAACGGAAGAATAGTCGTATGGTTCACATTATTTCCGCCAAATGACTCGTATTCTGTACCACGTGCTGACTCATTACCAATCAGGTTCGGATAAGTACGACACAATCCGGTCGGGCGAACAGCCTCATGCGCATTTACCATAATCTTATAATCAGCAGCACGCTTCACCACATGTATATAATGATTGTTCATCCATTGTGAGGAATGATATTCACTACGGGGAATGATTGAACCCACATATCCGGTCTTTACAGAATTATAGCCATTATCTACCATAAATTGAAAGGCTACATCCAGCTGCCGCTCATAGTCGGCAGCATTAGCAGCCGTCTCATGATGCATGATAATCTTTACTCCCTTTGATTTGGCATAGGCATGTAGTACCGCAACATCAAAGTCCGGATAAGGTTTGTCAAAAAGGAACTGACGATCCTTACGATAGGATGCCCAATCTTCCCAACCTTCATTCCAGCCCTCAACCAATACCGCATCAATACCATTCTCCGCCGCAAAGTCTATGTACTCTTTCACATGTTCAGTATTGGCCGGATGATGTCCATTAGGAGTTAACTTTGAATAGTCGGTTATGCCGGGTTTAGCCTTATAATAGTCGCTATATGCCCATGTACCTCCTCCACCAGTAAACATCTCCCACCAGACACCGATAAATTTCTGTGGCTTAATCCAAGAAGTATCTTCCAGCTTACAAGGTTCATTCAGATTAAGAATCAACTGAGAAGCAAGGATGCTACGTGCATCGTCACTAACCATAATTGTACGCCACGGGGTATGCAACGGTAATTGCAGATATCCTTTCTTTCCTAATTTATCGGGAGTAAGATGAGCAGAAAAGTTAAACTCTTTATCATCCACATTCAGCAACATGGCAGAATAATCTACCAAGGCAGCTTCATGAATATTGATATAAAGTCCTTCGGTAGTCTTTATCATAAGGGGTGTTTGTACTGTGAATGAAGTCGCTTTAGCTTCATATCCTTTTTTACGTAGATTACGTTCCATAGCTTCGCGCACTTCGGAAATGGCCGCAGTAGTATAGGCAAACTCATTCGTATCATAATCACCGGGAATGCAATAGAGTGTATGATTACCGGTCAGATTGAATTCCGTCAGTTCGTCTTTTACCGTCAGATAATTCATGGTTTTCTGCTCCGGCAACTCATAACGGAATCCGAGTCCATCGTCAAACAATCGAAAACGTACAATCATCGTACGGTCGTGCTTTGCCGGTTGTGAGAGAGTGACAGTAAGTTCATTGTAATGGTTACGGACTTTTTCATACTCTCCCCATACAGGCATCCAAGTTTCATCAAAAGTAGAATTTGTTGCATCAAGAATCCGGAAGCCATTTGACAAATCCGCTTCTTCCATAAGTATTCCCAAGGCAGAAGGTTCTACAACCGGCTCTCCTTTGTAATATAAGCTATAGACCGGCCCCCCCTCGGAATCAAGCACAACATTGAGTTTCAGATTCCCATTGGGAGATAACAATTCGTGTGAGATCGGAAGAGCGTCGTGTAGGGCAAGCAATTCCCAGAAATACAACTGTTAATAATACATGTTTCATATACATCCGTTATTGTTGATATATAAAATATTGATAAGGTTCCATCGTCATTACTGTAGGCAACTCCACATCCACACCGGCAATCACATCGGTCATGGTCTTGCCAGCATGCTCCATAGGTACTTTCACTTGTACAGACTCATTGGCAGTATTCACCATGACACACATGCCATGACTGCCTTCTGCCCGATAAAATGAAGCGACATCTCCGGTAGTATAAACTTCCAGTTCACCACCACGTACACTGCTCGTAGCTTTATAGGCTCTGATGATTTCTGCCATCTCTTGCGCAAAGACTTCATTGGACTTCAAGTCTATAACTCCGTAATTGAAAAAGTTAAGTGACCGCGGATAGGCTACTTCCTGCGAA
>OGLB01000579.1_pt1 | contig 18841 bp, 23 predicted proteins | sample 1572551 | NCBI WGS metagenome assembly OGLB01 (sample SAMEA2582003, study PRJEB24529) | metagenome | biome: Human gut stool | place: China | collected 2011
GTATTTTTGCTTGTGACCACCACCGATGTAACGAACGGTCATTTTACCCGTGTTGTTGCGACCGCCGGTGGAACGTTTACCGTAAACGAGAGACTTCTCTGGTACGGATGCAGTAATCTCCTCGAACGTACCAATAATTTTGTGTCTTTGACCCGGAGTAACCGGTTTAAATTTACGTACTGCCATTTTTTATTTTAAATATTGCTGTAAAAATCTATTGTCTCGCCATCTTTCAGAGTGACGATTGCCTTCTTGAACGCATTCTTCTGTCCTTTAATCAATCCGGCTTTTGTATAACGGCTTGAGCGTTTTCCGGCATAGCGAACAGTATTTACGTCAACTACTGTAACATTGTACAGACTCTCGACTTCTTTCTTAATTTCGAGCTTATTAGCTTCAGGACGAACTACGAAGCCGTAACGATTAGGCTGCTTATCTGTAATCTTGGTCATCTTCTCAGTGACCAACGGTTTTATAATAAATGCCATAATATTCTTCCTTTATTTATTTAAGATTTCGTCGATTGTCTTCAGTGAACTTTCTGTCACGACAAGAACATCAGCATTCAATACTTTGTAAGTGTTGACTGTTGATGCAAGCATAACTTCTGCACGCTGCAAATTACGAGCCGACAAATATACGTTTTTATTTACTTCCGGCAAAAGCAAAAGCGACTTCTTGTCCTCAACTTTAAGATTTTTAGTAATATTTACAAAATCTTTTGTTTTGGGAGCGTCGAAAGCGAAGTCTTCAACAACGATAATAGCGTTCTCTTGTGCCTTATAAGACAGAGCGCTCTTACGTGCGAGAGATATTACTTTCTTGTTCAGCTTAATGCTGTAATCACGAGGCTGGGGACCGAACACGCGACCACCACCTACGAGAACCGGAGAGTTGATATCACCACGACGTGCACCGCCGCCACCTTTCTGGCGACCGAGCTTGCGTGTTGAACCGGCGTGCTCACTTCTTTCCTTTGCTTTGGCAGTTCCCTGACGCTGAGCTGCCATATATCTTTTTACATCAAGATAAAGAACGTGGTCGTTCGGTTCAATTCCGAAGATAGATTCGTTTAACGTAACCTTTCTTCCAGTGTCTTCACCTTTGATATTTAATACGTTAATTTCCATTATTTCTGAATTAAAACGGTTGAACCTTTGCAACCAGCAACACTACCCTTCACCAAGATGAGGTTATGCTCCGGTATTACTTTTAACACTCTGAGGTTTTGAGTTGTCACTCTGTCACCACCCATCTGACCTGCCATGCGCATTCCTTTGAATACTTTGGCGGGATAAGAACATGCACCGATAGAACCCGGTTTACGAGCGCGGTAATCCTGACCGTGTGTGCTCTGACCGACACCGCCGAATCCGTGGCGCTTCATTACGCCCTGGAAACCTTTACCTTTTGAGGTTCCTACAACGTCAACATAAGTTGAGTCGTTGAAGATTTCAATAGTGATAGTGTCTCCGAGGTTATACTCCTCATCAAACTTGAACTCGGCCAAGTGTCTCTTCGGTGTTGTTCCGGCTTTCTTAAAGATACCCATCATAGGTTTGGTGGTATTCTTTTCTTTGATTTCACCAAAGCCTAACTGAACAGCGTTGTAGCCGTCTTTTTCTACGGTTTTAACCTGAGTAACAACACAAGGACCAGCTTCGATAACAGTGCACGGCACATTTTTACCGTCGGCACTGAAAACGGATGTCATTCCGATTTTTCTTCCAATTAATCCTGGCATTTCAATTTATTGTTTATTGTTATTTAATTTGTTGATTTACAAGTCATGCCGTAAGACACGAACTTGACAAATCCACGTTTTTCTTTGTTTACTTACTGACTACACTTTGATTTCTACTTCAACACCGCTCGGCAATTCGAGTTTCATCAATGCGTCAACAGTCTTTGCGGTTGAGCTGTAAATGTCGATAAGACGTTTGTAGTCGCTGAGCTGAAACTGCTCACGAGATTTCTTGTTGACAAACGTACTGCGGTTTACAGTATAAATGCGCTTGTGTGTGGGCAGGGGGATAGGACCGCTGACGATAGCGCCTGTTGCCTTAACTGCTTTAACGATCTTCTCTGCTGACTTATCAACCAATTTGTGGTCGTAAGATTTCAGTTTAATTCTAATTTTCTGACTCATTACTTTTTTTTAATTAATACATTTATAATAAGATAAAGCGGCAGACTAAGAGTCATTCGCTAGTCTGCTGCTTTAAATATTTTAGAGTAAATCAGCACGTCCCTTCACTTCTTCCAATACAGCCTTAGCAATAGAAGTAGAAACCTGAGCGTGATGAGAGTAAACCATTGATGAAGTTGCACGACCTGAAGTGATAGTACGCAACGCTGTTACATAACCAAACATTTCAGCCAACGGAACCATTGCCTTCACGATACGAGCACCCGAACGACTAGACTCCATACCTTCTACCTGACCACGACGTCTGTTCAAGTCACCGATTACATCACCCATGTTTTCTTCCGGAGTCACAACTTCCAGCTTCATGATCGGCTCCATCAGAACCGGACCTGCCTTCACACAAGCATTCTTGTATGCCTGGATAGCACAGATTTCGAAAGACAACTGGTCAGAGTCAACCGGGTGGAATGAACCATCCTTCAAAACGACCTTCAAAGAATCAAGCGGATAACCAGCCAATACACCGTTCTTCATTGCAGTCAAGAAACCTTTCTGAACTGAAGGAATGAATTCCTTAGGAACGTTACCACCCTTCACTTCATCGATGAACTGCAGACCACCCTGTTTGAAGTCTTCATCAACCGGACCTACAGAAACGATGATGTCAGCAAACTTACCACGACCACCAGACTGTTTCTTGTAAACTTCACGCAATTCAACAGTCTTAGTAATTGCTTCTTTGTAGCTAACCTGAGGACGACCTTGGTTACATTCAACCTTGAACTCACGTTTCAGACGGTCGATAATGATATCCAAGTGAAGCTCACCCATACCAGAGATAACTGTCTGTCCAGTCTGTTCGTCAGTCTTCACAGTAAATGTCGGGTCTTCTTCAGCCAACTTAGCCAAACCGTTAGACAACTTATCAAGGTCTTTCTGAGTCTTAGGCTCTACTGCGATACCGATAACCGGTTCTGGGAAGTCCATTGATTCAAGAACGATCGGAGCAGTTTCATCGCAAAGAGTATCACCAGTGCGAATATCCTTGAAACCTACACCAGCACCAATATCACCAGCGCTGATTACTTCCACAGGATTCTGCTTATTTGAGTGCATCTGGAACAAACGAGATACACGTTCCTTCTTTCCTGAACGAGAGTTGTAAATATATGAACCAGCTTCTACTTTACCTGAGTACACACGGAAGAAAGTCAAACGACCTACATACGGGTCAGTAGCGATCTTAAATGCCAAAGCTGAAGTCTTTTCGTCTTCATCCGGTTTACGGTCTTCTTCAGCACCCGTGTTCGGGTTAGTACCAACGATGTTCGGAGTATCCAGCGGAGAAGGTAAGAATGCACATACATAGTCAAGCAAAGTCTGTACACCTTTGTTCTTGAATGAAGATCCACACAACATCGGAACGATTTCCATCTTCAAAGTACCTGCACGCAAAGCACGCATTACTTCTTCCTCTGTAATTGTAGAAGGATCATCGAAATATTTCTCCATCAAAGCTTCGTCAAACTCAGCTACTTTTTCGAGCATCTTATCTCTCCATTCCTGAGCTTCGTCTACCAAGTTTGCAGGGATTTCTTCTACATCATAGTCAGCACCCATTGTTTCATCGTGCCACAAGATAGCTTTCATCTTAATCAGGTCAACTACACCTTTGAAAGATTCTTCTGCACCGATAGGAATTACAACCGGACATGGATTAGCGCCCAATACATCCTTCATCTGACGAACAACTTCGAAGAAGTCAGCTCCAGAACGGTCCATCTTGTTAACATAACCGATACGAGGAACATTGTATTTATCAGCCTGACGCCATACTGTTTCTGACTGAGGTTCAACACCACCTACAGCACAATAAGTAGCCACAGCACCATCCAATACACGGAGTGAACGTTCTACTTCTGCAGTAAAGTCCACGTGTCCCGGAGTGTCAATCAAGTTGATTTTATACTTGTTACCAGCATACTTCCAATAAGTAGTTGTAGCAGCTGAAGTAATAGTAATACCACGTTCCTGCTCCTGTTCCATCCAGTCCATGGTAGCAGCACCATCGTGCACCTCACCAATCTTATGAGTCAAACCTGTGTAAAACAAGATACGTTCAGAAGTAGTTGTCTTACCAGCATCGATGTGCGCCATGATTCCGATGTTACGGGTCAAATGCAAATCATGTTTAGCCATTTTAATTCGTCTTAAAGTTATTAACTAGATTAAAATCTGAAGTGAGCGAAAGCACGGTTAGCTTCAGCCATACGGTGCATATCTTCCTTACGTTTAAAAGCACCACCCTGTTCGTTGTATGCATCAAGGATTTCTGCAGCCAATTTATCAGCCATTGACTTTCCACCACGTTTACGGGCAAAAGCAATCAGATTCTTCATAGAGATTGACTCCTTACGATCCGGACGAATTTCGGTAGGAACCTGGAAAGTAGCACCACCGATACGGCGAGATTTTACTTCCAACTGAGGAGTTACGTTATCAAGAGCTTTTTTCCAAACTTCCAATGCTGAAGTTTCTTCACCCGGAAGCTTAGTTTCAACTGTTTTCAGTGCGTTATAGAAGATTTCGTAAGAAGTGTTCTTCTTTCCATCATACATCAGATGGTTTACGAATTTAGAAACCTTCTGATCATTAAATACTGGATCCGGAAGGATCACACGTTTTTTTGGTTTTGCTTTTCTCATTTTGTTTGATAATAATGTTTAGTTTGGGGCTGCATCTCTGTCTACTTCAACGCTTCCTCCGAAGCATTTACTCAACCTTAAAGCTTTTCCAACAAACCAAAACGAATTTATAAAAGTTTTTTTCTTAATAAGGATTGTACTCAGCGAGGATTATTTCTTACCTTTTCCTGCCGGAGCTGCTTGTCCTGGTTTCGGACGCTTAGCGCCATATTTAGAACGTCTCTGTGTACGGCCTGCTACACCTGCTGTATCCAGTGTACCACGAACGATGTGATAACGTACACCCGGAAGGTCTTTCACACGACCACCACGAACCAAAACGATTGAGTGTTCCTGCAAGTTATGTCCTTCTCCCGGAATGTAAGAGTTCACTTCCTTAGAGTTTGTCAGACGCACACGAGCAACTTTACGCATTGCTGAGTTCGGTTTTTTCGGAGTTGTAGTGTAAACACGTACGCAAACGCCACGTCTCTGAGGACATGAATCCAATGCCGGTGATTTACTCTTATCAACCAAAACCGTTCTTCCTTTTCTTACTAACTGTTGAATAGTAGGCATTTTGTTTGATTTTTAATTGTTATATATTTGTTTCTTATTGTTTCTACAATCCTTGTCGAAATACTACATTTCGGGCTGCAAAATTACAAATAACTTTTTAATAGACAAACTGTTTTTAAAAAGAAAAAAGCTCATTCCCCGAAAAAAACGGGAAATGAGCCTCTTGAGTCCTCTATTTATATTTTTTTAAGCCTCTCCTTTGAAATCACTCAACGGTGGAACGAAAGTTTTTCCGCCTTGTGCCTGCTGTTCCGGCATCCGAATCTGACCAAAATTCTGCTCATACTTAGTCACATTGTCCTGCAATGCAAACATCAGACGCTTTGCATGTTCCGGAGTCATTACAATACGAGATTGAACACCTGCTTTCGGCAAACCCGGCATTACACGTACAAAGTCAAGAATAAATTCAGAGCTTGAATGAGTAATAATTGCAAGATTCGCATAAGTTCCCTGTGCCACTTCTTCTTTTAATTCTATCTGAAGCTGATTTTTGTTTTCGTTTTCCATAATGATTAAACTGTTTAATGAATTTATACGGCAAATGTAGGAAAAAAGTTGGAGTAAACTAATAAATCCAATTCTTTTTCTAACCCACATACCCATAATCCAATCTAAAAAACCTTTTGTCCACCCTCCCGACCCATACGACAGCTATCTTTGCATCAAAATCATTTTCAAATTTAATATATCATGAAAAATCCATTCATTAACCTGGGGGTTATTGCCCTCACCATTTTTACCACACATTCATCTATCCTACAAGCCGCACAAAAAGATACTACATTTGTAGCGACTCAAAACCCGGTGGTTTCCTATAAATATCTGGGTGACCCAGCCGCATTAGTCCACGACGGCACAGTATATATTTATGCCGGCCACGATGAATGTCCCGCACCTCAGCAATATTATCTGATGAGCGAATGGTGCATTTTCTCTACCAGAGACATGAAAACCTTCACCGAACATGCCTATACGTTGAAAGCTACCGATTTCAAGTGGGCAAAAGGAGAAGCGTGGGCCAGTCAGGTAATTGAACATAACGGGAAATTCTACTGGTATGTCACCGTCGAACATGCCACTATTCCCGGGAAGTCAATTGGAGTTGCCGTATCCGACTCTCCCATAGGGCCTTTTAAAGATGCACGCGGCAGTGCACTGATTACCAACGACATGACGACCCAATACACTTCCATTGCATGGGATGATATAGACCCGACGGTCTTTATCGACGATGACGGTCAAGCTTATCTTTTTTGGGGAAACACACAATGTTACTATGCAAAACTAAAAGATAATATGACAGAACTGGACGGCCCCATTCATCCCATCAACCTTCCCAGATACACAGAAGCACCTTGGGTTCACAAACATGGAGACTGGTACTACCTGTCTTTTGCTTCAGAATTCCCGGAAAAAATATGCTATGCCATGAGCAAGAACATCAATGGACCCTGGATCTATAAAGGCATCCTCAATGAAATAGCCGGAAACTCCAATACCAACCATCAGGCCATCATCGATTTTAAAGGGAAATCCTACTTCATCTACCATAACGGAAGCATAAATACTGATGGCTGCGGATTCAGAAGATCCATCTGTATTGACCCGCTTTTTTACCAGAAAGACGGAAGTATCAAACGTATACAAATGACAACAGAAGGCATCTTCAAATAAATAAAAAGCCGGAAAGGAACAATTCCCTTCCGGCTTTTTATTTATTTATTTTTTACGTTTGCTGCGTTTAGCCCAACCTTCTTCTGAAAAGTCTGGTTCTTCTCCCCGAAGCGGTTGATTATCCTGCTGAAAGAACTGCTTCCAGTCATCTTTCTTTTTCGGACCGCGAGGACTGGTATATCCTCTTTCCTCCCGGCTCGGCTTTTTCGCCTTCTCTACCTTTGAAGGTTTATCAGCTTTCTTTTCAGCCGCCACTTTCTTTTTCTTTCCGCTCTTATCACTTTTCCCGGTATTCTCGCCGGCAATCTCTACACATACCTTACGCCCCCCGCTCAATACGACTTTGTTCAAAGCCTTTAGCACTTGTGGAGCCTGTTCTTGAATCACCTCAAAAAATGAGAAATTCTGCATCAAGTCAATACGGCCAATCTGAATACGCTCCTTTCTCAGATTACGGTTTACCAGGTCTATAATCTGATTGGTATAAAAGCCGTCTGTTTTTCCTAAATTCAAGAACAAACGCGTATAACCTTTTTCAGCCTTACGGCCTACCTTCTCTTTATCTCCCTTACGAGATTCCTTTGCCTCAGATTTCTTTTCATTAGCCTTAGGCTGCTCAATTTCAGGAGCATTTTTATAATAATCCAAGAAACGATTAAACTCCAATGAAACCACGCGCTTAATCAAATCTTCCTTATCCAGCCAATCAAGTTTTCGGTAAATGCCAGGTAAGAAGGTCTCTATCTCCTCTTCATTTACTTTCACTTTCTCTATATCATCAATCACCTTTATCAACTGCTGCTGACAAATTTCCTGTCCGGATGGGAGCACACTAACTTCAAACTTCTTTTTGATGATGTGCTCAATCTCCTTCATACGGCCCTTCTCCCGCAAATTGATAATTGCAATGGAAATTCCCGTTTTTCCAGCACGCCCTGTACGGCCACTCCGATGCGTATAACTTTCAGTATCATCAGGCAATCCGTAATTAATTACGTGCGTCAGGTCATTCACATCCAGTCCTCTCGCAGCCACATCCGTTGCAACCAGTAACTGCAAGTGACGTTGACGGAACTTCTGCATCACCAAGTCACGCTGTGCCTGGCTCAACTCGCCATGCAGCGAGTCTGCATTATATCCATCCTGTATAAGCTTATCGGCTATTTCCTGGGTTTCCTTGCGCGTACGGCAAAAAACGATACCATAAATCTGAGGATAAAAATCAACGACACGTTTCAATGCCAGATATTTATCTTTTGCGTGTACTATATAAGCCACATGATTAACGTTCTTGCTTCCTTCATTCTTGGTTCCGACGGTAATCTCCTTTGCCTCATGCAAATAAGTCTTCGCAATACGGGCAATTTCCGGACTCATCGTCGCAGAGAACATCAAAGTATTCCGGTCTTGAGGTATATTTTCAAGAATCGCATTGATACTATCCGTAAAGCCCATATTCAGCATCTCATCCGCTTCATCCATAACCACGTCGCGGATTGTAGCCAATTGAGCCACCTTGCGTTCCATCAAGTCAATCAAGCGGCCGGGAGTAGCTACGATAATATGCACTCCCCTCTTTAAACTGCGAATCTGGCTATCTATGGAAGAACCTCCATACACAGGAAGAATCTTTAAATCGGTGATATACTTCGAATAGTCAGTCAGGTCACCTGCTATTTGCAGGCAAAGTTCACGTGTCGGACAAAGTACCAACGCCTGTGGTACACAATTTTTTACATCAATTTTCTGAATCAGCGGCAGACCAAATGCGGCTGTTTTTCCGGTTCCGGTTTGTGCCAGAGCCACTACATCATTGCCGTTTCCCAACAAATACGGTATTACTTCTTCTTGCACGGGCATAGGATTCTCATACCCTAATTCCTCAATTGCCTTGCGTATTTCCGGTGAAACGCCAAGTTCTTCAAATGTTTTCATTCAATTCAATTATCTAATTTGCTGCAAAGATACAGACAAATCAGATGCTGCCCAAAACTTTACCCCTTTTGGTGCAAAAGATTTTTCACCACCTCTTTATCCTGCCGCAACTGCCATGTAAGCTTTTCCACACTTTCAAATTTCACTTCCGGGCGCAGATACTCCACAAACTCAATTTTTATCAATTCTTGATAAATATCTCCCTGGAAATTCAATATATGGACTTCCACACTCACAGACTGTTCATTCTCGTTCACGGTAGGGCAACTTCCTATGTTCAACATTCCAGCGTAGCGTTCTTTCCCTATATATACATAAACCGCATACACTCCCGTTGCCGGCAGAAGCTTTTCAGCACACAATGGCTGGATGTTGGCTGTAGGAAATCCTAAAGTACGCCCCACTTTCTTTCCGTCAACCACTCTTCCGCTTAAATAGTAGCTGTAACCCAGATAAGCATTCGCCTTCTTTATATCTCCTGCAAGCAGACATGAACGAATCAACGTAGAACTAATAGAAGTACCATCCTCTACCAAAGCTCTTGACTGCATCACACGCATGCCTAATTCTTTTCCATATTGGCAGTATTTCTCAAACCCCTCCCCCTGATTATGTCCAAAATGATGATCATATCCTACAAAAAGGGCTTGCACATTATACACCTCATGCAGAATCCTCATAAATTCACGGGCAGAAAGCAACGACAGTTCCTTCGTAAAAGGAAGTAACACACAATATTCAATAGGAGAATGCTCAAAACATTCTATTTTCTGAGACAAGCATGTCAGCAGCCGGGGACGATAATCCGTATCCAGTATCTGCCGAGGATGAGAAGCAAAAGTTATCAGGCAAGAAGCAAGTCCTCCCGCCTTCGCAATATTATGCACCTGCTCTATCAGGTACTGATGTCCTCTATGTACACCGTCAAAACAACCTATGGTTGCCACACATGCAGGAAGATTTGCGGCCGTAGAGCCAGTAACTATTTTCATTTGCTTACACTATAAATTTTTGAAGCTGTACCTCCAGATTATCTCCTGGTACATAATGACACACACCGATTCCCAACTTAGCAGCTGCCTGACAATTCTCTTCAGAATCATCTATAAACAAGACTTCATCGGCTTTAAGTCCTGCCTCTTTCAGCACAGTCTGAAAGATTTCCACATCGGGTTTTGCCAGATGCATCCGGTACGAAAGAAATACCTGGGTAAAGCAATCAAGCATCGGCATACCTTTATAAGTAAACTTACCTGCACACTCTTTCCAGTGCAAGTCATTCGTATTGCTCAGCAAATATAAATTATAGTTTTCCTTTAGCTTCAGCAATAATTCAAACTTATAATCCGGAATTTCCTTTAACATGCTGTTCCATATCCGGTCAATCTCCTCGTCCGGAAGTTCACGACCCACCTCTTCGCGAATCCGGTCCCGGAACTGCTCCGTGGTCAATGTGCCACACTCATATTCTTTAAAGAAACCTTTTTCATTCGTTCCAGTCATCCACTGACGCACTTCATGCAGCCCGATACCCTCCAAACGCTCTAAACAACGGTGTACATCCAAATCAAGAAGCACACCGCCTAAATCAAATATAATATTTTTAATCCGGTTCATTTTTTCATCATCCGTTTAACTCCTCGCCAAATCTCACCAATCCAAAGTACCACAGAAGTACCGGCTATAATATAAGCCCATTCCAATGCAGGCAAAGGCTCTGTACGGAAGACCTTGCCACCAAAAGTAACAATAATGAACTGACCAACCAGAATAATCAATGCCACTCCTAACATACCCATCGCATGACCGGCATCTTTAAAGATAGAATGATTCGTACCAAATACGCTGGCATTAAACAGGTTCCAGAACTGCAGCATGACAAAAATCGTAAAGAAGACAGTCAGATGATGCACATCCATACCGCCAGGCATGTTCTTAAAGAAAGCCAACAGCCCCATCAGTACAATCAAGAATCCGGCACCCACACCGAATATATTGTTCCGCATGGCAGGAGATATGATAAAATCAGTACGCTTACGAGGTTTTTCATTCATTACATCCATGCTCGGCGCAATAGACGCCAACGCCATCGCTGCAAACGTATCCATAATCAGGTTCACCCACAGCATTTGAGTAACCGTCAGCGGAAGTTCCGTACCTAAAAAGGCACCCAGCAATACGCTCAGCAAAGCTACCACATTGATGGTCAGCTGGAACACAATAAAGCGCTGGATATTCTTATACAACGAACGTCCCCACATCACTGCAGTAGCAATGCTATGGAAGGAGTCATCCAACAACGTAATATCACTGGCCTCTTTCGCCACAGAAGTACCTGTTCCCATTGACAAACCCACCTGCGCATGATTCAATGCCGGCGCATCATTGGTTCCGTCACCAGTCACTGCTACTACTTCACCTTTTTGCTGGAGCAACTGTACCAGACGTTGCTTATCCATCGGACGTGCACGGCTCATCACCTTCAAATCGACCACTCTTTCCAAAGCTTCTTCATCGCTCAAGGCAGCAAATTCCACTCCGGTAATGCGATTCCGTTCCGTATCTTCCGATGTCCACAGCCCGATTTGTCGTGCGATTTCAGTTGCTGTTCCCGGAGTATCTCCCGTTACAATCTTCACACGGATACCAGCTGACTGGCATTTCTTCACCGCATCAGGCACATCCGGACGAATCGGGTCACTGATCGCAAAAATTCCCATGAATGTCAATCCGCCTTCCTTCACCAGTTCCGCACAATCCGTACTGCTATTTTCAGGAATTACCTTATAAGCCACTCCCAATGTACGCATAGCCTGATTCTGGTAAGCCAAAAGCTGTTCATTATATTGCTTAACCCGGCTTTCTTCCAGGTTACATTTTCCCATCACAATCTCAGGAGCACCTTTCACATAAAGCACACGTGCGTTCAAGACAGAAGAGTCGACCAGCGTAGCCATATATTTTCTTTCCGTAGAGAAAGTAAGCTGATTTACCGTCTTCGCCTGATTTCTCAATGAGATGTAATCCATTCCCTGCTCATTCAACCAAAGCAAGAGAGCCACTTCCGTGGGGTTTCCTACTCCGGACGGCTTACCTTCTCCCTCTTTCTCTTCCAGGAAAGCAGTAGAGTTAGTTGCTATACCCTCTGCTATCAGGTTCTTCTGAGATTCATCCAACTTGGCATCATACACCTGCATCAGGTTCTGTGTCAGTGTACCTGTCTTATCCGTACAAATCACCGTAATGGCTCCCATTGTTTCGCATGCATGCATCTTACGAACCAGGTTGTTCGTTTTCAGCATACGGCGCATATTCAATGCCAGACTCAAGGTCACACTCATAGGCAATCCTTCCGGTACCGCTACCACAATCAAAGTGACAGCCATCATAAAATACTTCAATACGATACGTGCTATTTCAAGCCACTGATGCCAGTCGGTCACCGCCGTCACGCTCAAATATGCATACAAATCTTTCGCTGTAAAGATTACGAAGGTCAGTGTCGCAATTGTAAAACCCACCTTCCCTATCAGATTGGCCAATTTAGTCAACTGTAAATTCAACGGAGTCTGTTCCTGACTCTGTTCTGTAGCCTGCCGAGCTACCTTACCAATTTCAGTAGCATCCCCTACTCTTTCTACGCACATCACTCCGTGACCATCCGTTACTGTCGTTCCACGCATTACGGAATTAGACGGATAAGTAGCTTCTTCATCAAAATGAACCTCATCCGTTGTTTTGTTCACCATCAATTCCCCGGTCAGGCTTGATTCATTTACTTGCAATGATACCGCTTCCAACAATACTCCGTCTGCCGGAATCTCATCACCGGTATTCAATATCACCACATCCCCTACTACAATATCTTTCTTAGGAATTTCATGCACCTTTCCATTTCGAATCACCATAACCGGAGTCTCCTCCCCTACGGCATTCAGCAAATCAAACTTCTTATTGGCATCATATTCAAAATAGAAGCCGATGCCGGTTGCTAAGAAAATAGCAAAGAATATACCGATTGTTTCCGCATATTCACTCTCAATGATTGAAATCAACAGAGAAAAAGCTGCCGCAACGAGCAGCACTTTGATAACCGGATCCTGAAACTTCTCCAGATACAGTTTCCAGATTGACGGACGTTTGGGAGGAGTCAGCAGATTCATCCCATATTTTTGACGATTTTGAAGAACTTCCTGGTCGGTTAACCCCTTAAAACGAGAATCTTGTGTGTTGTGTGACATACGTCTGATAATTAATTATTAATATCGGCAAAAATACAACATATATTGCAAGCATCTGTTCCATTAGTTTTTTTTATCATTTTTTTCTAACCAAATATTGCAGATTTCAACTCAAACCATTACTTTTGCAACGCATTTCCAAACAAATTCTTCTGAAATGTCGGACTTGTAGCTCAGTTGGTTAGAGCAACAGACTCATAATCTGGAGGTCCCAGGTTCAAGCCCTGGCTGGTCCACGAAATAGGATTAAAAGTCGCTGATAATCAGCGACTTTTTCTTTTTATAAATCCTCCTACTCCCTTATTTACTCCCCCTATCTTTTATATTCAATTAACCTCCCGGAGTTAAGAAAGATAAATTTCACATACTATTACTCCCCTCCTCAAATCCCCTCAAACTCTTATATATGAAGAAAAACAATGAATAGGAAAGATAATAAGCAGAGAAACATCATATAGAAAGCAGTGGATAAGCGGAGAAATATCTACTTATCACACCTGACAATAATCCCTATTTTCGGATAAGATATACTTCAAGCTGTATCTAAAATCCAGAAGTAGGGATTATTTTCATTATTATCTCCTATTAGTACAGCAGGAAATACGGTCAATCAGCACCGTATTTCTTGCTTTTTTATTTTCCCTCCAAAGCCTTATTAGTGATAATAAACTAACCAAAGGAGGAATAATTATGAAAATGAAAAGAATTTTTGATGTAATGAAGGTCATAAGCCTAATTGTAAACATGGTAGAGGTAATAGAATATCTACGACACGTATTCAAGGGCTATCAACGACCAAAAACAGTGAAAGGATTTAAGACTGAGAACGAATGAAATATGAGAAAGCGGAATCAGCCCTAATCGTAATCTTGGAAATGTTATTAGCCATTTTCAAGAACTGGAAAAAATTACGTGGTATCTTGAAGAAGAAAGCCACGAAAATTAAAACGGAGTAATAACTAAAAAATAACAGAATCATGGAAACAAACGAAATGGTATTATTGGAAACTGAAAAAGAGAGAAATCCATTCATCTTGGGAAATACGATTGAAATGGATTTGCAGACTTTACAGGATGATTATTTAGTACCAGTATTCAGTAGAGATAACATTGAAACAATCAGTCATAATGATTTTATCAATACTGTTTGTGATGCGACCCAGACTTATTTTCAGGGTCAGCAGTTTCTAGAGCCAAAAATCAGAGTAAGCCACGAAATGAAGCTACGGACAAGAAAAGGGAGCGGTAAATTAGTGGAAAATCTGACGAACGAGGATTCAGGCTCTTACTATCAGAGAATTATGTTTATGATTGAGATACCAAGTATAACCTATGAGATAAACGGAAACAAGTTAAATCTTCAAGTGGTAGGTGTCAGAACCTATACCGAAACAAACTTACTTGGTAATTCTTCTCAAAAACAGACATTCAGAGTTGGTATTGGCTTTGTGAATGAAGTATGTACCAACTTGCTATTGAGAACAGACGGTGTAAAACTATGTATAAAAGTAACCAATACAGCAGACCTGTATAAATATTGTATGGAGCTGTTCAGCCGTTACGATTATATAAACCATATTGAAGAAATGCACCGACTGACAGATACTATCATAGATGTAAGTACCCTCGCCCAATTCTTAGGAAAGGCGAGAATGTACCAAGCTCTACCTCAAAGTATCAAGACAAGACTTGGATTGCCTGAGCTGATACTTAATGAAGCTCAGATTAATTCAGCTATCCGAGATTATTATACAGATGAGAATTTCGGAGGTTTTGGAAAAGCAATATCCGCTTGGCAATTCTATCAGTTACTTACCAATTACAAGAACAACTATATTGATACCACACTTGAAAGAACCATCAACGCTTATGATGTGGCGGTAGGTTTAGTAAAGTCCATCAATAAGGAGGACGATTCTTGGAACTGGTTTATTGAGTAAAGAATAACCAAGCACTAACATCTGAGGAGGATGCACTATATATAAAATGGTGTGTCCTCCTTTTTTATTTACTGACAATCAAAAACGTAAGAACATGAAAGAACTAAAATTGACATTTATAGGAATAGATGATTGGAACAGACCAGTATTTCAGGACGAGAAAGGAAGATATTTTGGAGATACCGAGAATCTGTTCAATTATGGAACTGGTAAGGAGGAGGTTTACAATTTCTATAAAGACAAAGAATTACATTACCATATATGTTATTTCGGAATAAGTTTTGACTGCGACCCTTTAGGAATATGGATTAAAGAAGATGTGAAAATAATTCTGGAATAAGCAATATGTATCTTGAATGTGATTGCTCCCAAATCTCAATAGAGGAATGGGAGAAAAAAATGAAAGGCAGCAGACCAATAAACTACAAATGGTTAATATGTCGGATTAGGAAAAACATACCTTTATTATATAAAGAGCTATGTTTGAATTTCTACAATCCTTATGAAAATAGGTGCAGGGTGAACAAACGATATTACATATTAGTCCACTCAGCTACGGAATATTTCATCAGGAAATAACGTGATGTGTTCAAATCGGGAATGTGTTCAAATAAATCTTATAAGAGCTGTTTGAATACGTTCCCTTACGTTATGTTTTTAATCAAAGACTATTATGAGAACAAAAGCAGTTATCTATGCTCGTGTCAGTTCAACTAATGACAGACAAGATACGAGCAGACAAATAGAAGATTTAAAAAGATATGCTGAATCGCAAAATATATGGATTGTAAAAATCTACGAGGAGCATATCTCAGGAGCAAAGAAAATTGAGGAAAGACTGGTTTTAACAGAATGCTTGGAATACTGTAAAAAGGAATCCGTAAATTTCCTTCTTTTATCAGAACTGAGCAGATTGGGAAGAAGTACGCTACAAGTGCTTCGTTCGCTGGAGATACTACATGAAGCAAAGGTATCGGTATATATTCAGAACTTGGGATTATATACATTACAGCCTGACGGAAAAGTGAACCCGATAGCAAGTATCATGGTAACGGTGCTGGCAGAAATGGCTAATATTGAAAGGTCTAACATTCAATATCGCCTAAATTCTGGGAGAGCCAATTATATTATGAATGGCGGTAAACTTGGAAGGAAGAAAGGAAGTGTTAAATCAGACGAGAAAATGAAGGAGGAATATAAGGAAACCATTAATCTACTCAAAAAAGGGTACAGTATCAGGAATATCGCCAAACTTCAAGGAATCGGAATTTCGACAGTCCAAAGAGTTAAGAACCAATTCATCAACAAATAATAATCTTTATGGAAACGAACTACATTATCATTTTTGATTATTCGGCAGGCGAAGTAATCAAGATAAAATTAACCAAAGAGCAAATAAAAGAATCTTATAAGTATGATGATTTTGAAGCATTTCTAGAAACGCTGGAAGATAAGTATGATTTCAAATTAAATAATTGCTTATGGATGAGTACTGAAACTTACAGTGAAAGAAGTTTTGGATTTTAGTGCGATAGCAGCCAAAGGAGAGAACGTTAAATTCTCTCCTTTTCTTCTTTTTCCCATCCATGAAGCAGCTAAAATCCTTATATTTGAAAGAAATAATACTCTTTATCGAGCGTAATATTGAACAAAAAACGTATATTTGTAAAGTCTGACTGGAGAAATGGTTGGATATAACATAAGAAAGCGTTTTTTGCTTTTATCCTGCAACTGAAATCGCCAATTTCAACAACAGAGGGATAAAGGACAATATTACGCTCATTTTCTGTTTGTGTATGTTCTTGGTACAGCCCATGTTGTATCAACTAACATAACAACAGGCATGGGAGTATTGTTTCTTTTTATTCATTTCTGTATGGTGTTTGGCGATACCTAGTTGCGATGAATAGCAGAACAAGTCCTATGCCTTTCTTTTTTGTTTAATCTAATACTGACTTCGGGGGCTTATAGGTAACAATCTCTATTATGAATGTGGGGACTGCAAAGAGAGTTATAAAAAATGCATTGTTAGGCTGGTTAATAGCGTTTGTCATTGGTTATTTGATTGGAAATATTGTAATCCTGGATATAAACTATTCACCATTGTTTTGGCTACTTATCACATCTATCCCAGGAATATTGGGAGGTATTCTGAGTACATGTATTTATGAGCAATTCAAAAAGTATTAACTATAAACCTACTTCGATATGAAAAAAATATGCTATTCCATCATTAGTATTGTATTGGTGGTATTTGTTGGATGTACTCCTAGCAAACAAGAACAAGAAAAACAAAAACAACAAGCAGTACAGGATTCTATTGCTGCTGTTGAAGCATCCAAATCACCTATACTTAAAGAGTTTGAAAAGGCAAAAAAAACGGAGAAATAACGCTTTCAACCTTTTTGCAAATAGGATGTATTGCCGATAGAATTAAATCAGATTATGGAGAAAATTATTTTAATTTTCTATTACAATGCTTGAAAGATTATACAAAACCTATATCTGTTTTAAGTCCTGATGAAGATCACTATTATATAGATGCTATGCCTTCTTATAATAATGCAGAAACTTATATTTCCATATATTATGATAATAGCAATAATTCATTAAATGCTAATATCAGAATTGCTGACTATATCGTAAATACAGATGGAGGATTTACTCTAGAAGAAGGAAGCAAATGGGAGGTAAAATGGTTGGAATACGATGAATTTGGAGACCCTATTAAAGATAAAGTTTTTATAGCAGTCTATAATGATGACTTGAATTATATGAATAGTACGTATATTGCTGTAATGAAAGGTGATGAAAACCATGTGAGATTTTATTATGATTTGCCTTGGTATCCTGGTAGGTTTGATAACAACAAAATTCTTTCTATCAAAATAAAAAATAAGAATGATGGCACAGTACGGGAACTAAGCAATTATAAATATAATACTAAATACTGTATTTTGTCAGAAGAAGACTCTCGCTATATAAAAGAAATGTGTGATAGTAATCCACAGATTAGCTTTTGTATAAGATATGAAGTTATAAGCTATGACTGGTTCCCAGATTCAGATGATATAGAAGTTTGTACTATTGATTTCGATAACGGATTAGCTTATGGATTGAACAATGCTATCATGGCTTATTTTTACAGAGTTTTTTAAATTAAGAACATTATGACACGAATTATATTTACAATTATTATTTCCCTAATATCCACATATTTGGCAGCCCAACCAGAGATAAGAAAACTATCACTTTATGACATGAAAGGAGATGTTTCATGCTTCACTGAGAAACAATATAAAGCAGAAATGTCTTTTGGAGAATTAACAAAAGGTGAGTTGATTGAATCACGCTATTGTGAATTTGATTCCAAAGGAAATCTTACGTATTGTGAAGTAGAAGAATCTGGTGAGAAGAAAAAAACATATCAATATGAATATAATGATAAAGGACAGTTATACAAAGTTAAATATCCAAGTGGAAGCATTGCAACTTTTTATTATAATAATGGTCGGTTGAATAAAATAGATACCCATAATAGTAATGGTACATTAGAAGCACGTATCAAACGAAGCTATAATACGCGAGTTCGAGATAATATTCTAAAAAGTAAAGAGCAGAAAAACATCCAACCTA
>OGLB01000591.1_pt1 | contig 18555 bp, 15 predicted proteins | sample 1572551 | NCBI WGS metagenome assembly OGLB01 (sample SAMEA2582003, study PRJEB24529) | metagenome | biome: Human gut stool | place: China | collected 2011
GACGTCTCTGCAACTCCTATTACAGGAGAAGACGACCTGCTTGGCAAGAAGGCAGCTGATCTTCAGTCAAACATTAAGGTCAATGAGAGCACCGGAGTAATTTCTGGTACTCTTAACTATGTGACGGGCTATACCGGATTCAGCAGTAAAGTTGATGAACAGAGCGGTAATTACATTGCTCTTGACATTGCACCAAAGAGTGGTTTCCCTGAATCATTGACAGTCGAAGTTAAAGGCGGAACATCTGGTCCATCTAATCTTCTTCAGTCTGATCATCAGGCGGTTCTTAAGATCAAAGATGCTAATAAGCAGTCTATCTTAATTAAAGCGACTAATAAAGGCACAACAGAAACCAAAGAGTACACACTTACTGGTTTAACACTTAAAACAAAATAAAGTTTTTCCTAGTCTGCTAAAAATATGCAGGCTAGGATTTTTAAAAATGAAAGGAGACTAAACTATGTTTATCAAAACAATCAGTTACAAGGACTTTGACGGAAACGAGAGATCTGAGGATTTCTACTTCAATCTTACTCAGAGTGAAATTTTAAAATTGGAAACAAGCCTTAACGGGGGCTTAACATCATATATGAGCCTTATGGTGCAGAAACAGTCTCAGCCGGATATCATGAATATTTTTGAGAAGATTATTGATGCATCTTACGGAATCAAATCTCTTGACGGCCGTACATTTACAAAGACTCCTGAAGCACTGGCAGAGTTCAAGGCTACTGCAGCATATGACAAGTTCTTTATGGAAATTTGTATGGATGAAGCAAAAGCTTCCGAGTTTCTGCTTAATATCATGCCTGACGAAGTAAATGACAAGATCAAGAAAGCAGCAGAATCTGGAGTCTATGACGATGCTACATTAAGCGATGCTCAGAGAAAGGCGATTTCAGCAGCAATGGCAGAAGTAGCAGGATCTGTAGCAGCTACAGATGACGCTGTGAAAGAAGCAAACTAAGGAGATAATAATGCTCGAATTAATTCTTCCTGGATATGAGCCGTTTGATCAAGAAACTCAAACTTTTGGGAAGGTTGTAAAACCTACTAAGATTAAGCTCGAGCATTCCCTAATAGCAATTTCAAAATGGGAGCAAGTATGGCATAAACCATTATTGAAATCTATGGATGAGGGAACTCTAACCGACGAAGAGTTTCTTGATTATATGTACTGTATGATAGTTGGGTCTTTCGATAAGGTTGAGTTTTTTAAGCGACTTGATGATAGTTTACTTAAAAAAATAATTGACTATATCGAGGACCCAGCTACAGCATCTAGGGTTTTTACAATTGGTGATGACGATAAAGGGAAACCGGAGACATTAACAAGCGAGCTAATATATGCTTACTTAGCTATGGCTAGAATACCATTTGATCCCTGTGAGAAATGGAATATTAGACGCGTTTTTATGCTCATAGAGTTGTACGCGGTAAAAACAAATCCTCCTAAGAAAATGACCAATGAAGAAATCCGTAGATGGCAAAAGAAAGAAAATGAACGAAGAAAAAAAGAATTACATACAAAGGGGTGATAATATGGCCAGAACACGAAAAGCGGCTGTTAACCTTATTAATTCTTGGGTTGGCAAAAACGAAAAAGATGGATCTTATAAATCCATTCTTGATATTTACAACAAACAGAAAACGAAACCAAGAGGTGTTACTATGAAGCCTGGAATGGCGTGGTGCGCTACAACTTGGTCTGCAGTAGCAATTGCCCTTGGATATACTGATATCATGCCAGTTGAGTGCAGCTGTTATTATCTTATTAAAAGGGCACAGAAAATGGGTTGCTGGAAAGAGAATGATAACTACATTCCTAAAATTGGAGATGCTTGTCTTTATGATTGGCAGGACAATGGGGTCGGAGACAACAAAGGAACTCCAAAACATGTAGGAATGGTTACCTATGTTAACAAGAGTGAAGGGTACTTTGTCGTAACAGAAGGCAACTATAAGAATTCTGTTAAGAAGAGAACGGTCAGCATCAATGGTAAATTCATAAGAGGATTTATCATACCAAAATACGATGCAGATCAGCCAAAGATTAGCACTAGCACTCATCGGCATTCCGGTAAAGAAGTTAAAACAGTAGCAAGAGAAGTGATTGCTGGTCAATGGGGCGAAGATTACAAATCGAATCTTAAAGAAAAGCATTATGATGTCAATGCCGTTATGAAAGAAGTAGATGCAGTAATTAATACGCCATGTGGACTAACGACTACTACTTGTTATGCAGCACATACGAGCTATTTTTATAAGGGGTTATATAAAACTTCTAAGAAAACTCCTATGCGTATCGACGCTGGATGGAACAAAAAGCTCATGGTTGAAATTCCATCTGGGAGAAAGGTTGAATGCTATGGATACTTCAGCAAGTATAAAAAATCTGTGTGGTTACTGTGCGTGGTAACTATTAAGGGAAAAAAGTATACAGGATTTGTAGAACGTTCTACATTAGCGGAATAAAGGAGAAACGATATGATCAGATGCAAACTTGAGGGCAATTTTAAAAAGCTCGATAATTATTTCGAAAAGCTTTTGGAAGGCGTTAACGTCGGTATATTAAATAAGTACGGATGTGAAGGCGTAGCCGCCCTCAAGGCTGCAACTCCTGTTGATACCGGAGTAACAGCTGCATCGTGGTATTATGAAATAGTGCGCGATAACGGATCTATAAGTTTAGTGTTTAAAAATTCTAATGTAGTGAACCATGTGAATATAGCTATTATTCTACAATATGGGCATGGAACTAGAAATGGTGGATATGTTCAGGGGGTTGACTATATTAACCCGGCTTTAAAACCGGTATTTGATAGGCTAGCTAAAGATGCTTGGAAGGAGGTCACTGGATAATGGGTAAAGTTGTTGAAGACGACGTTGTTCGAATGCAATTTGAGAATGGACAATTCGAGAAAAAAATTCGTCAAAGTCAAAAATCTATAGAAGCTCTTAAGAAAAGCATCGACTTTAGTGAGTCTGGAAAGAGTCTTGCTAAATTTCAAAATGAGACCAAAAAGTTCAACATGGATGGCATGGGTAGAGCAGTAGAAGCAGTTAAAGTCAAATTCTCAGCTATGGATACCGTAGTTATGAGTGTGTTGAATCGACTTACAAATGCAGCTGTTGACGCAGGCAAAAAAATAGTATCGGCTTTAGCTTTTGATGGTATGTCCGATGGTTGGAACGAATATAAATTAAAGATGAACTCTATTCAGACAATTATTATGTCCACTGGAGAAAGTTTGTCTACAGTAAATAAGTATCTTGATGAACTTAATACGTACTCGGATAGAACTATTTATTCGTTCTCAGACATGACCGCAAATATTGGAAAGTTTACAAATGCCGGTGTAGGCTTAAAAGATGCAGTTGCGGCAATTAAGGGTGTATCGAACGAAGCTGCAATTTCTGGCGCAAATGCAGAACAAGCATCACATGCGATGTATAACTTTGCTCAGGCATTATCATCTGGATATGTAAAGCTCATAGATTGGAAATCTATTGAAGTAGCGAATATGGCAACCATGGATTTTAAACAGAATTTGCTTGATACCGCAGTTGCTCTAGGTACAGTCGTTAAAAAGGGTGAAGACTACTATACCACAACTACCAATGCTAAAGGAGCTACATCTGATGCATTCAATGCTACGAAAAACTGGAACGATAATCTTCAGTATCAATGGATGACAACTGATGTTCTCGTTAAAACGCTTAGTAAGTATACGGATGAAACAACCGAATTAGGACAAAAAGCATATGCTGCCGCTTCCGAATTTAAGGATGCCGGACAGATGTTCACCGCTTGGAAAGAAGCGATTGGTTCTGGGTGGGAACACATGTGGGAAACAATATTTGGTAATTTCGAAGAATCTAAAAAGCTTTGGGGATTCTTAGATAGCATAATCGGTAATTATATAGTAAAGACATTCGCCGCTAAGAATGCTACTCTAGATGCTTGGAAGAAGATGGGCGGCCGCAATTCATTAATGCACTCATTTACAAATATTCTAGCAGCAGCTGTTGCTGTATTAGATACTTTTAAGGTTGCCTACAGGGCAATCTTCCCAGAAAAGAATGCAAAAGAAATAAAAAATATAACAGATGCATTTGAAGCTTTCACTAAGAAACTAATAATGTCCAGGGACAAGGTAGACAAACTTTATAGAACTTTAAAAGGTTTCTTTACGATTATAAAAATCATGACTAATTTAATAGGAAATGGTTTAAATGTGGCATTAGCAATAGCCAGCAAACTATTTCCCGCTATCGCTGATGGATTACTGACAATAACTGCATCAGCAGGTGATGCTATTTCAAAATCGGGCGATGCTATAGATAGAGTCACTAATAAAATAACTAATTTTGTAAAACTTGTTGGCCAGAAAATTGCTTTGCCAGGATTCGAAGGAGTCGTTTCTATTCTTAAGGGAATATGGAAAATTATAACAATAGTTGGAGGAAAGGTAACGTCATTCTTCAAAATGCTTGGGAGCGGAATGTCTAATGCATTTAGAAGTGGTGATATAAAGTCAGCCCTTGATATTTTAAATACAGGTCTTATTTCTGGTATGCTTATCGGATTAAATAAATTTGTAGCACAATTTAACTCGTTCTTTAAAGATGCTAAAAAGACGGTTGACGGAATAACAAAAATTCTAGATCCTGTTAGAGAATGCTTTGAAGCATTTCAGAGTAAACTAAGAGCTGATGCGCTTATTAAAATCGCAAGTGCAATAGGTATATTAGCTGTATCTCTAATGCTAATAGCATCAATTAAACCTGACCGATTAGCTAGTGCATTACTTGGAATTAGTGGTTTATTTAGCGAATTAATGTTGTCATTAGCAGCATTTAGTAAAATAAGCGGGTCTATGAAAGGTGTAGCTAAATCTTGTGCTGCAATGATATCGATAAGTGCTGCGGTACTTATTCTATCATCAGCTATGAAAAAGTTGTCTTCTATTGATTTGTCTGGGATAGGAAGAGGCTTGACTGCTGTTGGAGGACTACTTGCAGAACTGTTAGCTTTTCAAGCAATATCAAAAGAAATTGATAAAGTTGGAAAAGCTTCAAAAGGAATAGTTTCAATATCTTTGGCTATGCTAATCCTATCGCAAGCAGTTAAAAATTTCGGAAATTTAAGTTGGGAACAGATTGGAAAAGGTCTCACATCTGTTGCTGCTTTACTTGTTAGCATTGCAGCTTTTACAGCATTAACAGGAAATGCTAAGAAAATAATCAGTACATCAACTGCGATGATCTCATTGAGTATAGCTATGAATTTGTTAGCATTGGCTATGAATAGGTTTTCTGGTATGAGTTGGACAGGAATAGCTAAAGGTCTTACTGCTATGGGTGCAGCATTAGTCGAATTATCAGTAGCAATGAATTTTATGCCAAAGGGTATGATTGCAAAAGGCGCTGGTCTTATAGCGGTTGTTACAGCGTTAAATATTTTAACATCGGCACTGTCTAGCAGCGGAAATATGGAGTGGACAGAAATAGCTAAAGGACTAATTGCTATTGGTGGTTCGTTAAGTATTTTAGCAATTGCACTTAATGCAATGAAGGGGACAATTTCCGGAAGCATAGCATTGACGACTGCTGCTGGAGCATTAGCAATACTTACGCCTCAGCTATTATTACTTGGTAATATGAGCGTTAGTAGTATAGCTAAAAGTTTATTGACATTAGCCGGTGCTTTTACAGTAATTGGAGTTGCTGGAGCGGCACTTGTACCTATATTACCAGCTATACTTGGCATGGCAGGTGCATTTGCGCTTATCGGTGTATCAGTATTAGGTATAGGTACAGGATTATTAGCGGCTGGTGTTGGTTTGACAGCTATAGCAGCTGGATTTACAGCTCTGGCTGGTACGACCGCAGCAGGTGCAACTGCTATTGTAGCTTCCTTATCTGTGATTATAACTGGAATAGCTGGTCTAATACCTGCAATAGCCTCTAAAATCGGAGAAGGAATAGTAGAGTTCTGTAAAGCAATAGCAAATGGAGCTTCTGCTATTGGTAATATGGTTAAAACAGTATTACTAACAGTTCTTGATGTAATTAATACATGCGCTCCAGACATAGTGGAAACTGTAGTGGGACTAATAGACGCACTACTAACGACAATATCTCAACATATGCCGAACATTGTTAATGCTGGCATGGATATACTTGAAGCTTTCATATCTGGAATTGCAGACCACATAAGCGATATAACAGAATCGGCTATTGACATAGTCATTAATTTCGTTAACGCAATATCTGACAAATTACCAGATGTTATTGATGCGGGATTTAATCTCATTATAAGTTTTATCAATGGACTTGCTGACGCTATCGACAAGAATACCCCAAAACTTACAAAAGCTGTTAATAAATTGATGATAGCAGTACTTGATGCTGCAGTTACAGTTTTAACCGGTGGAATTGACTTATTTAAGACTATCGGTAATAAAATAATGAACAGTGGACTCGTGAAGGGTATTAAGTCTAAAACATCAACGATGGTTAAAACAATAAAAGATTCTATTTCTTCTGGAATAAAATCGGCAAAATCCTTTGGAAGCAAATGGTTAAGTGTCGGCAAGAATTTTGTGTCTGGAGTCATCAAAGGCATAAAAGATAAGGCCGCGGGCCTTGCCAAGGCAGCGGCAGATGTTGGTAAGGAAGCTCTTAATGGCATAAAGAAAGCCCTTGACATTCATTCCCCGTCCAAGGAAACCAATAAACTTGGAGTTTACGCTGGAGAAGGTCTTGTCAAAGGTGTCAAATCTAAAACTGGAGATGTTGAGCTTGCGGGCATTGACATGGGACGAGGAGCTTTGCTAGGCGCTGGAAAAGGAATAAAAGACGGTGCTAAGAAAGCACAAAAAACAGTTACGGGATATGTTAAGGGAATTAAGAAATCCATTAGTAAATCGGTTGGAAATAAAGACGTTGATGGCGTTATGAAGACTGTAAATGGCATTCTTAATGCAGGCAACAGTACGTTTTCAGACCAAATGGATAAAACGACAAAAGACATTATCAAAAATGCTAACAAAACCGGAGCTGGCGTAACTAGTGCATATGATAGCACTTCTAAGAAAATTACAGGTAGGTCTAAGAAGAACAGCAAGAAAGCAAAGATCAAGATGACCAAAATCATAAAGGTCGCTTATCAGTTTGGAAAGACTTTCGACAAAGCTGTAAGCTCGTTTAATAAAACTCCTTATGAGACGATTACTAAAATCTCTAAGAGTTTAGGAAAAGAGCTGCTTAAGACAACACCTAAGCTTAAGACACTTAGTAAAGCTACTAAAACTGCCGAAAAAACTATCAAGAATTTTGCTATTGCCCTGTATAAGGAATCAGATCAGTATAAAGAAGATACAAAGTCCGTTAAACAGCACGAAGCAGCTTTGAAGAAGCTTCTTAAAACACAGGATCGTTTGAAGAAGGGCCTTAGCGCATCAGGTAAGAAGCTTAATAAAAAGAATCTTAATTCAGCCATTAAGGAAAATAACACAGCAATCAAAAATGCTGTAAAACAGCTGAAAGAAGATCAGAAAAGCATACAATCTAACATTAACTCAACGTTCAAAGAATATAGAAACAACATCATTAATTCAATAAAAGAATATACTAAGTTTACGAATATTGCATTCGATAACTCTAGAAATATATTCTCAGAGTTCTCTGATTCTATGGACGACGAAATGAGTACTGTTCTTAAGAACATGGAAAGTCAGGTTGAAGGTTATCAGGAAATGAAAGATAATCTTGCGCAGGCGGCAAAGAAGGGACTTAGCAAGGGACTTATCGACACTCTTAAAGGTATGGGTGAGTCTGGTTATGCGTACATTAAGCTATTCGCTAATGCTTCGAAAGAAGAAATCGATAGAGCGAATACAGCTTATGCAGAAGCCAGTAAACAAAGCAAAGAAGACATTATTGCTTCTTATAAGAAAACCTATCAAGATGCTGTTAAATGGAAGAATTCCATAAAGAAGATGCTCAACCAAGGTTGGGATATTCGCCTTGTTCAGGAATTGGTTGATGAAGGACCTGGAAATCTTAGTAAAGTATTAGAGATGCTAACGTTTTCAGACGAAGAGCGTAAAGAAATCAACAATGTATACGTTAAGAATCTTAAACTTCAAAAGTCTGGAGCTAATGATATTATTAAGTCGTTTGCTTTAAAGAAGGAAAAAGAGGCAGCTAAGAAGAAGGCTAAGAAGAATGTAAAGAAAACTGCGAAAGAGGTTAAGAAGGACGTAAAAGAAATCCCTAATGCTGTTTCAGAAGCAGCCAAAGAAATGGAGAAGAATCTCAAGAAAATTAATAATGATTGGGATGATGCGAAGAAGAAAATCGAAGATACTGCTAAGTCTATGGCAGAATCTGTAAAGAGCAGCCTTGACAGTTTTACATCGTTCGCAAACTTTGATATTTCAAGTTCTACGGATTACTTTACCAGATATGAAGAAGTCGTTAATGATCTTGGCAATGATACCATCATAGACCGTATGTGGTCTCAGGTTAATGCTGAAAAGAGAGTTATCGAAGGTATCGAGGAACTACGAAAGATGAATTTCGCAGATGGGCTCCTTGACTATCTTAAAAGTCTAGGAACACAAGCAATACCATATATCGAAGGATTCAGACTTGCTACGGCTGATCAGATTGAACGAACAAATGCAGTATTCAAAGAGAAGATGCAAATGACTAAAGATCAGATATTACAGCAGGCAAAAGATAATATGGAATCTGTTAAGAAATGGCGAGACGAAATTGTAGTGCTATCGAAAGATCTAGATCCTAGATTACTTCAAGAGTTAATCAACAAAGGATTAGATGGCGCAGATATTGTTGACGCGTATTTTCAAATGACGCCTGAAGAAAAGAAACAGATAAATCAGTATTACAAAGACACACTGTCTATGAACGAAGAAGTTTCTAAAGAAGTATCAGACTCATACAAAGAAGCAGGTTTAGGAGCTGTTAATTCTATGTATCAAGGAATGATTGATGCCGCTACCGGTAAAGCCACCTCTTCTAAGAAAGGATCATCTAGAAATCTAAAAGGGTCTGCAGCGACAAAGACAGTTAATGCAGTTGCTAAGTCATTTGGCGAAGCACTTAACACAAATACGTCATTTAAGTCTTCTGGCAAGAAAGCTGGAGGACAATTTAAAGCTGGAATTGACTCTACTGCAGACAGCGTTGCAAAGTCAGCAAAGAAATCTGCTAAGAACGCTTGCTCTACTTTCACGAATTACGTAGAGACAAACTTCAAGAAAGCTTTTAAATCTGCTGGAGAATCTATGGGTACGCGCTTTGCTATCGGACTCTCATCTTCATCAGTATTGTCAACTGTAGAAGCCTCTTGTAAAGCTGTAGTCAATAAAGCGTTGTCTGAATTTGGAAAAGGCAGTGGAAAAGCCGGATCAAAAGGAACTTCACTCGGTAATTCATTCGCTAACGGAATAAAAGGTGCAATACCTTCAGCTGTAAGTGCTGCTCAAGCTTTAGTAGATGCCGTAAACGCTGTATTATCGAAGATAAGAATGCCTACGTTATCTGCTAATGTAAATACGTCAAATCTTTCAAGTATAGTATCCGGTACAGTGGCAACAGCAACAGGATCTTCTGCAGCTGGAACTAGCGCTGGTTTGGCAGTTTCTATAGCTAGTGGAATAGCCGGAAGTGTGTTTGGCAAAGGTAGCGGTCTTAGCAAAGCCTTAGCGGCATTGCAGAACGGCGGAAGGGGTAAAACTGGTCGCGCTCTAAAAGGATCTAGTACCAATGTAACTAATAACTACACATTCAATCAGACAAACAATTCCCCTGTTGCATTATCTAATACAGAGATATATCGACAGACAAAGAATCAGTTTAGTCAGTTAAAGGGGGCTCTTAAATGATAAAGAAAGTAATTGTTACTAATTATTTAGGGGAATCCCTAGAAATGGAATTAGCTAGGCCTGAGGTTTCGGGTCTAGCTATAACAAACATCGACGGATTAGGGCCTGTAAAGGCCACGATCAATACTAGTGAGATAGCGACCGGCGACGGAGCATTATACAATAGTGCTAAGCTTGAAACTAGAAACATTGTTATGGATCTGGACTTTAGATTCGGAACGGACATCGAAACTATTAGGCATACTACATATAAGTATTTCCCTATCAAGAGATACGTCACGTTGACATTTGTAACGGATCAGAGATCTCTTGACGCTTTCGGTTACGTCGAGTCAAATGAACCTGCAATATTCCAGGAACACGAAGCAACTCAGATTTCCGTAATTTGTCCAGATCCATACTTTTATGCAACTAATGGAAAGACGCTTACATTATTTAGTGGCGTCAATCCTAAATTTGAATTTCCATTTGAAAACAACTCGTTAACTGAAAAGCTCATAAACTTCGGCGATATTGTGCATATGTACGAGAATATAGTAACGTACAAAGGAGATGCTTCGGTTGGAATAATAATAACGATTCATGCATTAGATACGGTAAAAGATATCGTAATCTATAATGCTAGAACTCGTGAAGTTATGAGGATAAATACTGACTTTATACAGACCTTAACTGGACAAGCATATGGTGCTGGAGATGATATTATCATTAACACTAAGCGAGGAGAAAAGTCAGTTACATTATTGAGAGCTGGACTGACAACAAATATTCTAAACTGCCTAGGCAAAGGATCTAGTTGGTTTCAGCTGTCAAAAGGAGATAACATCTTCATTTACAATGCTACAGAAGGCGCAATGAGTATTCAGTTCAAGATTGAAAATGATACAATCTATGAAGGAGTATAATTTAAGGAGGTAAATAATGGAAGCTACAATATTAAACTCACGGTTTGAAAAAGTAGCCATCATTGACAGGTTCAAGTCCTTCATTTGGACTGATAGGTATCAAGAAAATGGGGACTTTGAACTATACCTCACTTTGGATATGGATGGGGTATTCCCTTATCTAGTCAACGATTACTATCTTCAAAATGATAGTTCAGTTCACATGATGATTATTCAGGGAATGCTTCTAGAAACAAATGCCACAGAAGGACCTACAATTAAAGTAATAGGTTATTCCCTTGAGAGCTTATTAAAGCGCAGAATAATCTGGGACAATACTACCCTGAGTGGCAATTTCCAAGATGGCGTACAGAAGCTAATAAATGACGCTATCATATCGCCGTCAAAATCAGAAAGAAAGATTTCTAACTTTGTATTCAAGAAGAGTACAGACAGCAGAATAACTTCTTTAACAATTGACGCTAAATATGAGCAACATGAAAACTTATACGAGGCAATAAACTCACTTTGTGTCGAGAAGCAAATTGGGTTTAAAATTACACTAAATGAAAATAAACAATTTGAGTTTGAGCTGTACAAAGGTATTGATAGATCTTATGCACAGCAATTAACTCCATATGTTGTATTTAGTCCGTCATTTGAAAACTTAAATAATACATCTTATCTTGACAGTAAAGAAGATTACGCGAATGTTGCGTTAACTGTTGGAGAGGATGGAGATACACAGACGTTATCAGGGAATCCATTGAAGATTACTAAAGAAGTAACTAGGGACGGAGAATCCCAGGAACAATTAAGCGGAATGCATAGATGTGAAATATATGTTGACGCTGGGTCAATTACTTCCGAGGATGAGGATCATAAGATGAGCGACGCCGAACGATTAAAAGTAGTTGCTCAGAAGGGCAAAGAGGCTCTAGCTGAGAAACCACATACAATATCTATGGACGGGGACGTTGATCCTCATACTATGTTTGTGTATGGAAGAGATTTCAAAATGGGGGATATAGTACAGATAGAAAACGACTATGGTATTAAAGGGACGTCGACCGTGTCGGAATTTATCATGTCCCAAGATTCTAGTGGGGAAACTTCATACCCTACTTTTACAGACTTTGTAAGCGCCGATGATAACAGAATACCAGTCGGCTCTTAAAGAATAAGATAAAGGAGGAAAAATATGAGTTTTGCATCTGGATTTTTTAATTCCGTAGATCATGATAGATTATATGATGCTACAGACATTTCGAGATTATTTGATGGTCTAATTCGAGATGGAATATTCGCATCTATTGGTGACTGTTTTGTTGTAAAGCAGAGCAACCAGATGAACGTAACAGTTGGAACTGGCCGAGCATGGTTCAATCATACTTGGAGTTACAACGATGCACTTTACCCAGTGACGATTCCACCATCAGAGATTCTTATGGACCGAATCGACGCAATTGTTCTGGAGATCAACTCTGTCGAGGCGGTAAGGGCGAATAGCATTAAACTAATTAAAGGAACGCCATCTTCTACGCCTACCAAGCCATCATTGACAAATGCTAAGGAAGTTCATCAGTATCCGTTGGCTTACGTTAAGGTTGGCAAAGAGGTTACGTCCATTAGACAGGCAGATATTGAGAACTGTGTAGGGACAAGTGTGTGTCCATTTGTTACAGGTATCCTTGAGGTGATCAGCATTGAACAGCTTATTCCTCAGTGGAAAGATATCTTGAACAGGTTCGTAGAAGAGAATACTGCAAACTTCAATACCTGGATGAATGGCGAGAAACAAGATTATCAAGCTTGGCTTACGGCAGCTAAGAAAGAGATTACCGATTGGGAAGCAACTTCAAAATCGGATTATCAGAAATGGTATGACAGCATTAAGAACGGCTATGACCAGTGGTTTGCTACGATTAAAGCCGCTTACGATGCTAACTGGTCAACATTCCAGCAGTGGGAAAAATCATCTCAGGCCGAGTTCGATAAGTGGTTTGAGAATATGAAAAACAAACTCGAAGGCGACCTTGGTGCTAAACTTACTCTGGAAACAGAAAAGCTAGGTAATGAGAAAGTGTCGCTAATTGAGTCAACGAAAAAAGATCTTCTTGGTACTGTCGAAGCCCCGTTAATGATAGGTAATGCTATGAGGAATTTATTAAAACCACCATTAGCAGCGCATAGTGGTTATGGGATAAAAATGACTAAAATCGATGATGGTACGCTGAAACTGAATGGCACTGCACGTGGAAACTATGTGTTTTATTTACAAGGTAATAGCTCGCAATCGGTCCCATTTGAAAATACTGTTGGGGGATGTAAGATGCTAGGTTGTCCTATAAATGGAAGCCAAGACACTTACCGAATTGACGTTTGTTATTATAATAGTTCCGAATTAAATTCAGAATTGAAAGCTGTAGCATCTGATATTGGAAATGGGGTAATTATAGACGATGCTTATCCTTATTTAAATTATCGGTTATATATTAATAATGGAACAACGGTGACAAATCTTACATTTAAGCCAATGGTTACAACTGATCTAGAAGCTACAATAGACGATTTCGTCCCATATTCCGGATATGATATTAAGACATACGGGAAGAATATTCTTGCTTATCCGTATGCTCAGAAAACTGCGAATAACCACGGTCTCACATTTACAGTTTTAAAAGAAGGAATGATTAAAATCGAAGGAACAACTGAAAAATCATTTTTAGCTTTCATTATTAGTACGGATGAATGTAATGCATTTCTTTTGAGAATGCTAAAAGCAGGGCATGACCTAAAAATAAGCGCTAAAAAAAGTGTAACTAATGTTGAAGCGTACATTCAAGTTTTTACAAATACAAATGTATATGTTAAAAACTTTTCTGATATTTTAAAACATGATGCTTATGATTGGAGCGAGCATCATGTCATTATTGCGATTCAACATAATAACCCAGCTTCAAATGTTAATGCTACAATTTCGGACATCATGGTAACTCTTGACGATTCCGACACAACAGTATTCACCCCATACCAATCCTCTACTACGAAGATCACCAAAGATACAGAGTTTCCTAATTTCGATCTAAAAACATTCGATGGAGCTACTCACATTATCTCGCCAGGTAATGTTCAGTCATTCCACGCAGATGCTCCTAATGGTAAATATCTGTTAGAATCAATCAAGAAATCAGCCGAGTCTGGTGGAGTTAGCTATGGGGTAAACGCTCCTGCTAATCCTAAAGCTGGAGATTTATGGATTGACCCATCTAGTGGAAGTCTCATACAATATTGGACCGGAAGTAAATGGACTCCAACTAGAGCTTTAGATACATATGGTTCTGACGTTGTTAAATCAGATTCAAAGCCAAACGCCAAAAGGAGCACTTTATGGATTGACTCTGGTAATGGAAATGCTATGAAGCATGTTGCTGAAGATGGAACTGTAACCGAGCTATCATCTGGTGGAACTTCTTACGGCGCTTCAGCCCCATCTAATACAAAGCTTCTATGGATTGACAATTCAGGTGTAGCTAGATTTTACAATGGATCTGCTTGGGTGCCATTGGCAGCTACGTGGGGATAATTCAAAATGGGGGGTAATATATAATGTATTTATCGGGATTCGATCATTTTGCAAAAGATAACGAAAAACGAAATGTAAAAAATCCCCTGGAGGAAAAATCAGATAAATCTTTTGAAAAGGAGGTTGAAGATAATGCCTAATTTTCTTACCGCGGCAGAGGTAAACTCTCTAAAAGCCAAGGTAAAAACGGAAATGCAGCGTAGAGCATACAATGGTTCTATGACTGGGTTCGCATCTGCATCATATGACTTCTCAACAACTCCTACATCTGGAACTAAAGTTACTGCTGACCAAGGCAAAAAAGTAATCGAGCCTTTGTTGAACATTAAGGACCATGGTAATTTGAATACTGCCGATCTTAAGACAGGATCTAAGATTCCGTCATCGTTCAACAACGAGTTACTATCTTACACTGACTCATTGTCTAAAGAGCCAATCGATGGAGCTACCTCTTCATGTCGTGGAGCATGCTCTGGACTATGTGTAGGGACGTGCGGTAATACATGTAGCGGCTGTAGTAGCTGCTCTGGTGGATGTACTGGATCTGGAGGAAGTGGAGGAAGTGGATCAAGCGGATGCGGCGGATGCAGCGGAAATTGCGGTGGGTGTAATTCTTGCTCTGGTTGCATAGGGTGTAGCAGTGGATGTCAAGGAGGATGTTCTGGATCTTGTGAAGGGTGTGGGAAATCGTGCAGTGGGTGCAGTGGGTGCTCGGGATCATGTGAAGGATGCTCAGGATGCGCCGGATGCGGAGGATCTTGTTCTAGTTCGTGTTCATCGAAAGGAAAAGGTTCGGCTTGTGCCACATGCTATAGTTGCACTGGCTGTGCTAGTTCGTGTTCTTCATGTTCATCTTGTGGAGGATGTTCTGGATCAAGTGGATGCGGAGGCAATTGCGATGGGTGCTATGCTGGCTGTGATGGATCTTGTGAAGCTACTTGCTTTAGTAATTGTAGTGGGTGCGAAGGATCATGTGAATCAGCATGTACAACAGGATGTCAAGGCTGTTCTGGTTGTTCTGGAGGATGTAGCGGTTGTTCTGGAGGATGTAGCGGTTGTTCTGGTTGTGGTTCGGGATGTGATGGTTGTAGTAATGAATGCAGTGGACAATGTAAAAACGCATGTGCTACTACCTGCTCAGCAACGTGTACTGGTACATGTCAAGCTCAAGCATTTGGAGCTGTAGTCCAAGGTGGAGTTCAGGACCCAACAGTAGATCTGATTGCCAATGGAATGATGCTACCGATATACTCTAAAGCATTGTGGAACAAAGTGCTTCCAGGTGGCGGTTATGCTAATAATTCTAATTATGAGCTTAAAGATCTTGGAATATCAATACGTTACGATAAAAAGAATAGCGAAATATTGTTTGATTTATCCAATGGACTTACAGTAGTTGACAATACCATATTCAAACAGTTAGGCTATAAATTGCCAATACCTCTATTCGTAATGCTTAATGATTCGAACATAACATATAATCCAAACCATGATGGATCATCAGATAATTATTGGCCTGCAACAAGTGAGAATGCTAGCGGTCTTGTCATTAACGCCGGTCAAGGATACCAAATAATGGTATCACCGAACGAGACCACACAAGCAAATAAAAAATGCACTAGGTTCGACTTAATTTGGTATAAATATAACACTACTAAAAATTATCCTGAAGTTGGTTCAATATTTAAGGGGTCAAAGGTAATTAGAATACCATTCAAAATAACAGGAATATAAAACTATTAAAAGAAAAGGAGTTAACTAATATGAAAAACTTTACATTAGAACTTAACAAGGAAACAGCTGACTATTTACAGAGACTTGCATACGAGGTTATGACTAGAAAAGACGTTGTAGCTCATATGCTTGAGTCGGCGAAAGATGATACGGATGCTTCAGTGCTGGACTCAGTACCATTTAAGCATTACCACAAACTGCTTGAAGAGGCTGAGTGTTCCTACGACGTTGCTAAAGCCGAGTTAGAAAAGTCTTTACAGCCTCGTGTTCTGGAGCATGAAGGAAAAGATGTTAAATTCAGATGGGCAGTAACAGACTTTTCAGAGCACCTCGTACACATTACCGTATTAGAGGGCTAAGTCTATGAAGAAGTTCGAGCAGTTTCAGGATATGATCGGAAGGTTGTATCCTGAGACAATTATTACAAATAACGCATCTGACAGAAGAACTTTATCTCGTACCGTGACCTTTCAAGTAACAGACGAGTGTAACTTGTGCTGTACCTACTGTTACCAGATAAACAAAGGCAAGAGAAAAATGAAGTTCGAAGATGCAAAGAAACTTATTGATATGCTTCTTACCGGTGATGAACGCCTCGGTAACTACATCGACGCCTCTACATCACCTGGTATTATCATTGAGTTTATTGGCGGAGAGCCTTTCTTATGCGTGGATCTTATTGATCAGATTTGCACGTATTTCTATGATAAAGCTATCGAGTTGATGCATCCATGGGCAACAAAATTCTGTATTTCGATTTGCTCAAATGGTGTATTATATTTTGAGCCTAAGGTTCAGAAGTTCCTGAACAAATGGCGGCATAATCTCTCTTTCTCAATTACCATCGATGGAAATAAGGCTCTGCATGATGCTTGTAGAGTCTTTCCAGATGGTACTGGGTCTTATGATGTGGCAGTAGCTGGAGCTCGTGATTGGATATCAAGGGGATACTATATGGGCTCTAAGATCACCATAGCGCCAGGTAATGTGCAGCATCTATTCTCGGCGATTAAGCATATGGTAGAACTTGGATACAAAGATATCAATGCGAATGTCGTTTATGAAAAAGGATGGACATTGGAGCACGCGAAAATCTATTACGAGCAGCTCAAAATGTTAGCCGATTATTGGCTTGAAAATGACTTGGCCGACGACCATTTCATGGCACTATTCGAGAACGACTTCTTCAAACCAAAGGAAGAAACGGATGTCGAAAACTGGTGTGGAGGAACTGGCTTCATGCTGGCGATGGACCCAGACGGATGGCTTTATCCATGTATAAGATATATGGAGAGCAGTCTAGGAACATCTCGAGAGCCTCTTAGAATTGGTCACGTAAATTTCGGGATTGCACAGAGAACATGCGACAAGCAATGCGTCGAATGTCTGAATAAGATCGACAGAAGAACAGAGTCTAGTGACGAGTGTTTCTATTGTCCTATAGCTGAGGGTTGCAGTTGGTGCTCTGCGTACAACTACCAAGAAAATGGAACTCCAGATTCTCGTTGTACTTATATTTGCGATATGCACAAGACTCGATCTCTTGCAAATGCATACTTCTGGAATAAGTGGTATCGTAAGAAACATTGGAAACAGAGATTCAAAATATACTGCCCGGACGAATGGGCCATTCCTATTATCGGAGAGGAAGAACTTAATATGCTTAAAGAATTAAGTAAGGAGGATCAAAATGAAACTTAAATTCGGAAACGGAACGACAGTTGATATTCGCAAATTTACAAGAGAGTATGCTCAGAATCAATCAGGTAGAACTTATCTGAACATTACTTCAACATATGAATCCCCAGCAGTGTTTGACAGGATCGCTTCTACGGCCCGCAATACCGACAATATCTCTCATATGGAGATCACAGACGACAATGGAAATGTCACCACATTCGATGGGTTCAAACTGGATAACGTTATTGAGATCCATGATGGATTATCCAATGATGTTACCATCAGGGCTTACAAGAATGACCCAGTTATTACAACTGACGGCTCAGAATTAGAGGCTACTAGTGAGTCTTTAGCATAAATCAAAATGGTTTAGGGAGGCGATTCCATTGCAGTAATTTTTTGATCGTCCAAGCGACGTTAAAAGAAAATTTAATAATATCCCTAGACTTTTACTCGTTTGTGTCTAGAGATAAGAACATTTCAATCAAAATAAGAAAGGAGCTGTTTTGCTATGGATTATACACCAAATATCAATACCCAGGGAATGCGACAGCCTATGGGTCCTGTAGACCAACCAAATTGGAATGGAGGACCAAGGTTAAATCATAATCCCCAAGTTATGAACAACCGGGCCGTAGGGCAGCCTAATCTGTCAAATGCAATGGCGAACCAACAACCAATTATTCCAATCAGAGGAAGGATTGTAACTTCAGAACAGGACATTGTACCTGCAGAAATACCGATGGATGGT
>OGLB01000592.1_pt1 | contig 18554 bp, 9 predicted proteins | sample 1572551 | NCBI WGS metagenome assembly OGLB01 (sample SAMEA2582003, study PRJEB24529) | metagenome | biome: Human gut stool | place: China | collected 2011
ATTTTTTAATCTGGCAAATAACTCAGATTATAAGAACAGTTACTATATGAAGGTGCTGGCATACCTTGAGGCGGACACTGCTCAGGCAGTCTTGTGCCAGTATGACAATCTCATAGGTCTGGCGAAGAGCGGCAGACTTGCAGACCTGTCGGATGAGAAGGTCGGCGATATATATGATAAGTATAAGGATAGGATAATTTATTACGAGGATGAAGAGGGGAAGAAGATACCTGTCGGAATAGATGTATCTGAAGGATACAAGGCGGCAGGACTTACTGAGTACACAGATGGCAAGGCATATATTGGATTGTCAGCATATGCGGCGGATTATGGATATGTGGAGAAATTTGTGGACTACATGGTGGAACTTGGAATACAATCCGGCGGAGCCGGTTGTAGATAAATTATGAGGAAAGATCAGTCAAATGAAATTTGGCTGTAGAGAAACTGGAGATCACGAAAAGGAGGACTTGGGCATGGCAATATTGATAAATGAAGAGAAAAAGCTTTTCACATTGAACACCAAAAATACTACATATCAGATGAAGGTGATCGACTATGGGTATCTGGCTCATCTGTATTATGGCAAGAAAATGGACGGGGATATGTCATATGTCATAACTCATTACGATAGAGGATTCTCAGGCAATCCTTATGAAGCACAGGAGCACAGAGAATTCTCTCTAGACAACATTCCACTGGAATATAGCTGCTACGGCAACGGAGATTTCAGGACTCCGGCATTCAACATAAAGGACATAGAGGGAATACATGGATGTGATCTCAGATATGTTTCATATGAGGTGATGGACAGTAAGTATAGTCTCAAGGGACTTCCTGCTGCTTACACAAATGACGGCGAGAAGGGTGAGACCCTTAAGATCGTTCTTCAGGATCCTCAGGTGGGAGTGGAGGTTGATCTTCTGTATGGAATTATAGAGGATAAGGATCTGATCACAAGATCAGCTATAGTCAGAAATATAAGCGATGCGGATATATTTGTGGCAAAGGCATCAAGTATGAGCCTGGATTTTGTGACAGGTGATTATGATCTCATCCACTTCCACGGAAGACATGCTATGGAGCGCATGTATGAGAGAGAAGCTATAAATCATGGTGTGAAGAAGATCGGAAGCACAAGGGGTACATCAAGCCATCAGCACAGCCCATTTGTGGTTATAGCAGGCAAGGATGCGAATGAGGATGCAGGTGACTGCTATGGAAGCTCATTTCTCTACAGCGGAAGCTTCAACTGTGAGGTTGAGAAGGATCAGACAGATCAGGTGAGACTCAATATGGGTGTTCAGGATGAGATGTTTGAGTATGTGCTCTATCCTGAGAGCGAGTTTGTGGCACCTGAGGTAGTTATGGTTTATTCACCTGATGGATTTGCTGACATGTCACATAAGATGCATGACGTTGTGAGATACAATATCTGCCGCGGTGAGTACAAGACAAAGAGGAGACCTATTCTCATCAACAGTTGGGAGGCAGTATACTTCGATTTCAATGGTGATGATATAGTTAATATAGCAAAGCAGGCTTCAGAGCTCGGCGTTGAGATGCTGGTTCTGGATGATGGCTGGTTCGGTGTGAGAAATGATGACAAGTCAGGTCTCGGCGACTGGTTTGTAAATGAGGATAAGATGGGCGGCCCTATGGCTGATGTTGTCAAGAGGGTTAAGGATCTCGGCATGAAGTTCGGTATCTGGATCGAGCCTGAGATGGTATCCGAGAAGAGCGAGCTGTTCAAGGAGCATCCGGATTATGCATTTGTGATCCCTGGAAGAAAGCCTGTCATGGGAAGAAGCCAGCTCAATCTGGACTTCTCAAGAAAAGAGGTCGTAAACTGCATATTTGACCAGATGACAGCAGTGCTGGACAAGATAGATGTTGATTACATAAAGATGGATATGAACAGAAGCATCTTAAATGTATACTCCATGACTGAGGGAATCCAGAACAATGGAACTATCCTCTACAAGTATGTACTCGGTGTATATGACTTTATGGAGAGGCTTCAGGCGAGATATCCAAAGATGTTCATCGAGGGTTGCAGCGGCGGCGGCGGAAGATTTGATGCCGGAATGATGTATTACACACCCCAGATCTGGTGCAGTGATGATACAGATGCCATCTGCAGACTTGACATACAGTATGGAACTTCATTTGGCTATCCTATATCGGTGGTTGGTTCACACGTATCAGCGGTTCCAAATCATCAGACAGGCAGGACAACTCCATTCAATACAAGAGCCGTTGTTGCCATGGCAGGAAGCTTTGGCTACGAGCTTGATCTGAACAAGGTCAGCGATGAGGAGAAGGAAGAGGTAAAGGCTCAGGTAGAAAACTACAAGAAGTACTGGGATCTTCTTCATAATGGACTTTACTACAGACTGACGGATGCGGATAAGAGCAAAGGTGTAGCTGCATGGTCATTTGTCGCAAGGGACAAGTCAGAGACCCTTGTCAATATCGTGACGGTGGAGAGCTTCTGCAATGCCCCTGTACCTTTTGTCAGAGTAAAGGGACTTGATGTGGATGCCACATATGTTGACGAGGAGACCGGCGCAGAGTACAGCGGACAGGGACTTGAACAGATAGGACTTCCTGTACCACTCAAGTTCGGCGAGTACAATGCTTACCAGATCCATCTGGTTAGAAAGTAAAATTGCATAAGTGATATTGTGTTATTTATACATAAATATTAATTATATTGTATTAAATTACAGCTTCATGATAATATGAGGCTGTAATTTTTTGTGCTTATATATTCGGCATAAATGTGCTGAATATGTATGGGAGAAAAAGGGAGGTTACATATGAAATTGAAGGGGATAATGGCTGCGGCTGTAACTGTAGCCATGGTGTCGTCGTGCATTCATATACCGATGACGACTGCACAGGCACAGACTTTACTGTCAAATATGACAGCGTATGCCGTACAGATGAATGAAGCTGAGATATCAGCAGCTACAGAGGATATTTCAGAGCTTGAGGGTGACTATGGGGTTGTGAACATAGTTAATGGCAAGGAGAGTAAAATATCATTTGTCACGGATGAGACAGGATATTATGAGATAATATTGCAGGGAAGCCAGTCACGGCTGATGCTTCAGGAGACCTTGTATAACAGTAAGAGTAAGCGCCTTGCTACAGGTAAAAAGGATGGCAGTGGATGCTGCAGGCTGGTATACAAGTGCACTGCGGGGGAGAAATACATTCTTGGGTCTAAGTATGCCCGTTCTTATACAGTTTCCGAAAGTGCAAATATAAGCGTGAGAAAGCTTCCGGATGTGGCGGCAATAAAAATGGTGCCGGATAATACAACGATACTGGAGGGAACACCAGACTCCATAACATCGGCGTACGCAACGGTAACCTATTCCGGTGGAAAGGTGCGCAGTTCAGGTATCAGCGGCTCAGACTGTAAGATAGATGGAGTTACATACAGTCTGTGGGTGAAGGATTCCAAGGGAAGTTATTATTATGAGGGCGATGAAGGGGATATGGTATCGTATGCGGATGCGGAAAAACTTCCGGCCGGTACGTATACTGTTCAGCTTACAGATAAAATGGATAGTGAGCCGAACCAGTCGACCAAGATATACGATTCGTACACTGCAAAGGTGCAGACTCCTGCTGAATATTTTGTAGGAAAAAGGAATATCAGTGAGACGGATACCTACGCATATGATACCAGGGTGGACGGTTACGAGTATTACAGATTTATACCATCTGCAACTGCTGACTTTGTGTTTGAAGTAGATAAATCATCAACTGCATTTATAGATGTATATGATTCGGACATGGCGGTGGTTGAGACCGATAATGACAGGTATTCATTTGTCAAGGGAAAGACCTATTATGTCAGACTTTCAGGAACAACGGATGATGACAATGAAACATTGAATGAGGTCAGGCTCAAGGCAAAGAAGTATGCGGCACCTTCAGGGGTGACATTGAAGCTGGCAAAGAGCGAATGGGCAGCCGGAACGCCGATAAGCGTCATGAATGGTGCGAGCAGTACAATAAAGTATAATGATAAGTCCACGGAAAGCATAGATCTGACCGGTGGAAGTGGATACAGTAATGGAAACAGATATACAGTATATTATTCGTCATCTGATGATAACTGGAAAGAGTACGAATATGAAAAAGGTGTAAATCTTTCAGAGGGCGAGTACAAAGTAGCTGTGGGATATAATGCGGCTGAGGAAGATCAGGAGCTGCTCGGCACGGCAGTGCTTAAGGTAGTGTCCATAGACAAGCTGAGCGCAGGACAGCTCTCCGAAGGTGACAACAATGTGAGTGTCGGAACGGATGAGTATGACAAGGCCTATTACAGTTTTGTCATGCCATTTGACGGAAGTGTGGTAATAGAAAGCGACAGTCCTTATTGTGTATATGAGTCCGGTGATGAGGGCCCGGTAGAGGTTACAGGAAAACTTACTGGAGGCAGCACTTATTACGTAGGCTTGTATAATGAGTTATCTACTTCCAAGACAAATGTGAGACTGAGCTTTATTCCGAAAGTGACAGATATGATTGCTGTTCCCGAGAACACAGATTTCATCAGAATGGGCAGCTACGATAAGGATATCAGCAGTTATGTAGATGGAACCAGAGTAAAGATCTCGTATGCTGACGGAAAAACAGAGGAGCTGGTGTTTGACGATTCGGACAGTGTGGAAACCTCCAGAGGAGACGAGGTACGTGCTGAGATAGTTACAGATATGGAAAATGAGTGCCCTGTCGGAGCGGCACAGATTAGGATATACACACTGTATAGTGAGGACTCTTATGCATATGACATAGAGATAAAGGATATAGAGGATGTTGCTGCCGGAAGTCTTGCGGAGGGATCTAACCAGGTAAGTCTGTCGGAGAATGGCAGTGTATATTATACGTTTAAGCCTTCGACATCCGCCAGGTATACATTTGCCCCAGTGGGTGGCATGGAGATCTACAGCAAGATCGACGCTGACGATGAGACAATGTATGATCTGAAGAAACTTAGTGTATCGGATGGCGAGGCTGCACTTGAGAGCGGCAATACATACTATATCTGTCTCGATGGCGGAGTAGAGGACAAGTGGGGAGATACGCAGACCAGTTGGAGCATGAATGTGACAAGGGGAGAAACTTTGTCAAATTCAAAGATCAGTTCATGGAAGCTGAGAGATAACAGAACCTATGAATTCCTTCCAGATATGAAATTATCAGGTATCAAAAACCTTCTGGATAGAGAGACTCTTCAGTTTGTATATGATGATGGCAGTGTAAAAGAGGCCAGTGTCGGTGACAGCGAGGATAATGAGCTGATCACGAGTACATGGTACAGATATAACGAGAAAACTGGAAAGTATGTCGAGATCGCAGGCCTTGGCAGCAGGGTTGATACAGGCAGATACATGGTTGAACTTGCAATCGATGGTGCGGATGGCATGGATACGGTTGAGATACCATTTGCAGTGAAGACTGCACAGAGCATGAGCCTTGGAACATGGGACGGCTCAAAGACGCTGGATATTTCCGGCGACAGATATATGTATGTATATAAGGTAAGTGCCCAGGCGGGTTCGTATGTGGTATCCGCTGATGAGAAGATCGATGGCATCAGGATTTTAGATGCAAATGGAACAGAGATAACGACTAACAACGTGGCTTATTCATCTGATGGATTTGGCAGTGCGGGATTTGACACAGCAGGCGGGGATCTGTATGTATGTGTGTATCCGGGAAAAAATGTAAATAAATGCGGCGTGACAATGAAGGAGATCGTCAAGGCTGTAAGCGTAAGCACAACCGTTTCTAAGACTGAATATCTGAGGGAATTTGATGAGCTTAAGGGTAGCATAAAAACCGTTGTCACATATTCTGATGGAAGCACCAGAACATTTGATGCGGATGACGATGATACAAGCTATACGATCACGAAAAACGGCAGGGTGAGCAGCTATTTAAGCATCGACACGATAACAGAACAGACCGGATCATATGAGATAATACCTTACATATGGGGAATGGCTGACGATTGTGAAGTTCAGGGAGCATCATTTGATGTCGTGGATCTGAATGTGGATGAGCTGGAGTACCTGATATCAGGTGAGCCTGCGGTGCTTTCAGGTGTTGAGAACACTGGGGATGTAAAGCTGTACAGATTTGATATTGCGTCAGATGGAGTGGTATCCCTTCAGAGACAGGGCTTTGAGCTTAAGGGTATATATACCATTGAGGATGATGGCAGCTTTTCAGATACATATAGCAGTGGAGATGCTTTCTCTCTGAAAAAGGGAAGCTATATTATAGCACTCTATGCGAGAGAGAAAGATGATCAGATAACATTTACATATCACGATTCGTATGTGACAGGTAATGGAAAAATAACACCGGGTCAGAAGACAACAGCGGATATAAGCTATGACGGAGAGGGCATCGAGTATGAATTTATCCCAACGGAGACCGGAGAGTACAGATTTACGGTGGACTGCGGAGATAATACAGTATACACCAGAATCTATGCTGATGGGGTTCTGGAAAAGACATACTCACGGAACGGCGGACAACTCATTATAGACAGGACATTTGAGGCGAACCGCAGTTATACATTCAGGATCAGCCTTGCGTCGCAGCAGACAGGAAGCGTGACGATCACTCCTGAGAAGGTGAAGGCAGAGGTAGAGAACGAGTACGATATCTCCGCTGTGAGCATATCAGGATGCAAGGTGAAGAAGACAGAGGACGGATACAGTGTAACCGGAGATATAGAGATAACATATGCAAATAATGAGAGCCAGAAGACACCATTTGTCAGCGGAAGATGGACTGATGCATATGGAAATATCATTCAGGGAATCATGTCTGTTGTGGAAAATGACACATACACAGATGTGACTCTGGATCTCAGATATAAGAATACGGGTTCATCAGAATGGGTGTATGCCGAGTCAAAGACCCAGAAGTTTGGGGATGGAGATGACGAGGGATGGATCATAACCAAGATTCCGACATGTACTGAGAACGGAGAGAAGACAAGGTATATTGAGGATGAGGATATATATGAGACCGAGGTGATCCCTGCTACAGGACACAGCTTCACAAAGTATGAGTCAGATGGAAATGCCACATGTTCGCAGAAGGGAACCAAGACGGCAAAATGTGACAATAACTGCGGAGAAAAGGATACTATCATAGACGATGAGACCACAGTTCCTCACGATTATCAGACGGTGTGGACGGTTAAGAAAAAGGCATCACAGACCAGTGACGGATATAAGGCGCATGTGTGCAAAAACTGCAAGTCAGCCAGCAAGGAAACTCAGAGTATATACAGGATAAAGAGTATCAGGCTTGCATACAGCGCTGTTGAGTATGATGGTACAGCTAAGAAGCCTGCTGTAGAGGTCAAAGACTCAAAGGGCAGAAAGGTTGCCGCAGGAAATTACAGCGTTTCATATTCAAATAACAAGAATATCGGCAAGGCCAAAGTTGTCATCAAATTCAAGGGTGACTATGAAGGGGAGAAGACACTCACATTTGACATCAAGATGGGTGTGAGAAAAGTTGAGTCCATTGACAACACAGCAAATGGAATAAAGTTGAGCTGGAAGAAGTATAAAGCGGCATCGGGATATGTTGTTTACAGAGGAGTAAATGGAAAAGCATATACGATAGCAGGTGTTGTTCAGAATCCGGATACAACATCGTTCGTGGACGTCACAGCTAAAAATGTGGGTGTAAAGTATACATATAAGATAAGAACTTATAAGACATTTGGCGATTTGACATACAATTCGGCATTTGGCGGCGAGAAGACAGGAAGTTATGTACCTGCCGTGAAGCTGAAGAAATTCACAAGTGCATCGGCCGGAACAGCCAAGGTTACATATAATAAGGCAGCCAAGGCCACCGGATATCAGATACAGTATGCAGACAATGCATCGTTTAAATCTGCAAAGACGGCCAATGTAAACGGAGGTTCAGTTACAAGTAAGACCATCAAACGACTTACTAAGGGCAAGAGATATTATGTCAGAGTACGAAGCTTTAAGAAGATTGATGGTAAGGTTTACTATTCCGCATGGAGTGGAAAGAAATCGGTTGTAATAAAGAAGAGATAATATCAAAAGAAATAGAAGAATCCGCCATGGATACAATTTGTATCCGTGGCGGATTGTTTTTTTATTCTGTGTGTTCATCATCATAACGCCTTTTATTACATAATAGCGAAAGAAAACAGGTAATAAAGTGTAAAATTTGAGGTAATGTGATGTTTTTGGTTGGACATAGCAGATATAAAATGCTACCATGATTCTATGGGAACATTATTGTTCCAGAGCAGCAAAAGGGATGAGCAGAATAAGGAGAGAAAGATGGACGAGAATAACGTAAATGGATTTAATGATATGGACGACGATGAGGACGAGGGAACTACTGTCCTCACGACTCCGGGAGTGAGCGCATTTTCTCCGGTGCAGAACAGTGCACAAGGGCAGCCGAACCCGGGTCAGCCACAGCAGAATCAGCAGCCGGGTGGATTTGGACAGCCGATGGGCGGACAGTATGGAGGATTTGGGCAGCCACAGTATGGACAGCCACAGTATGGACAGCCACAGTACAGCCAGCAGCCGGGCATGACTCCGGGTGTTATGGAGCCGGGTAAAAAGGTGAACAAGAAGCTTATAGCAATAATAGGCGGAATCGCAGCGGCAGTCCTGATCGCGATAATAGTCGTTGTTCTGATCCTGGCGGGTGGTCCCGGGGAGAGAAGTGCCAAGAAGGTCGGAGACAAGCTGGTGACAGCCTATGAAAAAGGCGATGCCGATGCCATGGTTGATCTGATGGACAAGGAATATTACAAGCTGTATAACAGGATAAGAAGCTATACAGGCAGTGATGACTATGTCAAGGATACATTCAACGAGCAGGTCAGCGACATGGTAGATGAGGTAGGCAAGGTCAAGAGCATCAAGGTCGAGGACAGATCAGAGAAGGAATATGACGAGGATAAGCTTAAGGATGTAAATGATACATTTGACATGCTGGATGTCGACATGACGGTTGACAAGTGCTACGAGGTGGACCTTGATGTCAAGATAAAAGGATCTACTGACGAATCAGATGGCGAGATCATATACACAGTTATAAAGACTGGCGGTAAGTGGTATCTTGTAGACTATGATCTCTACGTATATTAGAAAATAAATCTCATGGATTGAGGATAGATTTCTCAGTCCATGAGATTTTTTGTTTATATTAGATACATACGAATATGTTTTATAGCAAATGTGTATAAAAAACGAATTGTAATTGTAAAAGCATGGTGATAATATAAAAAATGTAAGAAATTGTTATATGTATCTTAATAATGGAGCTGGTGGATATATCGTATACAGAAAGGCTGGAAAGGGAAAGTACAGCAAGCTGGCCAATATAAACAAAAACACAATACTGAGCTATACAGATAAGTCAGCTAAAAATGGAACGGTATACACATATAAGATTGTTGCGTGCAAGACGGCAGGCAAGACAAGTTACAATGCGGCTGACAGCAATCAGAAAACCATTATGAGAATCACTTCGTCAAAGGTTACCAAGACCACGAACAAGGCAGGAAAGAAGATGACTGTTAAGTGGTCGGTAAATTCCAAGGTAGGAGGATATCAGATACAGTATTCTGTAAAGAGCAATTTTGCCAAGGCAAAGACTGTAAAAGTGACCGGAGCTAAAAAGTCAAATGTCACAATAGCAAAATTGGCTAAGAAGAAATATTATGTGAGAGTCAGAAGCTTCAAGAAGGTAGGAAAAACAACTTACTATTCTGCATGGAGCACAACAAAGAATGTGGTTATAAAGAAGTAGAATAGTAAATTATTTGCGCATATTGCGATTGACAAACCACAAATACTTGCTATACTAATGAATGGATAGGTTCAGAAATGGCTTATACAGGCGGTTTTCTGGATCATATAAGTTAAAAACGATGACAGAGACAGTACGGAGTCTGCGAGATCAGCAGCGAGCCGGGGGTGGTGCGAGCCCGGTGACAGTAGAGACTTTCGGAATATCACTCTGGAGTTGCAGACCAAAAGAGATTTGCTCAAGTAGGCTCTGACGTATTTCCTGCGTTAATGGGAGCGCATATGTTAGTATGTAAGTAATAGGTGGTATAACGAACTCAAAGCCCTTCGTCCTGATTACGACGAAGGGCTTTTTTATATTTATCACAGAAAGGAAAGACGACATGTACGACAAGGTTTCGACTAAACTGGAATTCGTGAACAGAGAGCAGAAGGTATTGGACTTCTGGAAAGAAAATCAGGTATTTGAGAAGAGTGTTGAAGAGACAAAGGATCTGCCAACATACACATTCTATGATGGCCCTCCAACAGCAAATGGTAAGCCACATATCGGACACGTTCTCACACGTGTAATCAAGGATATGATCCCTAGATATCAGACAATGAAGGGACATAACGTAGTCAGAAAGGCCGGATGGGATACACACGGTCTGCCTGTTGAGCTCGAGGTTGAGAAGCTCTTGGGAATCGACGGCAAGGAGCAGATAGAGGAGTACGGACTGGAGCCATTTATCCAGAAATGTAAGGAGTCCGTATGGAAATATAAAGGCATGTGGGAAGAGTTCTCAGGCAAGGTAGGTTTCTGGGCTGATATGGACAACCCATATGTAACATACCATGATGACTTCATCGAGTCAGAGTGGTGGGCGCTGAAGAAGATCTGGGATCAGGGACTTCTGTACAAGGGCTTCAAGATCGTGCCTTACTGCCCAAGATGTGGTACACCTCTTTCAAGCCATGAGGTTGCACAGGGATACAAGACAGTCAAGGAGCGTTCAGCAGTAGTAAGATTCAAGGTTATCGGAGAGGACGCATATTTCCTCGCATGGACAACAACACCTTGGACACTTCCTTCAAACGTAGCACTCTGTGTAAATCCAGATGAGACATACGTGAAGGTTAAGGCAGCAGACGGCTACACATATTATCTTGCACAGGCGCTTGCAGACAAGGTTCTCGGCGGTCTTGCAAAGGAAGCAGCAGACGATCAGGCAGCAGTTCCTGCATACGAGGTTCTTGAGACATATGTCGGTAAGGATCTTGAGTACAAGGAGTATGAGCCACTCTATGAGTGCGTAAAGCCTGTATGTGAGAAGCAGCACAAGAAGGGCCACTTCATCACATGTGACACTTATGTAACTATGACAGATGGTACCGGTATCGTTCATATCGCACCTGCATTTGGTGAGGACGATGCAAATGTCGGAAGAAACTACGATCTTCCATTTGTACAGTTTGTAGATGGCAAGGGTGACCTCACTGAGGAGACTCCATTTGCCGGAATGTTCGTAAAGGATGCAGACCCTGAGGTACTCAAGGATCTGGACGCAAGAGGACTTCTCTTCGATGCGCCTAAGTTCGAGCATGAGTATCCACACTGCTGGAGATGTGACACACCACTTATCTATTACGCAAGAGATACATGGTTCATCAAGATGACAGCAGTCAGAGACAAGCTGGTTAAGAATAATGACACTGTAAACTGGATCCCGGAGAGCATCGGTAAGGGTCGTTTCGGCGACTGGCTGAAGAATGTTCAGGACTGGGGACTTTCAAGAAACCGTTACTGGGGTACTCCGCTGAACATCTGGGAGTGTGAGTGCGGTTGCAGACATGCAATCGGATCAAAGGAAGAGCTCCGTTCGATGAGCGACAACTGCCCTGAGGACATCGAGCTTCACCGTCCGTTCATCGACGCTGTAACTATCAAGTGTCCTGAGTGTGGCAAGCAGATGCACAGAGTCACAGAGGTTATCGACTGCTGGTTCGATTCAGGATCAATGCCATTTGCACAGTGGCACTATCCGTTTGAGAATCAGGATATATTTGAGAAGCACTTCCCTGCTGATTTCATCAGTGAGGCTGTTGACCAGACAAGAGGATGGTTCTACTCACTTATGGCGATCTCAACGCTGCTGTTCGACAAGGCTCCGTTTAAGAACGTAATCGTTCTCGGACATGTCCAGGATAAGGACGGACAGAAGATGAGTAAGTCCAAGGGAAATGCGGTAGATCCTATGGATGCTCTGAACAAGTACGGTGCAGATGCCATCAGATGGTACTTCTACAGCAATTCAGCACCATGGCTTCCTAACAGATTCCATGAGGATGCGGTTGTTGAGTGTCAGAGAAAGTTCATGGGTACACTGTGGAACACATATGCGTTCTATGTACTCTATGCAAATATAGACAACTTCAATCCACTTGAGCATGAGCTAGAGTACGACAAGCTGTCACTTATGGACAAGTGGCTCCTGTCCAAGCTGAACTCAACAGTCAAGGCGGTTGACGCAAACCTTGGCGCATACAAGATCCCTGAGACAACAAGAGTTCTCGAGGAGTTCGTGGATGACATGAGTAACTGGTATGTCCGTCGTGGACGTGAGAGATACTGGGCAAAGGGCATGGAGCAGGACAAGGTAAATGCTTACATGACACTTTACACAGCGCTCGTTACGATCGCACAGACAGTAGCTCCTATGCTCCCATTCATGGCAGAGGATATTTACCAGAATCTGGTTAGAAATATAGACAAGGATGCACCTCTCTCAGTTCATCTGTGCTCATTCCCTGAGGTGGATGAGAAGATGATCGATCCAGAGCTCGAGGTAGCTATGGACGAGATCCTGAAGATCGTAGTTCTGGGACGTGCAGCAAGAAATACAGCAAATATCAAGAACAGACAGCCGATCGGCAAGATGTATGTCAAGGCTGACAAGAAGCTTTTCGGTGAGGAGAAGGCAATCATCGAGGATGAGCTGAACGTGAAGAATGTTGAGTTCGATGATGATGTAAGCGCTTACACAACATACAGCTTCAAGCCACAGCTTCGTACAGTCGGACCTAAGTACGGCAAGCACCTTGGCAAGATCAAGGAGCATCTGTCAGCACTGGATGGCAACGCAGCCATGGCAGAGCTCAAGGCAGAGGGCGCTCTGAAGTTTGAGGCAGACGGAGAGGAGATCGTACTCACTGAGGCTGATCTTCTGATCGACATGGCTCAGATGGACGGTTTCGTATCTGAGGCAGACGGCGGTGTGACAGTAGTTATCGACACAAATCTGTCAGAGGAGCTTCTTGAGGAAGGATTTGTCCGTGAGATAGTATCCAAGGTTCAGACTATGAGAAAAGAGGCTGGATTCGAGGTTATGGACAAGATCACTGTATACGCAGACGGAAGCCAGAAGGCAAATGACATAATCGCAGCAAATGCGGATGCCATCATCGGCGACGTTATGGCAACAGAGATCATTACCGGTTCAGTTGATGGTTACTCTAAGGAGTGGAACATCAACGGCGAGAAGGTAACTCTCGGAGTGAAGAAGAACGACTAAGGGATATAATATTAGGGCTTAAAACAGGCATTTTGGAAAAAATTATCCCTGATCAAGAGAATACGGCCCGAAAGGTACAAATCTTAAAGATTTTGTATCTTTCGGGCTATTTTTATGTGATTTAGGATAATTTTGTACTTTTTTTAAATATATTTGGATATTAGGGGATGACGGTGGAATTACGATTTATTAAGTTTGTGTATGTGTGGTGTTGGGAGTATATTATTGTATGAATAAATCGTACAAAGGACTGCCGTCAATATGTATATTGGCCAGTCAGAAAAACAAAGGAGAAAAAAGATGATAGCAATTTTTATTGCGCCTTTTTACATAGCGTTAAATATATATTTGTTCTGGAGAATAAAGGGTTGGGTACAGGCATATTTCCCGAAACTCAAAGGCAAGAAGGGCTGGATAGTCCCGATAGTGCTATATGCATTTCTGGCGTCGGCGCTGGTGATCGCATTCTTCCTGCCACAGGGAAGGTTCAAACGTGGCATGAAGCTGGTGGGAAATTACTGGCTGGGTGTTCTGCTTTATATGATATTCTTCATAGTGATAGCCGAGCTTGGAAGATTCCTACTGCTTCATGTATTCAGAGTGAGCAAAGATAAGATATGTGTGCCGCGGATTCGCAGGATAGTAGGCTGTGTGTGCGCAACACTCATCATGTGTATATCATTCTGGGGAGTGGTAAATGCGAGACTTGTGCGGGTGACGCCTTATGATGTGACCATCAATAAGGAAGCACGGGATGAGAATAGAATAGTAGTAACAACTGATGGTTCCAGAAGATGGATTCCATGAAGATAGTGCTGGTTGCAGATCTTCATCTTGGATACAACATAGGCGTCAGGCAGGTTCAAAGAATAGTGAATTCCATAAATAAGCAGGACGCAGATCTGGTGCTGATAGCGGGTGATATATTTGACAACGAATGGGAAGCCGTTGACCAGCCGGAGGAGCTTGAGAAAATACTCCGGGGGATCAAATCAAAGTATGGAGTGTATGCATGCTATGGTAACCACGACATACAGGAGCAGGTGCTTGCCGGATTTACATTTGGCGGACAGAAGGAGAAGACCAGCAGTCCGGCGATGGACGAGTTTATGGAGAAAGCGGGAATCACTCTTCTTCGCGACGAGGGAGTGCTGATAAACGATTCCATATACATCTATGGCCGCCGCGATGCCCACAGACCGGGAAATGGAGTCACAGACAGAGTATCCGCAGACGAGATCACGAAAAATATGGACAAATCAAAACCTATCATAATCCTTGATCATGAGCCAAAGGAGCTGGAGGAGCTGTCGTCGGCAGGTGTGGATATGGACCTGTGTGGACACACCCATGACGGACAAATGTTCCCAGGCAACATCCTTGTGGCGATGATGTGGGAAAATTCCTGCGGTTACCTGAATGTTGACGGCATGCACAACATAGTGACATCAGGAGTCGGCGTGTTTGGCCCAGATATGCGGGTTGGAACCAAGGCGGAGATATGCCCGATAACGGTGATTTTTAAATGACCACCACACCGCATAATATTTTGCCAACCTAACTTAATTAATAAAGGAAAATAACCATAACACCACAATACTCTGGACTTTGTGGCAAAATTACAGTAAATTTACGGGTATATAAACTGATTCGGGACAAAAAATGAGGGGAGTGCCGGGTCGGATGATATGGATAACCTGGAAAGAGGAGGCGGTTGTATGGAAAAGTTAAATGAGATCGTGTCGGCGGTGGATGGATTTGTCTGGGGACCGGTCATGCTGGTGCTTCTGGTTGGAACGGGAATATTTTTGACGATCAGAACAGGATTTCTTCCCTGGAGGAACCTCGGCTATGCGCTGAAGAGTACACTTAGCAAGGAGGCAAGGACAAAGAGCAGGGGAACCGGAGACGTGTCACCATTTTCGGCACTGACCACCGCGCTTGCTGCAACCATAGGAACGGGAAATATCGTTGGTGTTGCAACGGCCATGGTATCGGGAGGTCCAGGAGCACTGGTGTGGATGTGGATATCCGCAGCATTTGGCCTGACATCCAAGTTCTCAGAGTGTATGCTTGCTATCAAGTACCGTGAGGTGAATGCCAAGGGCGAGATGAGCGGCGGTCCTATGTATACTATGAAGAAAGCATTCAAGCATAAGAAGTTCGGCGCAGTGCTGGGCTGGCTGTTTGCACTCTTTGCAGTCATCGCCTCATTTGGAATAGGAAATATGACACAGGCCAATTCCATATCTGAATCTCTTAGCAGCACATTCAGCGTGCCTACATATGTGACAGGAATCATACTTACGGTTTTTGCCCTTCTTATAATAGTTGGAGGAATCAAGACTATATCTAAGGTGTCATCAGTTGTTGTTCCTTTGATGGCGATATTCTATGTTGTAGCCGGACTTATTGTAATAATCGTCAATATCCAGAATCTTCCGGCAGGAGTTGTCATGATATTCAAGATGGCATTCTCAGTCAAGGCAGTCGGTGGCGGTTTGTGTGGTACGATCACAGCAGCTATGATGAACGCCATGAGATTCGGTGTTGCCAGAGGAGTATTCTCAAATGAAGCCGGAATGGGCTCGGCGGCCATCACAGCGGCAGCTGCCACAACAGACAATCCTGTCCGTCAGGGTTACATCAATATGACAGGTACATTCTGGGATACTATAGTAGTCTGCACCATCACAGGTCTCTGTATTGCATCATCGGGTGTGCTTGGTATTACTGAGAACAGTACAAAGGGCAGCTATCAGGTGAGCGGAACGGCGGTTACTGTGGAGGCTGTTGATTCTGACAACAAGATTACCACGACGGATTATACATATGAATTCACAGATGACCAGCTCATTCTGACAGATACATCCAATTCGTCAAATACACTGACTCTTTCTGTTCTTCCATCCGACGAACTCAACAAGGATGAGAATACAAAGCTTGCAAGTGAGCTTGCGGTGGAGGAGAGTCAGGCAGCCATAGGAAGTCTTACCGGTACATGGACTGATGCAGCCGGAAACCATTATACATTTGCTGAGGATGGAACATTTGCCTGCTCAACTGTTATAAAAGGTGCAGCTCTCACGATACTGTCATTTGGCTCTGCACTTGGCAAGGTGGGAGGCTGGCTCGTAACTATAGGAATTGTGCTCTTCGCATTCTCCACGATCCTTGGATGGGAGTATCACGGAGAGAAGGCATTTGAGTATCTGTTCAAGTCACACAAGTACAATATGATATACAGGATAGTGTTCTCGCTCGTTGTATACGTAGGCGCGACGATATCACTGGATCTTGTATGGAACTTCTCAGATATAGCGAATGCGCTCATGGCGATTCCGAACCTTATCTGTCTGCTGGCATTAAGCGGAGAGATCGCAAAGGATATAAAGGAATTCCAGGTGGTTATCAAGGCAGAGAAAGCATCAAAGTAGAATATGCAGTCCGGGGACGGAGGGGACAGGTACCTCCGTCCCCTTTTTTTATACTCTCTTAACCTAACTTTATACTTACTTTATTTTTTGTCCAAATTATGTTCATAAGTGATGGTTATTATATACAATATATAGGGACGGAGGTACCTGACCCCTCCGTACCCATGAGTAGATTAGAATACCATTACAGAGAGGTTGACATATATGAGCAGAGTAGTAGGAATAGACCTGGGAACAACAAACAGCTGTGTGGCAGTGCTTGAGGGCGATCAGCCAACTGTCATACCGAATTCGGAGGGCGGCAGGACCACACCTTCCATAGTAGCCATCACAAAGAATGGAGAGAGACTGGTGGGTGAGTCTGCCAGGAGACAGATGACTGTGAATGTGGACAGAACTATCACATCCATCAAGAGAGCGATGGGAACAACATACAGAAAGAGGATAGACGGCAAGGACTATTCGCCGCAGGAGATATCCGCCATCATACTTGCAAAGCTGAAGAGCGATGCTGAGAGTTATCTAGGCGGACCGGTATCTGATGCAGTCATAACAGTTCCGGCTTACTTTGACGACAGCCAGAGACAGGCCACAAAGGACGCCGGAAGAATAGCGGGACTGAATGTGCTTCGAATCATAAATGAGCCTACATCGGCGGCTCTCGCCTATGGTCTTGACAATGGACAGGCGCAGAAGATACTTGTATACGATCTGGGCGGAGGAACATTTGACGTGTCTGTTATAGAGATAGGGGACAGCGTCATAGAGGTTCTTGCCACCGCGGGAGACAATCATCTAGGCGGAGATGATTTTGATGAGAGGCTGCTGGACTACGTCATCAAGACCTTTAAAAAGGAGACAAAGGTCAATCTGGCGAAGGATATCACGGCATCCCAGAGAGTGAGAATGCCAAGAAGGAGCTCTCATTTGCGCAGACTGCACACATCAATCTGCCATTTATATCGACAGTGAAGAATCAGCCGGTGCATCTAGACATGACGATAACCAGGGAGCAGTTCAACGAGCTCACCTATGACCTGGTGGAGAGAACGGCGGGACCTGTAAACCAGGCATTATCCGATGCGGGCATAACGAGAAATCAGATAGACAAAGTGCTGCTGGTGGGTGGCTCCACCCGTATACCGGCGGTTGTGGATAAGGTTCGTGCCATAACCGGCAGGGAGCCATCCAAGAATATGAACCCGGACGAGTGCGTTGCCATGGGTGCGGCGGTCCAGGGAAGCAAGCTCAGCGGCGAGCTCACCGTGTCGAACAAGGTGAATGACATTCTCCTCATGGATGTGACACCTCTTTCGCTGTCCATTGAGACCCTTGGAGGCGTGGCAAATGTCATCATTCCGAGAAATTCTGCCATTCCGACCAGGGCATCAAAGATATTTACCACGGCGGGCAATTTCCAGAGGGATGTCGAGATCAAGGTATACCAGGGCGAGCGGCATTTCACAAGGGACAACAAGCTGCTAGGCAACTTCAGACTCAGTGGTATCAAGAGAGCCATGGCGGGCGTTCCTCAGATCGAGGTCACATTTGACATGGATGCAAATGGTATCCTCAAGGTCTCAGCTAAGGATCTGGGCAGGGGTGTGGAACAGCAGATAGTGATCACATCCAGCACCAACCTTTCGGAGGAGGAGATCCGCAGAGCCAGGGAGGATGCGAAGAAGTACGAGGATGATGTG
>OGLB01000600.1_pt1 | contig 18417 bp, 18 predicted proteins | sample 1572551 | NCBI WGS metagenome assembly OGLB01 (sample SAMEA2582003, study PRJEB24529) | metagenome | biome: Human gut stool | place: China | collected 2011
GACATGTGCGTGAGAGAAAATACTTCTCTGGCTGCAAGTGTGGACTTTGTGCGCCATCGGCGTTCAAAGTCTGTGTGCAGCAGACTGCAAGCCTTTTGGCGGAAAACCTTTATGGTTTTCCGCCATACGCAAAAAACCTCCGTGCCGAGCGGCACGGAGGTTTTTGACTGTGTAAGGGTCGATTACTTGAGTTCGACAGAAGCGCCGACTTCCTCGAGCTTCTTCTTGAGCTCCTCGGCCTCGTCCTTGGAGACCTGCTCCTTGATGGCGCAGGGGACACCCTCGACCTTCGCCTTGGCTTCCGCCAGGCCCAGGTTGGTGATCTCACGGACGGCCTTGATGACCTTGATCTTCTGATCGCCGAAGCCGGTCAGAACGACGTCAAACTCGGTCTTCTCCTCGGCGGCAGCAGCAGCGCCGGCCACCGGAGCGGCGGCAACAGCGGCAGCGGCGGAAACGCCGAACACATCTTCGATCTCGTGCACGAGCTCGGACAGCTCGAGGACGGACATAGCCTTGATCTCTTCGATCATAGCAGTGACTTTTTCGCTAGCCATGGTAATTTTCCTCCTAAATAGTTAAGTGAAGTGGTCGCCTTATTCGGCAGCGGGAGCTTCGGCCTCGGCAGGTGCGGCGGCGCCGCCCATCTGCTCGACGACCTGGTTCAGGCAGACGGCCAGACCCGTGATGGGGGCCAGCATCGTGCCCAGGACCTTGGAGTACAGCGCATCCTTGTTCTGGAGCTGCGCGATCTCCGCGATCTCAGCGTCACTGAGGACCTTGCCCTCGAGGAACGCGCCCTTGACGATGAACTTCTCGTCCTTCGCCATCTTTTCGCTCATGTCGTGGATCAAGCGGATCGGGACGATCGGATCAGCCGTGCTGGTTGCGAGCGAAGTCGTACCATTGAGCAGATCACTCATTGCCTCGAGACCAACGTCCTTGAGCGCAAAGCGGGTCAGGGTGTTTTTGACGACGGAATACTCCACGTCATTCTGACGCAGCTCGGTACGCAGCTTGGTGTCTTCATCGACGGTGATGCCCTTGTAATCGACGAACACGCCGGCGCTGGCGCCCTTGAGCCGCTCGGCCAGAGCGGCGACGATCGCCTGCTTCTCGCTGAGAACTTTTGCGTTCGGCATAGTGTGATTTCACCTCCGTGTGAAAGATACACGCCCAAAAAAATTTCCGCGGCCAAAGCCCCGGAAACAGAATAGAAACATCATAATGGATGCATCCTCGGCAGGATTTCCGCGGTCAAGCCACCTGCTGTCTTTGGAGCGCTACAATAGAATACCAGATGCGCCCGCGCGTGTCAAGCATTTTTCTCGCGGCGGCGCGGTTTTTTTTAAAAGGAGATGGCCCCCGGAGGAGTACCGGAGGCCATCGCAAAAAAATCCCACAAAAAAACTTTTACCCTAAACTGCTGTGATTAGTTTAGCATAATTTTACACGTGTGTCAAGCCTTTTTGCGGCGATCCGCGCCCCGGCGGATGCGGCCGTCGCGCCGCTCACCAGTCCATGCTCCCGAGCCCCTCGCCGAGCGACATGCCGCAGCGGCCGTGGCCGGGATAGAGCGTGAGCGCGGGCGGCAGCGCGCGCAGAAACGGCACGGTCCTGTCCATGAGCACGGCGGCGTCGCCCCCGCGCAGGCGCGTAATGACGGCAAAGCCCGGCACGAGCGAGTCGCCGCTGAAAAAGGCGTCCGACCCGATGCGGTAGCACGCGCTGCCGCGCGAATGGCCGGGCGTGGCGTAGCCCTCGAGGTGCAGCGCGCCCCAGTCGAGCGCGATGTGATCGCCGAAGGTCATGTCCGGGGCATACGTCTCGGTCTTGAGGTGCAGGCCGCGCAGAAAGTCACGTGCCTCCGCCCCGCGCGACACGCTCAGCGCCGCGAGCAGCACAGGCGTCGTGTTGCCGGGGTTGCGCAGCCAGGGGGTGCAGTTTTCCTGCCAGAGGGTGCGCGCCGAGAGCGCGCGCTGCATCCGGCCGAGGCCGGAGATGTGGTCGATGTGCTCATGCGTGAGCACGATCAGCGCGTGATACCCCTGCAGGCGCTGCATGGTCGCCTCGTCCGGCCAGGGGTCGAGGACGATCGCGTCGCGCCCCTGCGTGACGACGTACATATTTGAACCGATGGGCGGAAAGGGAATACGTTCGATCTGCATAGGCCGTCAGTCCTCCCGGGGCAGGGCGAGCAGCCGGCGGCTGAGCGGCAGCTCGGACGGGAGGCTGTTTTCCAGCGTGACGGCGCCGTCGCTGCCGCCGCGGACCCAGCCGCGGCGCACGAGCTGGCGCAGCGTTTCGCGGGCGGTGCCGTCGCTGCCGTCGTAGAGCGTAACATTGCCGCCGAGGGCGGCGCGGATGGCCCGGCGGGCGAACGGGAAGTGCGTGCAGCCGAGCACGGCCGCATCCACGCGGCCGGCATACGGGCCGAGCTGCCGCGAGAGGTAGGCCGTGAGCGCGGGGGAATCGAGCTCACCCCGCTCGACGAACTCCACCAGCTCCGGGCACGGCAGCGGCACGATCTCGGCGCAGCCGGCGCACTGGTGCATGAGCGCGACGAACTTCTCCTCGCGCAGCGTCAGCGGCGTGGCCAGCACGAGCACGCGCCGGTGGTGCGCCACGGCGGGCTTGAGCGCCGGCTCGATGCCGATGACGGGGATGTCCGGAAAGGCGGCGCGCAGCGGGCCGATGGCCGCGCTCGTGGCCGTGTTGCAGGCGATGACGGCGGCCTTGATGCCGCGGTCATACAGCCGGCCGATGACATCCTGCGTCAGGCGGCGGACCTCCGCGACCGGGCGCACGCCGTAGGGGGCGTTGGCCGAGTCGCCGAAATAGAGAAAGTCCTCCCCCGGCAGGCGCTGCACGAGCGCGCGCAGGACACTGATGCCGCCGAGGCCGGAATCAAACACCGCGATTGGAAGCTCCGTCCGCTCCATGGTACGCCCTCCTTCCCGAATTTCGTACAGAATGCATCTATTGTACCACATTCGGCGCAGTTTTCAAGTCAGGCGATGGCGCGCCGCCGGGCACGTCCGTGCACAGTTGGTGCGTGAGCAGGATGGAAAGCGTCTGATTGCAGGCGATCATGGACGCGGCGACGGCCGTGCAGAGCATGGCGCCGAAGGGGGTGATGCGCCGGCTCATGCGCGCGATGCCCGCCCTGGCCGTGTCGAGCAGGCCGGTGGCCTGAAAGATGCCAGAATAGGCCGCCGAAAGCATGAAAACATCCCCCGGAGCAGACGCTCTGGGGGATGCGTTTTTGTACGGCTTACTTGTTCCAGGGGTTGGCCGGGTCGGGGTCCGTCGGGTCCCAGCCGCGGTTCGGGCTGGAGATGTCCAGCCATGGGGCGGACGGCTTCGGCACCGGGAGGGACGAGGCGTTGTAGATCGACACCGTCGTACCGAGCGGGCAGTTGTCATAGATCCACTTGGCGTCCGCCACCGTCAGGCGCACGCAGCCGTGCGAGCAGACTGTGCCGAGCTGGTTATACAGCCGGTAGGACAGGTCGTTTTTATTCGGGCTGTTGTACGGTGAGGAGTGGAAGAGATAGTTGCCGGTGATCTGCGTGCAGTACTGCCCCCAGCAGCCCTGCAGCGGATGCCAGGCTGCCTTGAACGGCGTGCGGAACGTGCCGATCGGCGTGGTCCGGCCGGGGCCGCAGACGAAGGCGTGGTGGAGGATGGAGTAATTGCCGCTCTTATCGAGACCGTACACGAGCACCGTGCACTGGTTGCGCACGACCTCGAGCTTGTACGGATACTGCGCGCGCTGGAGCTGCGCATACTCCGCGTCCGTATAGTTGTCGACCGGGACGACGAACGTGGTGCGGATCACGTCCGTGCCGCACAGGAAGAGGATCTCGACCGTGTGCCGGGAAGGCATGTCGCGCTTCCAGACGGACTCTTCCACGTGGAAGCCCGGCGTGATGGACTTGCCGTCGAGCGTGTAGTGGCGCGTGCGCTGCTGCACACCGTCCACATACCAGATGAGGGTCGCCTCGCCCGGTGTGGTCTGATATTCCGACGGGAAGTAACGGTAGGTCACGTACAGGTCGACGGCTCGGCACTCCGGAGAGAGCGCGGGCACGGGGTCGGTCACGACCTTGCCGACGCCGCGGAGCATGGGGTCATACTCCGAAACGGTCTTGTCGGCCGCGAGCGTGACGGTGCAGCCGCGCGCGAGCAGGCGCACAAGGCCGGCATGGCCGGTGCCTGCGACCGTCGTGTCCTCGGCCGCGACGGCGAGCGTGTCGACCGCGCCGCCGACGGTAACGGTGCCGTTCGGGTCGGTACGCACGACGAGCGTGCCGGTGATATTCATGCCGCCGAGGTCACGCCCGGCAGGGCCGCCGAGGTAGAGCGTGCCGGTAAAGGCGTCCGCCGTCAGGGGCGCGGCGCCGGTATAAATGACGCGGCCGGAGGCCGGGAGCGCAGCGGCATCGGAGCAAAACTGCAGGCCGAGGTTATAGAGCATCTGCGCGATCTCGGCGCGGGTGATGCTGGCCGTGGGGTACAGGCTGCCGTTATCGCCGTTGACGATGCCGGCCTTGACCAGGCCGCCCACCTTGGCGACCGCCCAGCTGCCGACGGACGAAGCGTCCCGAAACGCCTGAATGTCGGCGGCCGTACCGTCGGGCACGGCGAAGGCGCGGGCGATGACGACCATCGCCTCCTGGCGCGTGATGCTGCGGTTCGGCCCCATCGTGCCGTCACCGTAGCCGTTGAAGATGTTCATCTGCGCGGCGGTGCTCAGCTCCGAATAGTACCAGGCGGTGGTGCTGACATCGGTAAAATGCGCAATGTCCTTGCCCGCCGTGCAGCCAAAGACACGCACGAGCATGGCGGCCATCTGGGCGCGCGTGGCGTTGTCATTCGGCATCATGTTGCCGCTGGGATCGCCGAGCAGGATACGGTGATTGCAGGCAAAATCCAGCGCCGCCTGATACCACGGGCCGGACGGCGTCGGTACGGGCGAAGGCTCGGGCGAAGGCGCGGACGTCGGCTCGGGCGAAGGCTCAGAGCTGGGTTCCGGGCTGGGTTCGGGATCGGTCGTGGGCGCCGGCTCCGTTACGGAGGCGGTGGGCTGCACGGGGTCAGGCTCTGCGGCGACGACCGGCACGACGGCCAGCGTCAGCACGCACGCAAGCACGAGCAGCAGAGACAAAAGGCGTTTGCGCATGGTTTTCTCCTCCCTGTTTTCCTGTGGGGTGTGCGATAATCTCATTATACCGGACGGCGGTGATTTTTCAACATATTTCCCGGCGATTTCAACTTTTTTAAGTTTCTGTGACGCGCAAAAAAACAGCGTGCCGGGCGGCACGCTGCAAGTTGACATAATTCGGTTTACATAATTACAAGTTTAGCAGCTCCGCAACGTCGTCCTCCCCGTAGACACGGATGCCGTGCGCGGACAAAAGCGCCGCGGTGACGCCGTCGCCGGGCACACGTGTGCCGGTGAACGTGCCGTCGTAGATCTCCCCTTTGCCGCACGAGGGGCTGCGCTGCTTGAGCAGGGCGGCCGTGCAGCCGAAGCGCTGCGCGAGGGCGAGCGTCTGCTGCGCGCCGCGGGTGTAGGCGTCCGTGACGTCGGCGCCGGTGCGCGCAACGACGCGGCTGCCCAGCCGCTCGGACGGGGCGCGCGGCGTCGGCAGACCGCCGAGCTGCTCCGGGCAGGCGGGCACGAGTGTATGCCGGGCCATCAGTTCGCGCAAAACGCTGTCAGGAAGGCCCTTGGACGCGCCGTCATACCGGCAGGCGACGCCGAGCAGGCAGGCACTGACGAGAACGGTCATCGCGCGCCCCGCTTTCCGCGGCTCCACGTGAAGCCGAAGATCATGCCGAGCACGCCGCCTGCGATGTGCGTGAGCTGGGCGAGGCCGGCCGTGCCGGTGACGGCCTGAAAGATCTCGCTGCCGAGGTAGAGGATGAGCACGAGGATGAGCGTGAGCGGGATCGTGCCGGTGCGCATGCCGGCGAACGACGCGAGCACGATGAGCATGAACACGACGCCGGACGCGCCCATGAGCGCGCTGTTCGGGAAGAAGAACCACAGCACCAGCCCCGTGACGAGCGCCGTGAGCGCGATGGCGAGCAGGATGCGCTTGCCGCCGAAGCGCTCCTCCGCCGTCGGGCCGACGACGAGCAGCATGACGATGTTGCTGCAGTAGGCGGCAAAATCCGGGTGGCCGAGCACGTGCAGGAAAAAGCGCGGATAGGTCAGCCAGTCCGTCAGCGGCGAGCGGTAGACGCAAAAGAGGTTCTGCGTCGTCCAGCCGTCGGTGAGCTTGCCGAGGCCGAGCGCGAGCAGGCTCAGCAGCGCGAACGTGAGGATGACGGGCGAATTATACAGGATCGTGATGGAGCGTTTCTTCATAAGTACCTCTCAAAACCAAACACGCGCAGGTCGTCCGGGACCGGCGCGGTGATGTGCAGGAGCTGCCCGGTGACAGGCTGCGTGAGATCGGCCGCGGCCGAATGCAGCGCGGGGCGCGCGAGCAGGGACGCATCGCCGCCGTAGAGTGCATCGCCGAGCAGCGGATGGCCGAGCGCGGCGAAGTGGACGCGGATCTGGTGCGTGCGGCCGGTGCGCGGCGTGACACGCAGGAGCGTGTATCCGTCCCGCTCGGCGAGCACGGTGTAGTCCGTGACGGATGGCTGGCCGTCCGGTGATATGGCGCGTCGGGTCGTGCCGTCGTCCGCGCGGGCGATGGGCAGATCGATCGTGCCGCTTACCGGCAGGCCAACACCGCAGGCGACGGCGAGATACGTGCGCCGGAAGCCATCGGTGTGCAGCACGCGGCGCAGCCGGTCGTGCACATAGCCGCTGCGGGCGACGAGCATGACGCCGGACGTGCCGCGGTCAAGCCGGTTGACGGGGTGAAAAATGGCGTCCGGGCCGAGATAGGCGGCCAGCGCGTTGGCGACCGTGGGGTCGCCGCGGTCGTACCCGCCGTGCACGGCCATGCCGGCTGGCTTATTGAGCGCGAGCAGGTCGGCATCTTCATACAAAATGTCCAGCGGCACGGCCACGGGCGTGAAGCGGCCGCCGGAGCGCTTGTCGTCGATGCGCACGGTGAGGGTGTCCCCCGCCGCGACGCGGTCGACGGTGCGGGCGTGCGCGCCGTTGAGGCAGATGCCGTCCGGCACGGTCTTGACGCGGGCGATCGCCCCGTCGGCCATGCGCAGTTCACGCCGGAGCAGGCTCCTGACCGTGCGGCCTGCCTGCTCCGGCGTGACGGTGAGCGTCAGCCGGCGCATTCCTTCGCGGCCAGCGCGGCGGCGTATGCGGCGCGGGTGCGGCTGTCAAAGCAGACCATGCGCACGCGCGTGATCTCGGGATGGTCGGCGAGGTAGGCCGTGATCTCGCGCACGGCGATCTGCGCCGCCTGATCCAGCGGGAAATGGTAGATACCCGTGCTGATGGACGGGAAATCGACCGTATGGCAGCCGTTCTCGCTCGCAAGGCGCAGGCAGTTGCGGTAGCAGCTGGCCAGCAGCTCGGGCTCGCCGTGCTGCCCGTCGCGCCAGCGCGGGCCGGGCGTGTGGATAACGTGGCGCGCCGGCAGGCGGTAGCCGCGGGTGATCTTCGCCTCGCCGGTGCGGCAGCCGTTGAGGCCGCGGCACTCGTTGAGCAGGCCGGTGCCGGCGGCCATGTGGATGGCACCATCCACCCCGCCGCCGCCGAGCAGCGAGCAGTTGGCGGCGTTGACGATGGCGTCGACATCCGACTTCGTGATGTCGCCCTGAATAATTTCCAAACGGTTCATGCGTTGACCTCCCTGTCGTTGATGGTAACGGTGATGTGATCGTCCTGCGCGTCGATGCCGATGTCTCCGGCGGCCTTGCGCCGGGCGACGATGGCGGAAGCGATGGCGTCCTCCACGTCGCGCTGGATGGTGCGGCGCAGGTTGCGCGCGCCGTAGGTCTCGCTGTAGCCCTTACGGACAAGGTAGTCGATGACGGCGGGCGTCCAGTGCAGGGTCATGCCGCGCTCGGCCATGGCGGCGCGCACTTCGTCGAGCATGAGGGCGGCGATGGCGCGGAAGTTTTCCTCCGTGAGGTGGTTAAAGTAGACGATCTCGTCGATGCGGTTGAGAAACTCCGGACGCAGGAACTCATTGAGGGCGCGCTGCGCGCGCTCGCGGCTCTGATCGTCCGTGCTCAGGCCGAAGCCGAGCGCGCCGGTGCGCGTGTTGCTGCCGGCGTTCGTGGTCATGATGATGACCGTGTTTTCAAAATTCACGGTGCGGCCCTGCGCGTCCGTGATGCGGCCGTCGTCGAGGATCTGCAGCAGCAGGTTCATGACGTCCGGGTGCGCCTTTTCGATCTCGTCGAAGAGGACGACGGAGTACGGGCGGCGGCGGATCTTCTCCGTGAGCTGGCCGGCCTCGTCATATCCGACGTAGCCCGGGGGCGAGCCGATCATGCGCGAGACAGAAAACTTCTCCATATACTCCGACATATCCAGCCGGATGAGCGACTCGGGCGCGTGGAAGAGCTCGTCGGCGAGGCGCTTGACAAGCTCCGTCTTGCCGACGCCGGTGCCGCCGACGAACAGAAAGCTCACGGGCTTGCGCTTGGCCTGCAGGCCGACGCGGTTGCGCCGGATGGCGGCGCAGACGGTGTCGATGGCCGCATCCTGGCCGACGATGTGCGCGCGCAGCCGGTCGCCGAGACCGGCGAGCTGCTCAAACTCATCGGCGCGGATGCTCGCGGCCGGGATCTTCGTCCAGAGCTCGATGATGCGCGCGAGGTTATCCGCCGTGAGCTCCGGGCGGCCCTTGGCGCGCAGGGCGTCGAGCTCGGTCTGCAGCTGCATCTCGCGGCTGCGCAGCTCGGCGATGCGCTCGTAGCGGCGGTCGAGCTCCTGCTCGTCATACTCGTCGCCGGTCTTCGGCGGCGCGGAGGCAAGCAGCTCGCGCTCGCGCGCGTAGTCGCCGATCTCCTTTTCGACCTCGTCCGCGCGGATGAGGTCGGGGTTTTTCAGGTTCACGTCCGAGCAGGCCTCGTCGATGAGGTCGATGGCCTTGTCGGGCAGGAAGCGGTCGGTGATATAGCGCTCGCTGAGCACGACGGCGAGGCGGCACATGTCGTCCGGGATGACGACGCCGTGGAAGTCCTCGTAATAGCGGCGCACGCCCTTGAGGATCTCGACGCTGTCGTCGATGCTCGGCTCGGCCACCGTGACGGGCTGGAAGCGGCGCTCGAGGGCCGCGTCTTTTTCAATGTGCTTGCGGTACTCGGCGAACGTCGTCGCGCCGATGACCTGGATCTCGCCGCGCGAGAGCGCCGGCTTGAGGATGTTGGCAGCGTTCATGCTGCCCTCGGCGTCGCCCGCGCCGACGATGTTGTGCACCTCGTCGATGACGAGGATGATGTTGCCGACGCGGCGGATCTCCTCGATGAGGCCCTTCATGCGGCTCTCGAACTGGCCGCGAAACTGCGTGCCCGCCACGAGCGCCGTGAGGTCGAGCAGGTAGACCTGCTTGTCGCGCAGCTTATAGGGCACGTTGCCCTCCGCGATGCGCTGGGCGAGGCCCTCGGCGATGGCCGTCTTGCCGACGCCGGGCTCACCAATGAGGCAGGGGTTATTCTTCTGGCGGCGGTTGAGGATCTGGATGACGCGCTCGAGCTCCTCGGCGCGGCCGACCATGGCGTCGAGCTTGCCGTCGCGCGCGCGCTGCGTGAGGTCGATGCAGTAATTATTCAGGAACTTGAGCTTGCGCGGGGCAGCGCCGCGCTTATCGGAAGCGCTGCCGTCGGCGTGCGGCGGCTCGGACGCGGCGGCGGCAGCGTCCTGCGCCGGGGGCGGGTTCTGGTTGAAGAGGCGGTTGAGAAACGGGAAGGTCGCGGTCTTGCCGTCGTCCTCGTCGGTGTCGGCATCGGAAGCGTCGGCATCCGCATCGGCCGCGCCGTCGCCGCCGAGCATGCCCATGCTGCCGAGCATTTCCGCCACGTCGCCGGTGAGATTGTCGAGATCGGCGTCCGAGATGCCGAGCTTTTCCATCATCTCATCGACGGGCTTGATGTGCAGCTCGCGCGCGCAGCGCAGGCACAGGCCCTCATTGTGGGACTCTCCGTTTTCGATTCGTGTGATAAAGATCACCGCTACGTTTTTCTTGCAGCGGGAGCAGAGTGTAGGCTGCATAGACTGGTTCTCCTGTTCGATAGATTCCGTACGCGCCGGTCACACGCCCACGCCGAGCGTGAGCACGTCGATGGCCTGCAGCGCTTTTGCCAGGGCGGTGTGCGCGAGCGTGTCGCGGCCGATGACGGGCCCGGCAAACTGCAATGCCCAGCACAGCAGGATGCCGAAGCACACGCCGTTGACCGCACCGAAGGCGGCGCCGCCAATGTCGTTGAGTTTCTCCCGGTTTGGGAGCTGAAAGGCCAGGTTCGGCAGGTTGCCGATCGCGGCCAGAATGAGCAAAATGAGCAAAAAGCCGACGGACGTGACGAGCACATAGCACAGCCGCGCGCAGTAGACCTGCGTCATGGCGGCGCGCAGCGTGATGTCCTGCTCGTCGCGCATGGCGAGCGCGGCGCTGGCCATGCGCCGCGCCGGCCGGCCGGTGACACCGGCGGCGGCAAAGCACTGCTCGGCGTATTCCTGCGCGGTGTCGGGGTGCGCGGCGACCCAGTCCTCGCCCGAGAGGCCGGCGTCGTTATCCGGCAGCTCCGTGGCGACCACGTCGAGCTGGCCCTCAAAGTACCCGCCGGCAAACGGCTCCGCCACCGGCAGGAGCCGGTCGGAAAACAGGCCCGCGAGCAGCGCCGCGCCGTAGAGCGCGACGACGATGGCGGCAAGCTGCGCGGCGCTGAGGATCAGCCCGCGGCGGTAGCCGCCCCAGACGGCGGCCAGAAAAATGGCGGCAAGCACCACTGTCAATACGATCTTCATTGGTGTATCCCTGTTCTTTCTCTCTAGACTGCGGGGGTCAGAAGGCGAGCACCTCGGCGCTCGAGCCGCTCAGGAGCAGCGCCGCGCCCCGGCGCAGCAACACCGAGCGGCGGACGCCGAGCAGGTTCTGCTCGACGGACTTGATCTCATCGAGCTGCTGGTTATAGAGCGTGAGCCGGTCGCTGTACTGCACGAGCACCTGCTTGCCGTTAACCGACAGGCTCGTGACGGCGCCGGTGGTCTCGCACTTACCGAGTTCGTTGCCGGAGGCATTGACCGTGACGAGCTGCTCGGCGCTGCCGGAGCGGTAGCGGCTGAGCGCGAGGGTGACAAAGCCGTCGCCCTCGGCGGCGTAGTCATACAGATACAGGTCGCCGAAGGGGTACTCGGCGGTGAGCTTTGCGTTATCGTCAAAAAAGGCCAGGCGCGTCTGCGACACGCAGCAGACCTTGCCGCCGCGCCAGAAGAGGTCGGCAAAGAGTTCATCGGCGCACGCGGCGCTGCCGCGCTCGTCTTCGCTCGTGAGCGCGAACGTGTGCACGACACTGCCGGAATCCTGTAGGCAGAGCGCGGCGAGATACTTCCCGTCCGGGCTCACGGCGGCGCGCACGAGGTAGCCCGTGCCGGAATACCAGACATAGACGGCCTTGCCGGAGGCGTCATACACCGTGACGGCGCCCTTATAGCCCGCGGCGTCCGAGCAGACGGCGAGATAGCCGCTGTCGCTCAGGTCGGCGCTGATGATCTCGCCGGCGGGCTCGATATCGGTCTTATTGCCCTTGAAGTCCGCCACGCACAGCGTCGTGCCTCCGATGTCATAGGCGCACACGCGCTCGCCGCCGACGGAGATGCCCGGCTGCGAGAGCGTGAAGATCTCGTGCAGGACGGTCTTGCCGTTTTCATCGAGCAGCTGCAGGCCGCTCGATGACACGACCGCGAGGCGGCTGTCCACCGTGCGGAAGGTGCGGCTGGCGCTGGAGTCGAACGTGTAGGGCGCGCTGTCGTCCAGATAGTCGCTCGCCGAGCCGGGCCGGTCGCGCAGCAGCAGATACAAAAACAGCAGCACGGCCAGCACGCACACCGCCACGATGACGGTCTGCCGCAGCCTGGGATTGTGTTTTGGGTGGTCGTTCATGGACATTCCTCCCCTATCCGCCGGGCGGACGCGGCGTCAGGCCTGATTCATCATATCGCCGACGGCGCCGTCGTACCACACGCGGTTGAGATACAGCCCCTGCGGGGGCATGGTCGGCCCTGTGAGCCGCCGGTCGCGCGTGGCCAGCAGCGCCGGGATGGCCTCCGGCTCGATCTTTCCGTAGGACGCATAGACCATGGTGCCGACGATGGCACGCACCATATTATACAGGAAGCCGTCGGCGCAGACGGCGATGGAGATGAGCGGGCCGTCGCGCTCGGCGCGGCACCAGTGCACCGTGCGCACGGTCGTGCGCGTCTCGGTGCCGACGGAGCGCACGGCGGCAAAGTCGTGCGTGCCCTCAAAGGCGCGGCCGGCGCGCGCGAGGCGCGCAAAATCCAGCGGCTGCGGATAAAAGCAGACGCGGTGCTCCAAAAACGCATCGCGGATGCGGGAATTGTAGATCTGATAGACGTATTCCTTCTGGATGCACGAGCCGATGGCGTTAAAATCCTCCGGCGCGGTGACGGCGTCGACCACGGCAATGTCCGCCGGGAGGCGGGCATTGACCGCGAGGGGCACGCGGTCGATCGGGATCGTGCAGTCGGTGCGGAAATTGGCGCAGTAGCGCTTAGCGTGCACACCCGCGTATGCCCACCGTCTGCGGAATGCGCCGCAGAGGCTATTCGCCCGAGAGCGTACGCAACTTTATAAAGAGCATCGGCTACACCAAGTTTGACGCCCTCAACGATATGGCGCTGCTCGAAGCTGCCGTACGCGATGACCTTAACAAGCGCGCAATCCGTGTTTCGGCTGTAATCAACCCCGTAAAGCTCGTGAAAACAAACTCCCCCGACGGGCAGACGGAGGAGATGGAGGCGATAAACAATCCCGAGAACGAGGCAGACGGCACACACACTATAACGTTCGGCAAGAACCTTTGGATAGAGCGCGACGACTTTATGGAGGACGCCCCGAAGAAGTTCTTCCGCATGACGCCGGGCAAAGAGGTACGCCTGAAAAATGCTTATATCGTGAAATGCACCGGCTGCACAAAGGAGGCAGAGGGCAACATCATCGAAATTCAAGCCGAATACGACCCGCTGAGCAAGAGCGGACTCGAAGGAGCCAACCGCAAGGTAAAAGGAACGCTGCATTGGGTTTGCGCCGACCATTGCAAGAAAGCCGAGGTACGCGTTTACGACCGGCTCTTCAATGTTGAAAATCCGTCGGCAGACGAGCGTGATTTCCGTGAACTGCTTAATCCCGAATCGCTTACGGTCATTAACGAATGTTACGTCGAGAACTATGCCGCCGAGCGCAAACCGGGCGAATACTTACAGTTCCAGCGCATCGGATATTTCATGGCTGACCTCGATTCTTCCGACGAACGGCTCATTTATAACAAGACCGTCAGTCTGAAAGACACATGGTCTAAGATTAACAAAGCATAAGTTAATGTCATTCAACTCAGACGAATATTTCCATTCAAGCAAGTTTAAGAAAATCTTAAAGTTGTACGAAGATACTTTATACACAGACTCGCCGGCGCTCCTTACGCCCGACGAGTTTGTTGATATTGCCGAATTTTACTACAACAACGGGCTGATGGAAAAGGCTGAAAATCTGTTGAATACGACAATGGAGATTTATCCCGGCGCCGCCCCACCGCTGCTGTTCAAGGCACGTATAGAGCTTCTTGACAACAACAATGCCGACAAAGCGATGGAGTATGTCGAACAGATAGAAGACAAGACAGACCTCGAATTTTATTATATCAAAGCCGAAATAATGGTGGTGTTAGGTCACCCGGATAAAGCTGACGATTATCTGGAGGGTTGTTTTGACTTCATCGACGATGAAGACCGTGATTATTTCGCCATCGACGTGGCGGCTATTTTTCTTGATTATGCCTTGCCTGACAAGGGTGAGAAGTGGCTGGCGCGCGTTGAAGATACAGACATCGAGGAATATAAGGAACAATACGCAAGGATAACTTTCGAGAAAGGAAACTACGACAAGACCCAGAAGTTGTATAACGAGCTTATCGACAAAGATCCATATTCCGTCCAATATTGGAATGCGTTGGCATCGGCACAGTTCCTGAGCGAAGATTATGAAGGCTCGATACGCAGCAGCGAGTATGCCCTCGCCATTAATCCTGACAACCCTGCGGCTCTTATCAACAAGGCAAACAGCCTGTATTACTTGGGCAGCTACAAAGAGGCGATCAAGTATTACATCAAATACAACAAACTAAATCCTGACGACATTAACAGTGTAATGCTTTTGGGCTACTGTTATATCACAGTCGCCAATTTTGCAAAAGCTGCCGAAATGTTGGCTAAGGCGGCGTCCGTCATTGAAGACAATGATCCCAATCTAACAGAGATTTACAAGGAATGGGCATACGCTTTGTTTCAGTGCGGCAATAAAAAGGCATGTTTCGACGTCATCGATAGAGCCGAGGCAAGGGGTGCTGACCCTATCATAATGTTGCTGGCACGCGGCAACATGCTTTATTGGAATGGTGAAGATGAAAAGGGTAACGCCTGTTTTGTCGAAGCGGTGAAGAAATCCAACAATTCAAAAGAAGTTCTGGCACAGGTCGCAGGCACTCTTTACACGTGCAAAGAGTTCGCCTCTGCATATAACATTTACCATTTTTTGGAACTCTCCGGTTACGAGTTGCGCGATGATTATGTAAATCTCACAATCTGTTGTTTCGTATTGAACAAGATTGACGAATTCTTATCCAATCTCAAAAAATCCGCGACGGTTGCGTCGGAGTACACAAAGGAGCAGATGGGGCACCTCTTCCCAAAAGGAATGCCGGTGGAGAATTACTACAAATACATGCTCGACAAAATCGAGAAAGGCAGTTCGCTAAAATAGAAGTACAGAAGTTTAGGAGTTCAGGAGTGCAGACATTACCATTGTCTATGTTAATCCACAAAAGCCATTGTCTGTACTTCTGCACTTCTGTACTTCTGTACTCCCAAGCTTTCTGAACTTCTGTACTCCTAAAAATTACGAACTTCTGTACTCCTAAACTCAAATCTCAGACATAAGTTTCAAGGAACTTTATTGTTCCGCTGACGGCGATTGTTTCTGTCGTTGCGGGGACGAGGATTGTTTCGCCCTCACGGAGCAGCGTCTTGTTGCCCTCGTTGTCAATGAACGTGCCCTCGCCTTTTATGCCGATAAGTATTACGAAGCTGTCAAGCTCGCTGTAATCGAGCAGCATAGGTTCGTCAAGGTCGTAAACTGCAACGCCGAAATAGTCGCAATTTATCAGCTGTACGCCCTCGTTCTTAATCGGCTTATACGCCATGAGGTAATCTTTTTCGACGTTATAGTCGATACATTCAGCCGCCCGCTCCGTGTGAAGCTCACGATAATTGCCGTTTTTGTCCTTGCGTTTGAAGTCGTAAATGCGATATGTCGTGTCTGACGTCTGCTGTATCTCGGCAAGCAAGCATCCGCTGCCTATGCTGTGGATGCGTCCCGGCGGAATAAAGAAACAGTCGCCGGCTTTGACCGGATGGTTGGCTATGGCGTCACAGATAGTGCCCTCCTCGACCATCTCTTTATATCTCTCGGGCGTCAGTTTGTGCTTTAATCCGCAGCGTATCATTGCCGTCGGGTCAGAGTCCATGACATACCACATCTCGGTCTTGCCGTTTTCAAGCCCGTATTTGCGCGCCTTCTCGTCATCAGGGTGTACCTGAATGGACAAATCTTGCGCTGCATCAATAAACTTGATAAGCAGCGGAAACTCGTTGCCGAAGCGCTTATAGTTGTCCGCTCCCACGAGTTTGTCGCGCAACTTGTCAATAAGTTGACTTATCGACAAGCCTTCATACGGTCCGTTCGCCACGATGCTTTCGTGTCCTTCGACACCCGACACTTCCCAGCTCTCGCCTACCTGCGTGTCGTCGACGTCAAGATGTTTGAACGGCACAATCTTTTCACCACCCCAAAGGGTTTGTTTCAGTATTGGTTTAAACTTTATCGGTTCCATCAATGGTTTCTTTTTTTCAATTAATTGTTCGTAATATTATTTGCGTCCGGTTTAGTTTTCTTTCCAGAAAGAGGATGTGAAGAGCACTATCACGCTGAAAAATTCGAGACGTCCCATAAGCATAAGCACGGAGCAAATCCATTTGACGGCGTCGGGCAGTATGCTCCACGACATCGTCGGACCTATTTCCAGTCCGAGCGTCGGTCCTACATTGCTGGCACAACTTATCGCGATGGTTATCGAGTTGGTGCTGTCAACGCCCATGCAGATAAGCATGAAATAGGCAAAGACGCATGTCGCCACGTAGAGCGCGGAGAACACCAGCAGAGTGGTCTGCGTCTGTGTTGGCACGTTATTGCCGTTTACCTTTACCGGCAGGACTGCCTTCGGGTGAATGATATGTTTCAGTTCGTTACGTATTATTTTCAGGAGCATTACTCCGCGGATGCACTTAAAGCCTCCGCTGGTGCTTCCCGCACAGCCTCCCAAGACCATACAGACGCTGAGGATTACCCACGTTATGTGCGGCCACTTGCCGGCATCGGCATTGAAAAGACCGGTTGTCGTGATGAAGGAGACGACCTGAAACAGGGCGTAACGCAACGAGTCGGCAAGTCCGTAGCCCATGTCCTTGATAAGGAAGAACATTATTCCGACGGTTGCGGCAAGTATAGTAAAGAGGTAGAGGCGCAACTCGGAGTCCTTGAATAACGACCTTAACTTCAACTTAAACGTCGTCATATAAAGCAAGGTGAAGTTTATTCCGGAAAGGAACATGAACAAGATGGCGATATAATCAATCGCGGCGGAGTGGAAATAGCCCGTGCTGGCGTTATGAGGAGCAAATCCTCCCGTCGCCGTAACCGACATCGAGTAGTTCAGACAGTCGAAGACACCCATGCCGGCGACGTAGAAGCACGCCGCACATGCCACCGTCATAAGCAGATATACCGCCCATATCATTTTGGCATTGGTGCTCAGGCGCGGGTGCATCTTTGTCCTGATAGGTCCTGTCGCCTCTGCCGAGAAGACGCGCATGCTGCCCTCGACGAGCGATGGAAGAATGGCGATGGTGAAAAAGACGATACCGAGACCGCCTATCCAGTTGGTCATGGAGCGCCAGAAGAGCAGTCCGTGAGGCAGAGCCTCAACGTCGTCAAGCACGGAGGCGCCCGTCGTTGTCAGTCCGGAGATGGTCTCGAAATAAGCGTCGGTGTAGTTGTCTACGTGCCCGCTGATGATAAACGGCAAGGCGCCGAAGATACTGAAAGAGACCCATGTCAGCGTCACGAGCAGGTAAGCGTCGCGCCGCCCCATACGGTTTTCAGCGTTATGACCGCGATATTTCAGATATACGGCAGAGAGAGAAGTAAGGACTATCGTGACAATAAACGCCAAGATGTCGTCCTCGTGGTAATAAAAAGCCACAAGGAGGCAATAAAACATCATTATCGCTTCAATGAAAAGCAGCGAACCGATGACCTTATATATCAGTTTGAAGTTTATCATTCTGCGTCCTTAATGGAAGAATTTCTCTATTTTGCTCATGTTGACGTTGTGGCAGAACACGACAAAAATGTCGCCCGCCTCTATCTGCGAGTTACCTGACACGAGCTGTCCCTCGCCGTTGCGTACCAGTCCTCCGATGGTGGCGCCTCGCGGCAGTCCAAGTTCGAAGACCCTTTTCCGTGTGACCTTGGAACCTTGTTGTGCCGTAAACTCGGCTACATCGGCGTTAGCCGTCATAAGGAAGCGGGTGTTTCTTACGTCGGCGTCGAGCATCATCTGATAGATGTGGCTCGCCGCAATAGCCTTTTTGTTGACGGTGGTTCCCATGTCCAGACTCTCTGCCATGCTGACGTAATCAAGATTTTCAACCATGGCGATGGTCTTTCTTACGCCCATGCGCTTTGCCGTAAGGCATGCAAGGATATTTGTCTCGGCGTTGCCCGTCAGCGCCACAAATGCCTGCGTATTCTTTATTCCTTCTTCCACAAGCAGCGAGAGGTCGCGTCCGTCGCCGTTGATTACCATTACGCGGTCGGTGTCCACGACCTCGTTCACCTCCTCACAACGCCGTTCGCTCTTCTCGATTATCTTTACGTTCATGTATTCGGGTATCGTCGCCACGGCTCTCAGCGCCGTGTTGCCGCCACCCATTACCATTACGTTTTTCACGTCGACGTAATGTTCCTTGCCGACAATCTTCCTGATGTAAGGAATGTAATTGCGGGTTGTCATAAAATATGCAAGGTCGTATATTTTCAGTTCGTCGTCGCCGCGCGGTATTATGGTCATGTTGTTTTAATAGGATCTTATTTAACACTACTTGGTACTAAAAAGAGTAGATTA
>OGLB01000604.1_pt1 | contig 18303 bp, 24 predicted proteins | sample 1572551 | NCBI WGS metagenome assembly OGLB01 (sample SAMEA2582003, study PRJEB24529) | metagenome | biome: Human gut stool | place: China | collected 2011
GTGTTGTGTGTTATACTGTAGTTACAAGGTTCAAGGAAAGGAACAATAATGAACATCATTGAAGTTACTTACGAGCAAGCTAAAATGGATATTGAAGAGTTTTTCAATTCAAATATTGAGCGTTCCCCGATGTCTGTCGCTTTTTTTTACACTTGGGGTAGGCTTGATAGTCCTGAGGCTGTTGTTGAAGAGTGGCGGGAGTCTCTGAACAATGGTGTTTCTGAGTCTTTGGATGCTATTCTGTTGAGGCATGATATTGTTTTGCATGACTGAAGAGGATTGATAATGCGGTATGGTGTGAGCGTTAAAGAGTATTCTGAGAATGGCAAGCGTTTCATTAGGGTCAATGAGTCTGTTTGTGAGATTCATAATGATATCGACCGGGGTGCTTTATTGTTTAACCTATTGTGTTGTTCGTCGTTTTTGCTGAAGAAGTATGAGGATTGAAAGGATATTTGTGATGGATGGAATTGTTGTAGTGTTTGAAGTGACTGTGTATGATAGCGAGACAAGATGCCCGGTTATGTTTTGTCAGCATGACTCTTATGAGGCGGCGACTGATTATGTTCGGAGGCAGTTGGGTAAGTCTCATAATAGTCGGTATGGGTACCGTATTGATGAAGTGTGGTATAATAGTGAGTATTATCGTAAGGAGTTGGCCGAGTCATGTTGAAGTTGAAGGCGGAGCGTATTACTAGCGACTTGGGCGTGGTTTTTCACTCATTGCGCAAGGGTGCGACGTGTGATGAAGACGTTGAAGAGTACGCTAATGTTGGCGGCGGTTTTAATGAGTTTTATCTGAGGTTTTACGCTCGGTATGATGATATCGCTGAGGTAGTGCCGGTAGTTGAAGGCCCCTACTATATTGATGAAGCGCGGGGGAGAATGGAGTTTATTCTGAGCTTGACGCTTGAAGAACGTGGCGAGGTGGTATGATGTGTTTTGATGAATTTGCTGAAGATTATTTCAAGCGTTTGGGTGAGTTGCGCGGCTCACTTGATTGTTTGCATGATGACGAGTATGATGATTATGATAGTTCGATTCCGAAGATTTTTGTAGAAATATATAAGGCCGCTTATAAAAGGGGGTATGATGCTGAACATATGGCCGCGCAATTTTAGCGAGTCCCACAGTACGCCGGTAGCGCGAAACTCTTTCAATGATGACATTCTAAGCGATAAGCGCGTGAGTCGTGTACTGAAAGGCGTGAAACGGTATGTCACTAGCTTGTACCGTGACGCGGAACATGGCGACTGGGAGACGTTTTGCCGGGCCACTGCTCTTATGGGTCGATTCTATTCGAGCAACGGCCCCCAGACCTCATATCGAGAGAGTATTCTGCGCGCCGCTGAGATTTGCGCGACGCTTAAACCCGGCGACGGGTTCAAGGACGCCGAGAACCGTTCGGACGGCATAGTCACTCTGGATGGGTTTATCATTGTGCCCGGCTTGATAGCGTGGTGTGCTGTGACGTGGGTTAAAGGCGGATACGATTTTAGTATGAAAAAGTTTTGGGAAAATGATTCTTTCTATGATTTTATTATCGAAAAATGCTGTAAATCGTTTGACAGTTTAACAGATGAAGTTTATAGTGATAAAGACATAGCCCTTTGGGCTATGAATCAAAGCATTATAACCAACGAACAGTAAGGCGGTATCTAATATGATTAAGCGAACTCGAAACTACTCTGTTGTTAAGGGTGTTCGGCGTGGCGAAAACGGTGAACTTGAAAATATCGAGGTCATTGTTTATGGCGCGTGTCGTTCCGCAGAAAAGGCCATGAAGAAGGCCAAGCGACTGAATAAGAACATGTTGCCGGTCAGTGCCGAATATCATGCGCAGTCGACTACCCTCGATGATGAAGAGTATTATAAGATTTGCAAGTTTGGAGAAGATGCCATTATCGACTACAAGGGTATCAACGATATTGATACTGTGGTTGAAGATGACATCATTCCCGAAGAATAATAACGATAACCAACCAACAATAAGATAAGGCGGCATAATTATTATGGCTGACAACACCAATACCGATATCACCGTGGCACAGGGCAACAACTTCAGCGCTAACGGCGCTAACGCGCTCTCCCACTTTTTCAACATCGAAACGATGGAGGGCAAGCTCGCTCTCTACGCAGCCCTACAGTCCAGCGATAAGGTTGATGACCATTTGAACGAAGTCTTGCACGTCACTAACGTGGCCGCGCAGTCCATTGAGGTTGCGGACGAGAAGACTGGTGAGTTGAACCCGTCTACCCGCGTGATTATCCACGCCGAAGAGGGCGACTTTACCGCTACGTCCCCGTCTCTTGCGCGTTCGTTCGGCACTATGTTCTCGATTTTCGGCACGCCGGATAAGTGGGACGAACCATTTGTTATGAAGGTGGTCGAAAAGAAGGCGCGTTCCGGTTACAAATTCTTTGACATTGAGCCGGTATTGGACTCTAAGAAGTCCAAGTGATATACTAGGTAGAGTGGGCTAAAAGGCTCACACTGCCGCCAAGCACTAGCCCCCTATGAGTTATTGCATAGGGGGCTATTTAATCTCGGAAAGCGGGGGCGTATGGCTAAACGTGGTAGGAACAACAAGCGTCAACAGCGACGCGAAACCATACGCGCACGCTCTCAGCAAGCACAATTGAACGAACGCTTGCGTGATTATTCTACGGGGCGCATACCCGATATCAACGACAGGAATCTGGGCAGGTTGACAGTCCGGCAGTTGGAACAAGTTGCCGGAAGAGTGGCTCAAAGGGTTGAAGAGCAACAAGCGGCATTACGTGCAAGGGACGCGCGTATTTTCCAAGCCACGCCGGACGTCACTATCACCAAGCTTGACAGAGAGTTGGCTAATCGACCATTAATCACAGATGAGCAGATTGATAACGCGCCGTCGAAACGACGTAAAACTCTGCGTCAACAACAGCGTAGACGTGTTCAAGCGCGTAAGAAAATCAAGCGTGCGCAACAGTATAATGCTTTTAATATGCAACAGTACACTGTGGGGGAGTTGCGTGAACTCGAATCAAGGGGAGAGTCACCGTTTGAAGTGCTGGGCGGCCGTATCATACATGAAACACCCGAAGACAATCTAATCAGAAGTCGCAAGAACGTGTTGGCAAACAAAACATGGGTGCGCGAAAAAATCAGGCACGGCCGACGTGACGAGCTTGAAGCGTACGTCAAAGCGTATGCCGGTGTAGCTGGGATGAAGCCGATCGATTTGCGCGACTTTCTACCCAGTAACCTACGCTCTGAAAACTTTCGGCCGCTGACGCTCGATTATCGCAGTGGTGTATACGAGCAAAAGCTTGAATCAATGGGCGTAACAATCGCCGCAAGATATAGTAGACTCAGCAACAGGGCTAAAAATTGGTTACTCGAAAATACGCCCTTTATGAGCCTGTTGGATGAAAGTACTCATTATGATGAAAATCAGAAAAAATGGGCGACAAACGCGGGTACCATGCCCGACGTAAAAAATCAGATAGCAGACTATCTAACTCAGGCGGAACAAATGAAATGAGGTATCATGGCGGTACGTTTGGCGGCGGCTACCGACGGTACGACACTACTGGACAACGAACTGGGGGCGATGGAACTCTCGGCGAATACGGTGACGCAACTGACTCAGCGCGATAGCAATACGCGCGTTTATTGCGCTCATGGTTGGTCTGACATTGAACGGCTCGCAACCGACTTGTTTCGGACACTGCCTCACGCCACGTCGCCGCAATCCAATGGAATACGTGGCACGTTTGACACGCGCGGCCACTTTTACAATCTTGCTATACGCTGGGACAAAACCATTGTTGACTTTGCAGACGTGCGCAATATCACACGCGACAATGAGGTTGCCGAAAGCGCGACCGATTTTGGGGGAGACAGTGAGCTTGAAACCACGTGGAACATAGCCCAGTCACTACAGGCCCACAAACTGCAAGGCACGACCATAGGCGCGGTGGCAATGAACAATTACATCGGCGGCGATTATCGTAGGTTTCGGGAAAAATTCCCGCCATTGGACGCGACGGATTACAAGCGTATGCGAGCTAGCTATTTTGGTGCATACTTACAGGCCAAAGCGGGCGAATATGCCGAGTGCTCAAGCTGGGACGTGAACTCATTATATCCGTATATCATGCGCAATATGCCGTTACCATATGGGGGTCCGGAATGGTATGACGGTAAATATGAGGCGGACAAAACCATGCCGCTACATATTGATATCATATCGTTTGCCGCCACGTTGAAAAAGGACAAATGCCCGACGCTGACAAACCTGTTGCCGTTATGGGGGTTCGAGCACGTTCGACTGCCGAGTACGTTTGGCGTGGTCACTATGCCGCTTACCGATGTAGACCAACAGACGTTACGTGAAAACTATGACATTGATATATATGAGGTTCAAGGCGGTTGGAAATTCCGCAAAAGCCAAGGACACTTTCAAGCGTACGTTGATGAATGGTTTCACGTGAAACAATCCGAGACAGGAACTCGAAAACGTATCGCCAAGCTCATGCTTAACTCATTGGTAGGAAAGTTCGGCGCAAGCATCAACAGGCCCATGATGGAACCCGTTTTAGATGAATCAACGCAAGAACTGCGGTTTGATGTGAAACCGGCTAACGCTTTGGCGTCGCTCGCATATGTGCCGGTGGCCGCGTATGTTAACGCCTATGGACGGCAGATTTTAACACGTGCGATAAACCGGAACCAAGACAGGGTCATATATGCCGACACTGACAGTATGATAGTGACTGGATTGGACGTGCCGCATGGCATCGAGGCTAGCCAAGGCAAGCTGGGCGCATGGAAAAACGACTACCGATACAAGCGACTGCGAATATTGGGGCCGCGCAAGTATTGCGGGGAGACTGTCGAGGGCGATACCGTCATGAGATTGTCTGGGGTCAAACGCCGTGACACGATACCGTATGACAGTTTCTTTGAGGGGAATAGGCTTATGAATGACTATGGTCAGGAATTTGTGTTATAATAGGAAATGTGCGGGGCATGCTCCTTGAATTGACACGCTAGCCCTCATGCGTGGCACGCGGTAAGGCGCGGCATGGGGATGTAAAATGGTATGCCATACCCTAGGTGCAGTAAGAGTCTCGGCATGGCCTACATCATCTGCATGGCCCCATTATTGGGGCCATGCCTTAAACGAAGGAAGTATCATGGACAACGACAAAACCGACACCACCTCGGCCGACATCATGCCGCCCGGTACCGACAACAACGGCGACGGAGAAGACAGCCCGCCCGAGCAGAACCCGGAAACGCAGGACAACAATACCGACAAGGACGCCAATCCGGCCGAAGCCGACACCGATAGCGACATGAACGCACGCATTACAGCGCTGGAGTCGGCTATCACGGAAATCTCCCAGACTCTTGCGGAAATTCAAGCCGCAAACGCCAAGACGGTATTGGGTGGCAGTGACGAGTCCAACGACCTACCCGATGAAGCCGACGCGCTCACCGATGATGACGCCAACGGTACCTATCTTACTTTTGATGACCTCTACGAAAAGGATGAAGACTAATGGCAACTCCCAACGTGACCAATAGGCAGACGTTACGCCCGCTCACCGATTTTAATAATGTCCAGCTGTTGAACATGATTCGCAATGAGTCCAGCCCGGAATACCAACGTCGTATCCCAGCCGCGACTCAGAGCAATATGGACATCACCGTTTCTACGCTCATGTCCAGCACCCAGCTGAAGAACGAGTTTTATTCCTCGCTGATTAACCGTATCGGCGGCACTATGGTACACACGTGGAAGTGGTCGAACCCGCTCTCCGTGTTCACCCGCGCGTCGCAGACGTATGGCGATACATGGCAAGAAATCGCCGTGGGTATGCCGCTCGCACAGGTGTACGACCCGAACGCCGAATACTTGGGGGCGGACAATTTCCGTAAGTGGAAAGTCGATGTGGACTCGCTCTATCACCGTCTCGACTTTGCGCATTTTTACCCGGTCACTACCGATGATAAGACTCTCCGCCGTGCGTTTACGTCTGACAATGGCCTATCCTCGCTGACCTCTCAGCTTATCCAGTCGTGCTATAACGCGGCCGAAGTTGACGTTTTCGAGGCCATGTGCCACATGTTTACGCAGTACGCGCGACTGGGCGGTTATTGGCGTGTCCACATGGACGCTGACTTGAACAAGATGACCAGTACTCAGGACGAGGCGCGCGGACTGTTGCGACAGATTCGCTCATGGGCAGACAGTCTCAAGTTTGTCTCAACCCGATACAATGCACGCCATATGCCCACGTTTGCCAAGCCCGAAGAATTGGTGTTGTTCTGTTCTCCGGAAGTCAAGTCCGCTTTGGACGTTCAGGGTCTCGCTACCGTGTTCCATCGCACCGACGCAGAGCCGACTATTGACCGTATTATCGTTGTGCCCGAAGACAGGTTCGGCATCGACGGTGTTCAGGCGATTCTCACGACTGATAAATTCCTCATTGACATTCCGGTTATCGAGGAAATGACTCAGCAGACCAACCCCGTCAATATCGACAGCGTCAACAATTACTTACATATGCAACGCATTATTTCGGTGTCCGGTTTCGCCCCGGCCGTTCTGTTCTGGAATGGCGCTGGTTCTACGGATAATGTCGTACTTCCGGCCGGTACCGCCGCGACCACGCCGAAGTTCGCGCTGAAGCTTTCCGCCTATGGTGAGGGTGTAACCACGCCGGAGAACGTGGCACGTGGTGGCGCGGTACAGGTCGAGGCTGATACCACCATTGCCAATGACGGTCAGGCGTCATGGCGTTCCGGTGCCGTCAAGTATTCCATCGGCACGACCGACAAGAATCTCTCAGAATGGACGTATATTAGCCCGACTGGCGTATTGGTGGTCGGCATCGATGAAGCCAATACCGTTATCCCGGTACAGGCGACTGCCGATTACATCAACCCGGCTACCCCCGAAGTGCCGAACACGGTGAGTGCGTCGCTTGACGTGCCCGTGGTTGGAGACGGTGTTATCGGTTTTAGTCCGAGTATTGTCGCGTCCATTACTGTTGACGCCGTTTCGGTCAAGGCTGGTAAGACAGGGCAGGCGCACGCCACCGCCGTGATGATTGACGGCCGTAAAATCGACGTGACCAAACAGGCCGCATGGACTAGCGCCGCCACTGCGACGGCAACAGTGGACAATACTGGCCTAGTCACCGGCGTGGCCACAGGTTCCACCAAGCTGACCGCCGCGCTGTTCGGCGTCAGCGGTCAGGGCACTGTGACAGTCGCCTAATCTGCGATATAATAAAAGGGAGTGTCTCACGTGAAAACACTCCCTTATTTTTATGATGAAAGAGGTAGTTGTGTTGAGAGATATCAACCCTAACGTCGAGGCGACGTTTAACTGGGCTCAATGGACGCCCAACACGTCGTTAAAACTCTGTAACGTGCCGTGGGATAGCAGTTACCGTGACCTAGCACGGTTCGAGTCACCGCAGAAACAACAGGAATGGTTTGACCGACGGCCCGGCGTTGATAGGGTGCGTGGCGTCATGCATATGTTCGGACAGCCCGTGCGCGTCGAACTGCCATTCAACGAGGCGTCCAACTACAACTATGTTGTGGTGTATAACGATTACCCCGATTTGGAGACGCCGCGATATTGGTATTATTTCATCAATCACGTGGATTACATCAATGCATACACTACTCAGCTCACTGTGCAATTGGACGTTTGGCAGTCGTTCCAGCATGTACTTAGGTTTGGGTCATGCTATGTGGTGCGAGGCCATATCGGTATTGCCAACGAAAACCAGATGATGGATTATGGCCGCAGTTATCTCGCACTACCCGAGGGGCTGGACACCGGCAGTGAAATGGTGACGGCAAACCAACAGTACAAGTCTCTTATCGGCATGGACGGGAAAAATCTGGATTACGGCGTAATTGTCGTGAGCACGGTAGATTTGTCAGCGGACGCGGGCAGTCAGGAAAAACCGTCTCTCACTACTGCTGGCGGTTCTTTGTTTGAGAACATGGCCAACGGTGCCGAGATACTGTATTTTAAGGACGTTCAATCTATCCGGGTGTTCATGGGGGTGGGGTCTTCTTTTTCGTGGATAACACAGGGTATTGTAAACATGTACATGATACCCTCTTTAGATGATGACTTTCTTAATCAATCCGGCTATGTTGTAGATAAGCTATTTGGGAAAACACTCCCCACGGAGTTAAATAATCGTATCTACCGTTTCCCCCAGCCAGCCACAAATGCGCCCAGTAGGTATGAAGACATTATTACCATTAATGATTTTCGTGATAATTTTAATATCCCTAAACGTTATAAAAACCTTAAAAAACTCGAATGCTACCCCTATTCCACTGTCGAATGCACTTGCTTGAACGGTACAAATATCACCTACAGACCCGAAAATATCCAAAGCGATAATCTGGTTATTAGAGAGGTGCATAACTACGCGCCCAATGGCGCGCGCTTGAACTTTTACCCGGTTGGATACAATAAGGCGGGTGCAAGCGAGATTGCTCCACTTGGTGAAAACAATGGGTTGCCGATTGATAGCGGAGAAATGTTGGACGCCGCGTTTGGCATCAGCAATTTCCCTCAATTTGTGATAGTCAACAATGGTGCCCAGTTGGCAATGGCAAACAGTGCCTACACACGCGCTTATAATCAGCAGTCCGCCGACTGGACATATCAAAAAGCGCAGATGGGCGTCAGCCAATCGCTTGCGGCCACGGCCATGCAAAACCAGTACAATACCCAAGCCAACAAACTCGCTATCGGCAACCGTAACGCCAATAACGCGATACAGGCGACCTCGCTTAACACCGGGCTGGATAACACGACGTATATCAACAATCAGCGAGCCGACCTCGCACAGTTAAATAACGTGGTTAACGGCGTGGTCGGAGTGGTGGGTAACGCCGCTTCGGGCAACGTCGGGGGGGCAGTGTCCGCGCTGGGCGGCGCAGTCATGAATGGCGTCAACACCGAAGCGAACCGCAGTATCAACAATACCGCCGCCCAACTCTCCACAGCAAATTCTCTGAGCACTAACGCGGCCACGACAAGTCAGGCCAACACGTACGGCTCTCAGACTACAGCGCTTTCAAACCAGTTGGCCCAAAATATGGCGGACATGAACGCGGATTACGCGCAACGTTCCGCGTTCGGCGACTATCAGAACACTATCGCTGGGATTAATGCGCAAGTCCAGCAAATGCAGTTGACGCCCCCTACCACGTCCGGTGCTATCGGTGGGGACGGGTTCAATCTCGCTAACGGTATTGTCGGGGTGTTGGTTCGATTCAAGACGTGCGCACCCTCAGCTCTGCGGAGCGTCGGAGAATACATGTTGCGCTACGGGTACTTTGTCCAGCGTTTCATCACGCCGCCGCAATCGCTGGAATGTATGACCAAGTTCTCGTATTGGCAAATGCAAGAGTGTTACGTGCGGGGTGATTTGCCCGAACAGTATCGGCAGACCATTAAAGGCGTGTTCGAATCTGGGACTACTATATGGACTAACCCTGATGATATCGGAGTGACCGACTGGGCGGATAACGACCCATTGCCGGGCATCTCATTCTAGTGATATACTGGAGACATGTCTAGGTCGAGAAAAAATCAGAATCGTAGGGGCGGCGGCGTTCATCCCAGTGGCAATTATGCCAAAATGCGCGCCGTCGCCCTTGATGACATGTACTATCATCTTCTGCGCGAGCTCGCACTGAACCGGTTCAAATGGCATGGGCTACCCCCCACCGTAGATGAACGTTGGATGGAGACGTGTCTGTTGGACTATAATCTCTGCTTGTTTTTCTACGACCGGCGTATCGGTTCGTTTTTGGCGACTCAGGCGGCTTATCAGGGACGCTTGAATCTCTACAATAACCCGACCGAGTTTTCGCCGGTTGGAGTTAACTATCATTACAAGGTTCTCTCGGCGGCCAATGAATGCGTGCCCATCTGGGATAATCGTATGAGATGGTCGTTCAATGACATCCTTTGGATGTACGCAAGGCGTTTAGCAGACATCGATAAGGCATATCAAGTCAACTTGGACGGGCTGAAACTGCCGACGTTCATTACTGCCGACCAACGTACCAAGCTCACGGTAGAAAACATTCTACAGCAACAGCAAGACGGGCAATCGTTTATCATCGGCTATGATTCACTCGACCCATCCAGCATGTTCCAGCCATGGCCCAACACGACACCGTATCTGTTGGACAAATTCATTCAACAAAAAACACAGGTGACTAATGAGGCATTGAGTTATCTGGGCGTTCAGTCCAGCGGGACGGAAAAACAGGAACGTTTGATAGGTGCAGAGGTTGCTCAGGCCAACGAAAAAACAGACATGTTCCGTCTCGCTTTCCTGACGGCGCGACAGGAAGGCGCACGACTGATTAACAGGATGTATAATCTAGACATATGGGTGGAATACGCGGACACGCAAAGTTCTGGTGTGCCGAACGCGATTGATAATACGCAATCCAGCGGCAACACCACTACGGCAGTTGACTCGACAGACCCCCTTGGAAACGGAATAGGCGGTGTGGCATGACACAAGACCTAAGCAAGTGGGGTACGCGCGTGCCCTCCGAGTATACGGCCACGCTCGGCGCTGTTATCGGCATGGGCTATAATACTGATGATAAACTGCATTTATCCGCTGATTATTACCCGATTTTTGACGAAGCCCATAGAGCTGAGTTGAATGATAAAATCTGCCAAAATTACATGTTGCGTGAAATCGGCCAAGAGACAGTGCAACAGTTTGTTTTTTACCTAGGCATGACATTAAGTCAGATTATGCCATATTTTAATGAGCGTTATCGGACGCTAGCGTTAAAATACGACCCACTGAACACCGTGGAAATGACTAGCGAAAACACGTCCAACACGGTAGCCCAGTCCAGCGGCAAGACCAGCGCGTCTCAGGATAGTTCGACCAAAAGCACATCGGACGGCACTAGTTCAAGTAGCACCAAGTCCCAGTCATATGATTCTGAGGTTCCGGCAACAGGCGTGCAAGGTGATTTTGCTCGGTATGCGACTCACGCCAATCAGGCGCAAGCGGATACGGACGGCAGTAGCCATAGCGCGCAAGATACCACGTCGCAATCGCATAGCACCTCCAGCACGGAATGGCAACACGACGCGACAGACGGCAGTAGTTCATCCCACACGTCGGGCCGGTCTCAGTCTGCAATGAGCCTCATTACCGAATATCGCAATGCGATCATCAACGTGGATATGGAGGTCATACACTCGCTCGAACCCTGTTTCATGCAAATCTGGGGGTCATATGATACTATTTTTAGTAACTGCTATAACTATGGAGAATGGGAGTAATCATGGTTGCCATTAACGCGCCGATTCCACGGCAACGCCTGTTTGGCAGGGTGCCCACGTCCGTTCCTTTTACATATCGGGACGGATTGACCACATTACAGTTAATTGAATGCTTGCGCCATAATCTCGATACCCTTCAATGTGATTTGAGCAAACTGGAGGAGAGCACAACCGACCTTGCGGCGTCCGTGGACAAGGCTCTTGCGGATACCGTAACCCAGCTCAGCAGGAATATGGCCGAACTGCGTGCGGAACTGCTGGCCCTGATTCACGAGATGGAACAGCAGGGCGTAGCAACCTCCCCAGTGTACGGCACCACGCAACCGCTCTGTCAGGTGTTGGGCGGCATGTACGATAATTCGCGCAATCATGGACTATTCTGGGGTGACTACGATAACATGCAGTTGACCGCGCAGGAATACGATGGACTTACGCTTGGTGCGCGTGAGTACGACCTGAAAGCAACCGCCGTGGATAATTGCACACCCGGCGATTTTCCGGGCCGTACCCAATTCCCCTACGGAAAATCCATGCCCGAGAATCCGCCCGCCGACATGGCATACATCACGCAATCGGAGGCAGATGCACGCTATGTTGAACGCAATCCAACAGCCAACAATTTTGACAATAAGGAGTAAACAATGACCGCAACTAACCATACCAAAAACTATAATCTTTCTCAGTTTGTCGGCACCGACCGCCCCGCATGGCTCGTTGACTACAACGGCGACATGACGAAGATTGACGCGCAGCTCAAGCGGAACGCCGATGATATCGCGTCGGCCGCCGCAGGCGGGCTTACGTCGGTGTCGCACACTGCCGACCTTACCGGCAACGGCACGTCCGGCTCTCCGCTGGGCGTCGCGGCCACCATCGCCAAGAAAACCGACATCCCGGACGTGAGCAGATTCGCCACCTCCTCCGCTCTCACCTCGGGACTTGCGGGCAAGGTCGATAAAACCGCCTCACAGCCCGGCACGCTCGGATTGACGGCGGCCGAACTTGATTCGATGTTCAAGGACGCGAACGGCATTGTCCGCGTCGGTACCGTTGAAGCCTAGAAAAAGGAGAACAACAATGTCCACCACACAGCATACCGGGCACTACAATCTGCCGACGTTCGGCGACAACCCGAACGACCGCCCCTCATGGCGCGGCGATTTCACCGACGCAATGACGAAAATCGATAATCAGATGTACGCTAGCGCGACCAACATCACCACGGCAACGGCGGCGGCGAACAACGCGACCACGGCGGCGGGCAAGGCAACCGAGACGGCGAACGCCGCACAGTCCACAGCCGATGACGCCGTGGCCCGGTTGAACGCGCTCGGAGCAACCAGCAATACGGCGGCAGGCCAGCTTAAAACCAAAATCGACACCACGGCCACTGACCTGAATGCGGTGGAATCCGACATCAACGGCTTCAAAACCACCACCAATGGGGATATTTCCTCGTTGAAGAGCAAGAACGTGAAGATTGAGGGCGATTTAGCCACCACTACCTCGTTGGCCCATACCAACGAAAACGGCATCAGGAGCATTGAAGCGAATTTGAGCGCGCTTCACGCTGATTCCCCTTCCAATGCAGGAACGCTATATAACACCGTGCAGGACAGCTCTCGCATCATCAACGTTAACCAGCCGTTCATGACTCGCGGGTCGAACATCATTGTGACTTTTGGGGATTCCTACGCCACTGTCAAGAACACTGCAAACTGGGCATATAGACTCGCTCAAAAGCTGGGGTGGACGTTGCACAATTACGCAGTGGCCGGAGCTGGATACCTCACTCCGAACGCCACCTATATGAGCGAGTTCAACACAGCCAAGGCGGATACGTCCTATAATCATGATGATGTATCGTTGGTGGTTATCGGAGGTTCGCGCAATACTAACGACGGATATTCGGGGAACTTGAAAACAGCCGCGCAAGAGCTTTTCCAGAAAGTAAGCGCCGAATATCCCAATGCGCGAATCATCGCGGTACCGTTGCTATGGGATAAAACCCCGGTGTCGGCGTATTGGCGTTATAACGCCGCAAGCATTGCCGAGGCGGCGATACTGGCCGGAGTGGAATCCATACCGTGGGCGTGGACGTGGAACCTCGGGCGCGAAAACGCATTCAATGGTACGGACATCCACCCCAATGAAACCGGAGCCGGCATCATTGTAAACTACATTATGCGATATATGCTTGGAGTGTATAATGGCCGACATGAAGTGTTCGTGTGGCGACCCCAGTCAAACCCTGCGGAGTTCGTTCTTACCGTGGATGCAAGCGCGGGAACCATCTCGTATGGTCTGTCGGTGGCGGCAGGCGTCACGCCAGCGAACTATACGAACGTGAGCGGTCTGCCAATGTGGGCGTGGAATGCGTCGGATGGGACAAATCAGGGGCGGGCATGGGTGGCGGCCATCACCAATAACGCAAATGCCACAACACTGTTCAACATTGGCACTGACGGTCATTTTGGATGGCAGTCTTTCACCACCAACCCTGCGGGAACCCCTAACGGATTGGCTGGAGCGCAATTTACAAGAGCGTGGTAACGCGATTGGTGTTAGCGATACCCCACGGCCCCGCGTCGTGGGGTATACTGGTATCATGCCGACATTGGATGAATGGTTCGCCCAGACCGAAAACCACTACTGGGACATGGACGGGTATTACGGTCCCCAATGCTGGGACTTGTGGGCAAAATATTGCATGGACGAGTACGGGTGTAGTGTTCAGGATTGCATCACCCCCACCGGTTGGGCCGGGGGGCTATACACGCATCATCCCGTAAGCGCAAGAGTCGGGGAGATTTTCGAGAAAAAAGATAACACATGGGAGCCTATGCCCGGCGACGTTGCCATATGGCAGGTCTGCTATCCCGATTATCCGTCAACGCACGTGGCCATTGTCGTAGATGGAATACAGGGCGATTATATCGACGTGATTACGCAAAACCCCGAGCCGAGCGTGCATAAACTACTCCCATTGCAAAAAGCGCATATCGGATATTTGCACCCGCGCAAAAAGCCGGACGGCGGCGACAATGACAGCGGCTCGAACCCTACCGGCTCGAACAACCCGGGTAGCACATCCAGCAGTGACGTATGGATACAACAACAAGGGGACAACCTCATTTATCATTACCGCGACAACGACAGTGGCGCGGGTACTATGATTTTCTACAAAGCCACGGCCCAAACATGGACGGCCAAGGGCAGTGTTAAAGCGCCCAGTGACTCGGGCGGCCAAGCCACGCCTTCTACAGGCAACGGCAAAAGCAGTTACGCGCTCTACTGTATCGGCACGGTGGAAAGCTCATTACAATGGGACGCGGTAGAATTAGCCAACATGCAAGGCATCGGGATTGCGCAATGGTCGTTTGACAGGCGATTGGACGTTTTGAACGCAATGAAAACCGCCGACCCGACAGGCTATGAGACGTTTGCCAAAACATGCCCCGAGATAGCGGCACTCATGGGCAATGGCGGGACGTTTGCACGCCCCCTGACGTCTGCGGAATCGGCGGCGTTCAAAACATGGGCGCAACGTCCCGAGTCACATCAGGGGCAACGCAACCAGTTCGAGGCGGACTACAACGGCTATCCCCGCGTGTATGATGATATCAAAATGCAGATACTATGGGCGTCGGCATATCATCAAGGCCCGGCATACGCTGAAGCGCTACCGAAAGCAACCACATTGGGCGGTTTATTGGATAACCTGCTTAATGACGGTGTTTTTGGGCAATACCCGAGCCGGTATCGGACTGTGTATAATCTGCTAGTTGTCTGGGACGGCGCTAGTGCCCCACCGAACTTTTAGTTATCCACAGGATTATACACTTACCCACATGTGATATACTATGGTTATGGCTGATGGAATGACAATTCTTAATGAGAATGATTATTATGATTACACGCGCGTGCTTTCATATCACGCGCCGTGGATATTCATTATCGGCGCACGCGGTCTCGGCAAAACCTACGGCGGCAAAAAACTCATGATAGATGACTGGATGAAACGACGGTGGCAATTCATCTATCTGCGCCGTACCGCCGAGGAACAAAAAAACAAGGGAACTTTTTTCAACGATATCGCAGACAGTTACCCCGAGTTGGACTTTAGAGTTAACGGCAATCAGGCGGAATGCCATTGGGCTGATGACAGAGACGCGACAACGGACAAAAACGGGAAAAAGAAATCAGTATGGCATATCGTAGGCTATTTTATTGCACTCTCGCAAGCCGGACAAGTCAAATCGGTGGCGTATCCGCGTGTGCGCACCATACTGTTTGACGAGATTTTCCCAGACAACATGCGCTATCTTGGAGGAGAGGTCACAGCGCTTGAAGAGTTTTACAACACGGTAGACAGGTGGCACGATAGAGTCAGGCTTATCATGTGCTCGAACGCTGTGAGTTTGGCCAACCCGTATTTTGCGGCGTTCAATATCAACGTCACCCCGCAGATTGATAACAAGATTCAATACCAACGATACTGTGACTCTTTCATTGTGGTGGAGCTCGCTGATTATGGCGGTTTTTCCGCCAAAATCGCCAAAAGCAAGTTCGGCCAATTCCTTAGCAAGTTCGACGCAGATTACGCCGCATACTCAATCGATAACACGTTTCGCGACAACAGCAACGCACTCATAAGCAACCTCAGCGGCGCGGGATACGTTTTATCAATAAAAACACGCGAATATGGTTCGTTTGCCGTCTACCAAATCCTAGATGATAGCAAAATCGCGACGGTATGGCAGATAGCACGCCGTCAACCCAAAAAGCAAAAATGGTACACACTGGACTATCGGCTAGTTGATGAAAAATGTATACTGTTAAAAAGGTCAGATGATATCATCAAAAAACTAATTGAGGCGTATCGCGTAGGCCGCGTCCGATTCGAAACCCCCCAAACAAAATCAGAGTTTAGTATGCTGTTAGGAACGCTATTAAATTCCAGCAAAACAAGATAAAAGCGGAGTTCAGTATGATACTTGGCGGCCTGTTACAACAATCAGGCACAAGAAAGTGAGGAATATATATGACAATTCATGAATTAATCGTTATCGGCATTGTGTTTCTGCTGGTACTCATTGACTACGTGACAGGCGTAGTCAACGCAGTTATGCACAGCGAATTGTCCAGTGAAAAAATGCGGAGGGGACTCGGGCACAAGTTCGCGTACTTGGCGATTATTTGCGTGGCGTTAATCGTTGAATACGGTTCGGGTTACATTAACCTAGGAATCGAACTACCGATATTCATTCCAGTATGTACAGGTATTTGTCTGATTGAAATCACGTCAATCATGGAAAACTGTGCGAAAATTAACCCCGAACTATCCAAATCAAATATTCTCAATATTTTCAAAGTCGATAAAAAGGAAAGCGACAGCAAAGAAGACTAGGAAGTAATCATGGATGATATCTCATGGGTAGGGTCTCCCAACCACTACAACGGGCGCAACGGCCACACCATAAGCCACATCACACTACATATCATGGTCGGCACCCTAACTGGCACCGACAGCGTTTTTCAACGCGCCGGATACGCTTCGGCCCACTACGGCATCGGAGGCAACGGCGAGATACACCAGTATGTGAGCGAGAGTGACGGCAGTTGGAGCGACGCGAACTATGCGAGCAACAACAGCACCGTAAGCATCGAGCATGAAGGCGGCATGGCCGGAGTGCCTTGCACACGCGCCTGTATGGACGCTTCGGCCCGCCTGTGCGCCGATATCGCACGCCGTCAAGGCTGGGAACACCTGTGGCACGACGGACTCAACGGTAACATCTGGCTACATCGCGAGGTACCCGGAACCAATCACGCCGGGTGCCCCGACCTCGCGCCCAACGGACTTGACGTAAACTACGTCATCAACAAAGCAAACCAACTACTCACACAAGGAGCAGATATGCCAGTCAAAACAGACCCCATCAACTGGTACGGCCAAAACGTCACCGTCGAATACGCATTACAAGACCTGACTCACCGAATCGACGCCCTCGCCGCCCGCCTCGGCCCCATCTCGGAACAATACCAATTCGACTACCTGCCCGCCATTCTGAACAACATCGAAAGCACCTATCTCGCTGTTAACGGCCTCAAACCCGACAACGGGAAAGGACTAACCGACGAGCAGGTGGGCAAGCTAGCCGACAGCCTCAAAACCAGCCTCGGCCAGCAGGTAGCCGCAGAACTCGCCAAACGACTCAACGACTGACACCCAAGAAAAGCCCGTAGGCATATAACCTAGGGGCTTTTTTCTATTCACACGAAACGTTCTATATAAGTCCTATAAAATTCCTTAAAATCAACATCACAGCCAAGTAACCCGCAATACATGCCCCCTACGTTATATGTAGGGGGCATTTTTTAACCGGCATTACGGCGACAACCGCCGCGTCGAAACCGCTCAATATCATCCCGGTACCGCAAGTTCACAAAATCATAAATACTATCATCATTAACAGCGACTCCCTTATTATGATGACCACCACGCTTCTTGCTCGAACTCACCTTAGAACCGCCTATAAAATGCTTATCGCTCATACGCGATTCAATCACTGACATAATCAACCTTCCTTTTAAAAGAATGCCCCCAACAATAAGGGCGTTCAGTTCGCTTCTCCTAATCCTCAAGCCTATAGTTATCATACATCAAACGAGCTTGCACCTTCTGAGGTACCTTAGCCCAGTCATTATAACCAAGGTCGTTCATATCTGTCACTATCCCGCTCACACGATACGCACGCGCATCAAAACCCATAAAATACATATCCAACAGAATTGACCTCATATTATCAAGCCTAGCTTTTTTCGCAGTCCCAGCACCTTCCACTACAACACGGCCCACAATCTCATTCTTGTTATCGGTGTTCATTATTGTTCCTTTCCTTGAACCTTGTAACTACAGTATAACACACAACAC
>OGLB01000617.1_pt1 | contig 17993 bp, 28 predicted proteins | sample 1572551 | NCBI WGS metagenome assembly OGLB01 (sample SAMEA2582003, study PRJEB24529) | metagenome | biome: Human gut stool | place: China | collected 2011
TGCTGTCAAAGCCTTTTCCTTTAAAAGCGAAGTCCGCAAAGAAGGTGGCGGTGTAGTCCGGCATCCAGCCCGTAAGAAGAGCCACGCCGAATAAGCCGATACCAAAGGTGATTATCTCAGAGAACTTCATATACTTTTTTTGCTGTCCTTTTTCGTCAGACATAAAAAAGTCTCCTTTCATTGCCGCACAAACGACCCGTGCGGAAAGCCTGAGGCAAAATTTATTATTGCCTTTATGAATAATTCACTTAATTTTAACAGAGATTTAACAAATGTTCAACTTGTTTTTTTGATTTAAAGCACAAAATCAATAATTTTTTTCGGTTTCGCTCTTTCGGAAAACATTGTTGCCGAAATATCGTTTCAAATCGGAAATGTTATCCTTAATCGGATTGCCGCAACGGCTTTCGCCGTTCATGCTTTTATGCTTAATAAATTGCCTTGCCACGGGCATTAAAGTGTGCTACAATAATAAGCCGAAAAGATATTATATAAATAATGTATGCAAATCGGCCGGCGCAAAAACTCTCGGCCGTGCACAGGAGATTGTTTTATGAATATTTATGAAGCTATAACAGCGCTTTCCGATTATGCCGTTCGCACCGGCCTTATTGAAGATGCAGACAGGGTTTATTCCGTAAACAGCCTGCTTGAGGCTTTGCAGCTTGATTCATATGAGCCCTGCGAGGTTTGCGGCGAGCCGCAGCTTGCGGAAATTTTGGATTCAATTCTTGATTATGCGTGCAAAAACGGAATTTGCGAGGATTCAATTGTTTATCGTGATTTGTTTGATACAAAAATTATGGGCTTGCTCACTCCGCGCCCGTCTTGGGTTATAGATAAATTTGAATCGCTTTATGCCGAAAGCCCCAAGGCCGCCACGGATTTTTATTATGATTTCAGCAAAAAAACAAATTATATCCGTGCAGACAGGTTTGCCAAGGATGTTAAATGGATAACGCCAACTCCATACGGCGATATTGATATGACAATCAATCTTTCAAAGCCGGAAAAAGACCCCCGTGCAATTGCCGCAGCTCTTAAAATGAAGCAAAGCTCATATCCAAAATGCCAGCTTTGCCGTGAAAATGAGGGCTATGCAGGCAGAGTTAATCACCCGGCAAGGCAAAATCACCGCATTATTCCCATAACAATGGGCGGCGAGCCTTGGTTTTTGCAATATTCTCCGTATGGCTATTATAATGAGCATTGCATTGCTTTCAACGGCAAGCACACTCCGATGACAATAAATAAGGCTGCATTTGAAAAGCTTTTTGATTTTGTTAAAAGATTTCCGCATTATTTTATCGGCTCTAATGCGGATTTGCCGATAGTGGGCGGCTCAATCTTAACACACGAGCATTTTCAGGGTGGTTGCTACACATTTGCAATGACAAAAGCTGAAATTGAATTCCCCTTTGAATTTAAAGGCTATGATGATATTGAAGCAGGCATTTTGCATTGGCCCATGTCTGTGCTTCGCCTCAGAGGGGAAGACACGGCACGCATTTGCGAGCTTGCGGATAAGGTTCTTGCCGCTTGGAAATGCTACACGGATGAGGAAGCATTTATTTATGCCGAAACAGAGGGCACTCCGCACAATGCAATCACGCCGATTGCCAGATTTGCAAACGGAAAATACGAAATTGATCTTGTGCTCAGAAATAATATCACAACTCCCGAATTTCCGGATGGATATTATCATCCGCACCCGGAATATCACCACATCAAGCGTGAAAATATTGGCTTGATAGAGGTTATGGGACTTGCTGTTTTGCCGGCACGCCTTAAAACAGAGCTTGAGCTTTTGGAAAAGGCTTTGCTTTCAGGCAGCGATATTGCGGCAGACGAAAGGATTGCAAAGCACAAGGAATGGGCGCTTGATATTGCCGCCCGCTATGAGCTTAATGCAGATAATTGCACAGATATCCTCAGGCAGGAGGTTGGCAAGGTGTTTGCCGCCATTCTTGAGCAGTGCGGCGTGTTTGAGCGAAACGAAAAGGGCAGAGCACAGTTTGTGCGCTTCCTTGAAAGCATCAAAACAAACTGATAATCGCATTATGAAAAACGGCAGCGGTTTGCGAAAAAATTTAAACAAGCCTGTTTTGCCGTTTTCGCCGAAGCGGCAATTTTGCGCATAAATTAAATATAAAAATCAACGGCAACCGAAGGTGTGGGCTATTCTTTATGAATTGCACATCGGCGGTTGCTTTTTTTCGCCGTGGCAATATTTTCTTCTTTGCATAAAATGAATTGAATAATGAAAGGAGAAAAGCTATGTTTAATTATGTTAAAAAATTGCAATATCCCATAAATATAAAGCACTGCGATCCTCAGGCCGCAAGCATGATAATTTCTCAATACGGCGGTCTGTACTGCATTTAGATATAATTTGCAAGTGTGCGGATGTGAAGCAGGAATTTTAAGCCCCTCCTTACGCATAGAAATAAAGCTCAAGGGATTGCGCAGGCTTGTGATATATGATTTTTGCGAGCACTGAGCGCAGGGCTTCGTTTTTTGCCTGCTCAGTTGTGTCGGGCGAGTTTATAACGGCAATAACGCCGCGCACTTTGGCCGCGAATGCTTCCTTGTCTACTTCAGGCAGGGCGGTGTTTGCGGCCTGCTTTTTTTCGAGCTTTGCGATTTCTTCGGTAATCCGTTGTTTATTTTCTTTGTATTCCTCAAGCGTATCAACGCCGTTGATGTAAGCTTCCTTGGTGCGGGCGAGTTTCTTGCGCAGCGCAGCCAAAGGCTTGGAATAATCCTCGGGCGTGTGTTTTTCTTCATCGGGTAAAATGTTGAAATCAAGGTGATCCACGGCATATTGCAATGCTTCGATAACGGTTTTGTTCGCTTTTGCAATTGATATTGAGTGCGACACCTTGCAGCTGCCTCGTGCGTAGTTGTGGCATTGCAGTGCCTTGGAAGCTCTCTGAAGTGTTAAGGTTGCACCGCAGCTGTCGCAGCGCACTAAACCACGCAGCATATATTCTGTTGGCGCCTCGTTGCGTTGGTATTTTGGGTAACGCTTCTTTTGGTCCGCAATTTTATTTTGTGCCGCGTTGAAAGTTTGCTCGCTTATAATCGGCTCGAAGCTGCCATTCACAAGCATAATGTTTTCGTTGTTATAATCCCTCTTGGAAGCGGCGCAGCCGTCCGTGCTCCAACGCACCTTGCTGCAGTACACCGGATTGTGCAGCACATAATCAACGAATCTGTTATCGGGGTCATTGCCTCTGATTGTCTTAACCCCGAGCTGCTGAAGCTTAATTGCAATCTGCCGTGCACCCTTGCCGTTTAAATAATCGTCAAAAATCATTCGCACAAGCGGGGCTTCCTCAGGGTGCGGAATCAAAGTGCCGTCCTTGGGTAGGTAACCGAATACCCTGCCGCTCATTGCCTCGCCTCGCGAGGCTTTTTCTTTCATTCCTCGCTTTACTTCGCCGCTCAGGCGAACGAGGTAATATTCGTCCATCCATTCGATTATGCGTTCAATAAGGGAGCCGAAAGCGCCGTCAATAAGTGGTTCGCTTATGCTGATAACCTCAACGCCGTTTTTTCGCAGCAGCGATTTATATACGATGCTTTCCTCTTGATTTCGCGCGAAGCGGCTGAATTTCCAAACGAGGATTTTATCAAAAGGCGGGTTCTTTTGCTTTGCAATTCCTATCATCTCAATGAATTTAGGGCGCTTCGCCGCCGTCTTGGCACTTATGCCGTCATCGTAAAACACAAATTCATCCGGCACATAATAGCCGTTGCGCTTGGCATAGTCGCGAATCAGCTTCAGCTGTGAATCGGGGCTGTATTCATCCTGCTTATCATCCGAAACTCGAATGTATGCCGCAGCTGTTCCCGGTATGCTGTTTGTTCCGGGCATAATATTCCTCCTTAAAAAATACAGGCGGCAGCCAAACGACCGCCGCCTTAAGCATTTAATCAATGAACATCAAACTCGATGACTTCGGGATTGCTATCCGTGCCGGTTACTTTAGCCTCACACTCCATTTCCCTTGTTGCTTTATATTCGTTTGTAACGGTGCAAGTAGCTTTTAAATACCATGTATCCTCATCAACGGCTTCTTGTGCCAGTTGACCCGCCATGTAATGAAGTTTGAAGCCATAAGGGTATTCGGTCTTTCCGTAATCAGCTGCTGCAGTCCAAGCATGCCCGGCTGAAAGCTTGCTGCTGAGCGCAGCTTCGGTTTCTTTTGCCTTTGTATTTGCATCAATGTTATCTTGAGTGTTAATTTTGAGGGTTACGGTCTTTTTGTCGGTGTTTATGTCGCTTACTTCGGTAATAACATATTTCGCTATCTGGTCATCATCGTAAGCTGTGAGTTCTCCTGTGAAATCAAGCCCGGACTGCGCATGAATGTATGTTGCGGTGTAGCCCATTTTTTCAACAACACTCATTGCATCGGATAACGAAGCGCCCACAAGTGCTTTAAGCGGCACGGTTTCCATTTTTGAAACAGTTATAGTTATGTCTCTTGATGTAATGGAACCGTCAACATTTTCAAAATGGCCTGTTGTTGTGCCGTCCGCAACGGGAATAAATGAGCAGGTGGTGCTCATTGTGTTTTCTGCGCTGCCTGCTTTAAAAGTTATTTCATCAACCGTAGCAATTGATTCATCGGCAATAACGAATTTAACTTCGCTTTTAAGTGTGTCTAATGTTGTGCCGGCTTTATATGATGTTTTAACATAAGCTTTGTTAGAAACCGAAGAATCGGAATCCTCGGGCGAAAGCTTTATATCCGTTTGAGCAGATACATCGTTAAATGCGGAATTTTGTAAAACGAACGAAACTACACTGCCGTTAATTTTTTCTTCCTTTTTCGATTCGCTTGCGCCAAAAATTAAAAAGGCTATGGCTATAATTATTATGAGCCAAAACCACCATTTTTTTAATATTTTCATCATGGTCTCCTTGTTTTAGTATAAAAAATTGAATTTCGCTGAATATATATTGTGTGTCACCTCCAAAAAAGATTAACACCCTTATAACAGTATACAATAAAAATAGCAATATCAGAAAAAATATTTTTTTTAGTCCATAAAATAGTACTGATAAATTTTTCCTATTGACGATTTCCCGAAACGAGACTATATTATTATACAAGCGAACATATGTTCTAATTTGTGATGAAAGGGGAACGGGTAAATGCAGGAAAAGGAAAAATTGATTAAGGAAAGCATGGCGTTAGGCCTTGCCGATAAAAAGAAATTACTTAATTACCTTTCGACTTTAAGTAGTCGATGTAATCAAGTGCCTGCTTCACCTGCTCATCACTCAGGCCTCTGATTGCATCAAGCAGCGCATTATCAACTTGCGAGCTTTCACTTTCCGCCGAACGAACATCATCGGTCCAGCCCATTAGATATTCAGGTGTTGTATGAAAGATTGTTGCAATAGTTTCGATCTTACTCGATGGAATGTTAGAAATAATACCGTTTTCATATTTATAAATGGTTTGTTTAGTGGTATGTAATTTCAAAGCTAAATCATCTTGTGTAAGGTTGTTTTTTAGTCGTAAACTTTTAATTCGCTGACCAATACTCATGATAATACCTCTTTTTCTATTAGTATATCATTGCGTATGTGGACCGTCAAGAAATAAATTTCGGGAAAAATGAAAGAAATGACTTGACAAGCGACTCGGGAACTGGTAAGATGAAAGTAACTTAATAAGTGACGGGGAGGTGGTAAGATGTTGAATACCAATCTTTTTAGATCTGAAATGATAAAAAACGGATACACTTATAAAAAAATGGCTTCAGAACTGGGAATGTCCGAGCGCACATTTTCAAAGAGAGTGAAATCCGGAGATTTTGGCGCTGCCGAAATTGATGCGATGATACCACTTTTGAACATTAGCGATCCAATTCCGATTTTTTTTGCCCAGTTGGTAACTTAAAAAGTTGCGCAAATAGGCGCACAATGTGAAAATGCAATTTTGGAAAGGGCGACCAACTATGAATAAGTACGATATGATTTGGGATTTAGTTTGGGGCTTTGGCTCAGTGGCGTTGGGTGTGTTTGTGGGCTTGATTGTGTGGGTTGTGTTAAGAGTTACTTAACAGGAGGTGAAAAATGAATAAAAAAGACAAAGAGCGAATACAAGAGGTCCTTGATAAGAACCGTAATTCAATCGAGGGCGTGTCGCGTGTGCTTGTAACAAGAATCGTTCTCACCGCAGGCGACGGAAGCAATGAAAACCCAGGCAGATTTGAAGAGCAATATTGGACCGATGACGGCGAATTGCTTTCAAGAAAAATAGTGCTATAAAAAAGCACCCGATATAAAAACCGGGTGCAGAGACAATCAATCTATTGCTTTTTATTCTGAAGTTCGTAAGATTTTTTGATTTGTGATTCAAAATCTATGTATGCCACAGTTGAATTTATAAATTCTTTAAGATCAGCTAAACCGTAATCATGGTGTTTGGCCTCGTAGTGAGTTGCATCGTTACCGAGCCATGCCGCAGCCGTAGCTAATGCCGAAAGATTTTTGGAAAGATAAGTATTTATACATTCACCTAATGGCGATTTGATGATTTTTTCCCGTTTTGCCGGATTGTTAAGAATTGCAAAATCCTTAATAAGAAATTCAAGTGATTTTCTATAACCGGGACCGCATATGTCGGTGAGATTGCTGTTTTCAGCTTTAAGCGCCTGATTATAAATGCGAACAAAATCAGGTGATATTTTCTTTATCGCATCCGAAAATGATTTATCACGGTTAGATGTCGGAAGTGTTTCGTATATTACGGAACTGTCCGAATACGGATGATTTTCAATGTAATAATGGCTTACATAAAAGAAATTATTACATACCGGGCATAAAAAGATGCTTGCAATCGGTACTTGATCTGTTTCGGCATTAACATTTACACATTCAGTTGAAATTAAGCGCTCCGGAAATGAACCGTTGCCGCACCTTGGGCATATGGTTGGTATTTTTAATTTGAGCTCTCTTGCGCCTATAAGTACAGCTTTGCCGGATTTAATTTCAAATGTTAGAACTTCTTCTTTTGAATACATTATATATAACACCTCGTTGAAATTATCATGTATTCAGCATAGCAAAGCGAAAGAAATTTGTCAACAAACATAAAAAAGAAAGGAAATCATATGAAGAAATTAACAACAATCAGCGATATAGGTTCGGTGAAAATCGGAATTGACGGCCAATTCACCCTTGATGTGCCTAACGGTTACGGCGACGGTGATACGGCTGTTATCATCTGCGACAAAGATGAGTATAAGCCGGAAGATTACGCCCTTTGGGCTTCCGTCCGCGGCAACAATATAAATATTTACGAGTATGATTGCAGCGATGAAGTCGTTGAAACACTTTCGGGCAAATACGGCATTTATGTTGCCGGTGATAGAGGCGTATTCCTCAATAAAGGCGCCGTGATTTTTGAGAAGTGGGAGGATTAAGGGTGAAGAAAATAAGACGAATCAGCGGGGAAAATGTAAGGCTTATGTGTATTAAACATAACCTATACACCTGCGGCGATAATGAACAATACGGTAGAATGCTTTCGTATTGTGAATATTACAGGATTAACAATTTAGAAACAACATTAAGCGATCTGCATTTTATCGCAGAGGATATCTGGGAGCACTCCTCCACCGTGCTAAGCGTAGGGCAGATTGTTGAACTGTTAATTGATGAATGTTGTGCCACGATTAAGGAGGAAAATAATGAATAAAGATAAAATTAAGCCGCTGCGTGATGCGTTAGCTGTGATAAATTCATAATGGGGAGGGGGAGTGTGGCATTTGCGCAGAATCACCAAGCAACTGGGAGCTTAATTCTGATAGCTTTTTTGAATGGCATGCATTCACATAATCGGAGGTGAGAAAAACGGTTATTTTTGAATTTAAGCCCGCAGCGAATTGCCGCGCCGGCAGAAAAATTATTATTAAAGTTGATTTTTCCGGCAACGCAAGGTGCGAATTGCAAAAGAAGGCATATCAGCATTTGCCAATGCAAGAGATTTGCGAGCTTGCAAGTTGGGCAGAAACGGCGCAGCCCGGTGATATTGCTGAATCAAGAAATGTTATAGCATATTGTTCTTAATTATATCGGAATTATATCGGACAAACGGCAGCGCATAAGATTTTATAAGGAGGTGAGAACATGGCAACGGCAAAAGCCACACCAAAAAAGCGCAAGGATGTGCTTGACTTCAAGTGCTTTATCACGGGGCTTGACGGTGTTACCCGTCCGTTCGATGAATTGCGGCCTGAAGAGCGCAAAAGTATGTCGGAACGATTAAGCCGAGTGATGAGTGAGTATTACTCGAAGCACTTGGATGAATTTGAAAAATTATAAGGAGTATAAAAATGGGACGACCGAAAACAAGCTGCTTTGCTTATAGAAAAGTGAACGGGCAGAGCACATGCTTAGCCTTAACCGAATTGCTTTGCACCAAAGTGAAAGGCGGCTGCCCGTTCTATAAAACGATTCCGCAATATGAAGCGGAAGCGAAAAAAATACCCGGTAAGGAGGTTTGATGAATGATAAACGCTTTATTTATATTCGGCGTAATCGCCGTGGCAGCCGTGCCGGCTGTGATTGTTAAAAACATAATCTGCGGTAAACTCAGAGCAGCCGAGCGCGAAGAGCACCGTGCCGAAGCGGCAAGGGATATGCGGCAGATGAACGAGCTGTACAAGCTTATCACCAAGGAGGGCGCAGGAGTATGAATGTTGAAACAATATCGATTCTGTGCACCGGAATAGTGGTGGGAGTTATCCTCACGGCTGTGTTTTACTTAATAATCGGCCTGCAGGAGGAAGCGAAAAAGAACAAACTCAAAAATAATGAGCCCAAAAAGGACAAGCAAGATGTAAGCTGTAATGAAGATTGCGAAGCAATCAAGAGTTACCAGCGAGCTAATGAAGAGCTCAGCTCGGAAAACGAATATTTGCTTGCAAGCTGGAAAAATGCAGAAACCCGCTGCGGCCTGCTTCAAACTGAATTAACCAAAGCAAAAAAAAGCAAATAAAAAAGCCGCAGACGGAAAGCCTGCGGCAGCGCTGATAGCAGCACTCAAATTGCAATTTAAGTATAGCTGCTTCTTGCGCAAAAGTCAAGGAGTATTATATGGATAAGAATTTAAAAAGCGATAAATTTTCTTTCGGCAAGCACGGTAATGTGCTTATGACCGCCGAAGAATTTCTTAAGCTCAAACATACCTACCCGCATCAATATAAGGGCTACATATCCCATGCCGATAGGTGGCTTGAGAAAAACAAAAACAAAGCGATTGCAAAAAACAAAAAATGCCACTTCGATATGATTGTTAAGTGGATCGAGCAGGATGCCGCCGAGAAAACAACGCGCGGCGTTGCTTCCTGGTATAATTGGAGCGCATATTCGCCGGGTGAAATTCTCACCAAAGACCCGTATTATGCCGGCATCTCATGCGCCGAGCACGATATGCTTTTCAATCTGCTCGGCGACGAAAAATTTACCGAGTATTACGGTAAAGCTATTTACTATACTGACAGAAATGTTTTCAATCTGATCGTCAAGTGGTGTGTAGAGGACGGTCTGCTCGAATTCGGCACGGGGAAAAAGAACGAGCCAACAAAGTTGAGCGATATTCTCGCAGCAGCAAAAAAAATGGAAGCTGAAAGAGCTGCAAGAGAAGAAGCCAAAGTGAGGTATGTGAATGACTAAAGAAGAAGCAAAAATCGCATTTCAATATAATATTGATGTTGGCTGCAAGGAAATTTCCGATAAGCAGCGATATAAAATATCGCAGCTCATAAAAAGGCGCGATAAAATAACAAAAAATCAATTTGCATACAGTGCCACGCTTGAGGTGCCGCCGCGCATGGTGGCAACGATAGATATATATAAATTGCAACTGCCCGAAAAGTGGCAGCCGTTTGTGCAAGGGAAGCTTGAGGAGGCAAAAAATGATTCACGAGTTAAAAATTAAGCCCGAATATTTCGCCTCCGTCCGAAACGGTGAGAAAACATTTGAGGTTCGAAAAAAAGACCGACCGTTTGAATTCGGCGATTATGCTGCGTTCAACGAAATTGACGAATCGGGCACCTACTACACCGGCAGAGCTCTGCTGATGAGAATAACATATGTGCTTGACGACAAAGAATTTTGCAAGCCCGGTTATGTGGTGCTCTGACTTGAGCCGACACATATGATTTTCGCTGAGCCGGATAACATGGCAGAATTGCTGTGTCCGAATAACCCGAGAGGGATTAAGGGGAGTAAAAAGGAGAGTAAATATGAATGATACTAAGCAGAAGTTGCCGTTCAGACTTCAGATAACAGACAACAGAACGGGCGCGGTGTTGACGGATAAAAATGTCAGCTGTATTCTCGGCGGCTTGGCAAGTGATGAAGAAAGAGGGGAAATAATGATTTCAGCTTGCAAAGCGGAAACGCTTGCGAAAGCTGCTGTTGGGGTAATAGCTGTGCTTCAAAAGTTAATGGATGAGCACAGCGATGTGAAAACGCTTGTTCCATTTTATATGGCATTGGATAAAAAGAGAAACGAATGAAAAAAGAATATATTTTCCCGGTGCTGTTAATAGCACTTGATATCGGGGCCGCAGCTGTTTACGCTGCCGGCTCCGATTGGCGCAAGGTGATCTATTGGCTTGCGGCAGCCGTACTTAATGCCGCAGTAACTTTTTAAGGAGGAATAAAATGAATGCATATAAATGCGACAGATGTGGAGGCCTTTACGAAAAAAAGGCCGTAGAAGCATTAAACAAAATAAGTGAAATCTATGGCAAGCGAGTTTGCGGTATTACATTTGATTGTGTAAATCAATACTACGACATGGACTTATGCCCTGATTGCTTTGCGGAATTTGAAAAGTGGTATGTAAGCGGCGCCGTGGTTAAGGAGCTAATGAAATGAATAGTTTGGCCGAAATAATAAATCCGATTGTCGAACCTGCAGTACAAGCATGTGAAGCGGCGTTTAAGGCACTTGCCGATGTGATGGCTGCAGCAGCTTCCACGTTTCTTAAAGTTTTTCCTCGCGTAATTGAGGAATTTAGCAAATTGATAAGCAAAATAATTTCCCGGAGGGTTGTTTTCCTTGCGGCGCACGCAAAAAAGAATCGCGTTCGCAAGAAAAACACGCAGCGCATAATAAAAGCAATTCAAAAACTGATACGGAGGTAAGCAATGAAAGAATGTGAATATTGTCATCAGGTTTTAATGGACGGTCAAGAGTGCGATTGCACCGAAGCAAAAAAGGCGGAAAGAAAGCAAAGAGCCGTTTCTGAAATTATGCTTGAAGTAAAGAGCTTGCAGGACAAAGAAATCCTTGTTCTGAAAGAAAACACAGAATTTTTCCTCGGTGAATGCGTAAGGTATATGGCCGAGTGCGAAGCCGAAAGTTGTCAGCTTAAAGCCGGCACAACAAAAATAACGCTTAAGCAGCGTGACGGGCATTTGAGCATCGAAGTCAGTAAGACTTCAAAGATAAAAGCTCAAACGCTGCAAAGTGTGCTTTAGCCTTATATATTATATACATTATATATAGGTTTCGAAAACTAAACAACAAGGCCGAAAAAAAGCGAGCAGGCAAAGCTCGCTTGAAGCCTTGTATTCTATCATAAGAAATCGACCACAAGAAAAAGAAAACACAAAAATAGCATTATTATCCACAAGCAACAACAACGAGAGAGGGGGAGCGGCCGTGATTCGTGAGAGAAGAATAAAAGCAGGCAAGTTATTGGAAGCGGATTTTTACCCAGTGTACCCGAGCGGCCGCCGTATTCCTGAAAGGGCGGCAAGATCGAAGCCCACCTCAGACGAGATGAAGCGTTATAATGCAGAGCAGGCAAGGCGCAGACTTATAGAGCTCGTTAATGCTAACTTTGACGACGGCGATATTTTCTTTACTGCCACAATCTCACCCTCCGCCGCGCCGTCCAATGTTGATGAAGCACGCAAAATCATGGTGAATTATATCAGACGAGTTAAGCGCCGCCGCGCAAAGCTCGGAATAACCGAGCCTTTTAAATATATTTACATAATCGAAGCTAAAACATATAAGACCGGCAAGAATAAGGGCAAGACAAGCTATCACTTCCACGCTGTTATGAGCAGAGGATTAAGCAGAGACGAAATGGAAAACATGTGGACTGCCGGTGAAAGAGTGAGTGCAGACAGATATTTGCCGAGCCGTTTCGGCTATGAAACGCTTGCGAAGTATTTTTCAAAGGACCCCGAGGGCACTCGCCGCTATTTTACAAGTAAGAATTTAACGCAGCCGATAAGGCTTAAAGATAAAGACGGAAGAATCAGCCGCCGCACGGTAGAGCGCATGGCGACTATTCACATTGATGATGCAGATTATTGGCAGCGCAAGTATCCGGGTTACAGATTTTTGCGTTGCAATTCACGATATAACGAATTTAACGGGCACTGGTATGTGTCCGCAATAATGGTGCGTATGTAGCATGCCGCCAAAAAATTAAGGGGGAGTTGTAAATTAACATCACAATAGATATGATAGAGAGTTACTCAAGCTTGGTTCGCCAGGCTGATTTGTGGCGCGAAGAACTATCGCCCTCTTTTTTAACGGCGACAGACTGTTCCAAAATCAAAGTGCAGCGCAGTGCCGGGGCAAGCCCCACCGAGCAATCGGCCATGCAGTTGCTCAATCTCGAAAAGGCGGAGGCGTATAACCGACTGTGGGTGCAGGTTAAAGGGATTCAGCATTTTGTACTCAATATCAAAGATGCCGAGGTGCGCGAAATAGCAATCAGGCGTTGCCGAGGGCAGACCTACGAAGAGATTGCCGCAGCTATGTTCATCGACAGAACAACCGCCTCGAAAAAGCTGCGAAAATATATTTCCCACAATTCCCATTAAAACTTTGATATAATTAAAATGAACAGAAAAGCAAAGGGCGTGCCGAGCGGCGCGTCCTTTTTGATTGCAGAAAGGCGGTGAGCTCATGGCTCTTACGGCACGGCAGGATATCTTCATCCGCCGATTGCTTGAGGGTGATTCGCAGCGCAAGGCTTATAGGGCGGCGTTTCCCTCTTCACAAAAATGGAAAGACAGCACGGTTGATTCCAAGGCATCTGCGCTGTTTCACAGCGATAAGGTTCAGGAAAGGTACCGATTTTTAAAAAAAGAATTAGATAATAAATCTATAATGCACCGCACGGAGCGCATGATTACGCTTTCGAAAATTGCGGAAAAAGACAGTGAGGATGCCGGGTATCGAATCCGCGCCATTGATGTGCTCAATAAAATGGACGGCGACTATGTGCAAAAGGTGGAAGTTACAACGCCGGATGACGGCACGCTGAAAGAAATGGAAAAATATTTTGCCGGAAAGAAAAGAAATACTTGATCTGCTCTACTATAAGCCCTATTTGGTGGGGCATTGGGTGGGGTTCACTGATTTAACGCAGCTGCATAACGAGTGGCTGCGTTCGTTCTTATACGGCAGCGACGATCAAACGCTTTTGGCACACCGCGGCTCATATAAAACAACCGTTCTTTCGTTGTTTCTCGCTTTGCACATCGTCTTATTTCCGAATGAATTTGTTATCTTTTTCCGAAAAACGGACGACGACACAAAAGAAGTTATTAAGCAGGTTGGCAAAATCCTCGCTTCGGGTTGTGTGCACAAAATCGTGCAAATACTGTATAACCGCCCGCTTGAGTTTATAAAGCGAACGGACAGCGAGATCCACACAAATTTGTGCACATCAATCAAAGGCTCAAGCCAGCTCATCGGGCTCGGTATCGGCACTTCGATAACAGGTAAGCACGCAGATATTGTTGTTACGGATGATATCGTCAACATCAAGGATCGAGTGAGCACGGCGGAGCGGAAGCTTACTCGGCTTCAATATATGGAACTTCAAAATATCAAAAATCGCAGCGGACGATTTATAAACACCGGCACACCCTGGCACAAAGAGGATGCCATATCCTTGATGCCGAATGTTAAAAAATACGATTGCTACAGCACCGGGCTGATCACCAAAGATAAGCTGCGTGAGATACGCAACAGCATGACGGACAGCCTATTCGCCGCCAACTATGAGCTGAAGCATATCGCAGCGCAAGATGCGCTGTTCACGAATCCGCAATTCACGGATAAAGAAGAGCTTATATACGGCGGTAAATCCCATGTTGATGCGGCCTACGGCGGCGAGGATTTTTCCGCATATACCGCGTTTAACATTTTGCCGAGCGGCGAAATAATCGGCTTTGGCAAACTTTGGCAAAAGCACATCGAAGAGTGCGAGGGCGAGATTGCAGCATATCAAGAGCGTTTCCGCCTCGGCACGATTTATTGTGAGCGCAACGGCGACAAAGGCTACCTCGAAAAAGACCTGATCGCCCGTGGACTGATGTGTTCGTCATACTACGAAAAAATGAACAAATACATAAAGATTTCAACATATTTAAAAAAAGCATGGGGACAAATTAAGTGGCTCGATTGCACAGACCCAGAATACATATCCGCAATCCTTGATTATTCGGAAAACGCAGCGCATGACGATGCGCCGGACAGCGCAGCTTCACTGTATCGTGAGCTCACGGACGGTGTGCAGATTAACCTATTCAGAGGAGGATTATAACTTTGGAATATAACATATTCAGAATGCCCCGCGAGGAAGAATTAACCCCGCTGAAGCTTCAAAAATTCATCGACGATAACGAATTTATATCGAGGCGCCTTTACCGCCCGCTTGAAAGGGCATACAGAAATGATTACGATATCTATCATCAGAAGCCGAAGCCGAACAACAAGCCCGATAACAGGCTTTCGGTGAACTTCGCAAAATATATAGCAGATACCTTTAACGGTTTTTTCGTTGGTATTCCGATTAAAGTGCAGTGCGACGATAAGCGAGTTAAGGAGTTTGTGGATTTATTCGGCGCTTATAACTCAATCGACGATAAAAATTCCGAATTGTCGAAAATCTGCTCAATCTACGGCAGAGCTTACGAATTTTATTATCTTGATGCCGAAAAGAATGTTTGTGCGCAGTATGCGCGGCCGACCGAATCATTTATTATTTACGATGATTCCGCTTTAACGCGGCCGCTGTATTTCTGCCGTTATTATTATGACAGCGAAAAAGTTATGCACGGTTCGCTTTCGGACGGAAGCACAGTGCGCTACTTCACCAATAAGGGCGAGCTGATATTCGAGGATTACGAAGCTTTGCACGGCTTTTGCGATGTGCCGGCAACGGAATGGGTTGAAAATGAAGAAAGAATAGGAATTTACAGCGGCGCTCTGCCTCTGATGAATGGCTACAACAAAGCGTTGAGTGAAAAAGCAAACGATGTTGATTACTTTGCTGATGCATATATGAAGATAACCGGCAGGCAGCTTACCCCCGAACAGCTTGAGGGAATTAAAGACAGCCGCATTATTAACATTTATGGCACAGGAGGTGAACAGTGCGATGCGAGCTTCCTTGCACGGCCGAGTGCGGATGAAACGCAGGAAAATTTGCTCAACAGGCTTGAGCGGCTTATATTCGTAACATCAATGGTGGCAAATATCAATGATGAAAACTTTGATGCCGCAGCTTCGGGCAGAGCAATGCAATATCGTTATTCGATTATGGGTAATCTCTTTCAAACGAAGCAGCGCAAATTTGAGGGTGCGCTCAATCGGCGCTATAAGCTTATTTTTTCCAATCCGGTTAATTCTATGGCCGCCGATGATTGGATGAAGCTTAATTTTATTTTTACTCCGAATTATCCCGTTGATTATTCCGAGGATGCCGCCATTGTCGAAAAACTCAAGGGCACGGTAAGTGACGAAACCCTGCTCAGTAAGCTTCGTATCGTTGATAATGTCGATGAAGAGCTGGAGCGCCTTGCAAAGCAGCAGGACAGCACCGCGTATGCAACGGATTACCCCACCAACAGAGTGAGCGGCGAGGGCTCGGCTGATGAAGAGTAGTATTTATTGGCCGCAGCGGCAAGAAGAACTTGCGGCAGCGCTTGAAAAGGACGAAGCTGCGCTGAAGCGGCGCCTGCTCAGGCAATACGAAGCCGAGGCGGCGAAGCTTGAGCGGGAGATAGCAGCATATTATAAGCGCTATGGCGAAGATAATATCGTTAAATACGCAGACCTCTTTAAAAAATTGCCGGACAGTGATATAATGTTGTTAATCCAAAGAATGGATGAGTTTGAAAAGAAATATCCCGAGTATGCAGATTTAATGCCTATAAGGGAAAGCATATATAAACTCAACCGCCTGGAGGGGCTGCAACAGAGCATACGCCTGCAGCAGCGAGAGCTCGGCGCAATCACCAACCGCGAATTAAAAGAGCATTTGGCAAGCTTGGCATATAAAAGCACCGGCGCAGCCGATAAGATAATGGGCTTGGCGGTTAACAGCTCTGCAATGAAGATCTTTTCCGGCACGGTGTGGAGTGGCGAGTCGGATTTTTCGCAGCGCATATGGCAGAATACGGATAAGCTTGCGGATTATCTCAATAATGATATTGCAAACGGCTTTGCCCGGGGCGACAGCTATGAGCGACTTATAAAGAATGTACGCAGCCGGTTCATCAATGTGGCTAAAAACGATGCCTATAGGCTTATTTACACTGAGGGCACCTATGTAATGAACGAGAGCTCGGCAGCCGTTTTTGAAAAAGACTTCGAGGATTACGAGTTTCAGGTTGCGGACAGCAATGCCTGCCCGGTGTGCAAAGCGCTGAACGGCAAAAAATTCAAGTTTTCGCAGCGTGTTCCGGGGCGAAACTTCCCGCCGATGCATCCTTGGTGTCGCTGCCATTACGGCGTTGCCGTTGTCGATTGGGATAAGTGGCAGGATGAATATGTTAAGAAGCACGGCGGCGATGTATCACAGGAAACTTTAAACGGCTTATACAACAGCTTTAATCAAGGTGATCTTATACCGATTACGCCAGAAGCTATTCAGAACATCAAATCTTTTGATTTGCCGGAATTAGGTTGGCGCGAAAATCAGCAGCTTATAGTTGCGATGCGAAAGCTGTTGGAAAAAGTGAAAAATGCGCCGCTCGGAACGGAGTATTTGCATTATTACGATATGCATATGAATTTCTTGCATGAGAACAAGGGCAAAGATAAAGCAGGAAAAGTAGAGGATGATTACCACCCACCATACAATTACATGATTATACATAATCATCCGGACGGAGGCACGATTTCGCCCGGTGATGTAGATCGCATGGTGGAAAATGAACACTTGCAAATGGTTGTTGCAGTAGGAAATAACGGAAAACAATATCTGATTTCTAAAACAAAAAGCTTTGACGGGAAGAAATTCGCAACCGATTACATTGATTATATGAAAAAAGCTAAAAACAAAGTTAAGAATTTAGAAACATTTATTTCCAAAGCAAATAAATTTGTAAAAACAAAAGGAGCCAAATATGGATACAAATACAGAGAAAAATAAAACATTGGGGGATTATATGAAAGAAGTTGAGCCTTACGGTGAAGACGAAGTATGGGCGGATGAATGTCGCACATTGGAAGATGCAGCCCGATGTTTAGTTACAATGGAAAAAAAACTAAAAGAGGGCAAATATAATTGAAGTTGAATGAGGAATAGCCTATGGCAAAAGACGATATCGAAGTGATCGAATACAAGATACTAAAGTATCTGTACGAAAGCATTAAAGCAGGGCACAGGGCAGCGCTTAACGAGGTTGCCTGGCACTGTGAGCTTTTCGATATAACCCGCGATTATTGGCTGTATATAATGCACGACCTCATAGAGCGAGAGCTTGTGAGCGGGCTGAAATATGTTGATGCCAAAGATATGGAAAGTGTGCTTGAAGTCGGCACCTTTGCCATAACGCAGGCGGGCAGAGAATATCTGAAAGAAAACAGCTTAATGCAAAAGGTTAAAAGCCTGCTCGGCGAAGTGTTTAAAATCACCCTCGGCGGAGTAATCGGCAGGCTGTAAAACAAAATATCAAGGGCTAAAGAAGC
>OGLB01000634.1_pt1 | contig 17641 bp, 5 predicted proteins | sample 1572551 | NCBI WGS metagenome assembly OGLB01 (sample SAMEA2582003, study PRJEB24529) | metagenome | biome: Human gut stool | place: China | collected 2011
TGTTTGAACTTGGCCAGGCCCTCTTTCTGGTCGTAGCCGTCGATATGATTGTGTGCCGGTGCCATCTGGGCATCGTCCATGTGGCAGCAGTCGTGCCATACGCGGTATTTTTCGTTGACGCGCATGTGGCACATCTGTACGGGAAGGAAGTATTCCAGTACGGGTTGCCATACGCCACGGGCATATACGTCATTGTCGATGCGGAAGATGGGAGACACGGAGGTATTGTATTTAATCTTATAAAGCCCTGGTTCCTTTACATCTGTGAAGTTTACTTTCAGATAGTTATACCTCAAGAATTTACCCCAGTTGGCAGGAGTGACGTTCTTGACAACCTTTTCGCCGTCGGCATCAATGCGGATGATTTGTGCCGTTTCCTTTCTGTTGTCACGTATATCCATTTCGATGACGGCTTCCTTGTCCTGAGTGGGATGATAACCTATCTGTGAAGTCTGGATAACCGGCTGATACATCCAGTCGGCCACTACGTTCGGAGTGATAATCCATTTGACGGCACCTTTGGTGACACCCGGTTTTATGTTGCTGCGCAGTACGAACCAGCCGTTGTTGTGGTTCATACGCCCGTCAAACAGTTGCAGGTCACCGCTCAATGATTCGATGGTAACTTTGTTGTAAGGGTCATCGGGCCGGGAGGTGAACTTGGTTCCTTTGGCATAAGGTTCGCTGATGATGTCGTCTGCCACAATCGGGCTGTAACCTTTTCCTATCAGTTTGTCCATGTCTGCCAGCGATTTTTTGCCGTCATGGTAGTTTCCTGTATGCAGATAGTTGGGCTGGGTTGTCATCAGGGGGGAGTTGGGCTGTTGCGGGAAGATGCCGCTCTGACCGTCCATAATCCAGGGCTTGCCGAAGAGGGAACCCGGGAAGAATTCAAGGTTGAAGCCCACTTTTCCGATGAATTCCTGGGGAATGGGGCGGTCAAGATCTACGGTCACCTCTATGTTTTTACCTTTGCTTTCCACGTTTACCGTATATATAAGGTGGAGGTCCGGGTAAATCATCGGGTTGAATCCGGTGAGATGGCGTGAGGAGTCGGGATAGCACAGCGTGGCGGTGATGCTGTTGTCACCAAGCTTCCGGTCGAGCTGTTTCGGTACGGGTTGCCATTGTCCGGGTGTGGCTTCCAGACGGATATCTCCATTCGTCGCCACACGGTGTCCGTTCATGATGATACATACCCCTCCTTGGTGTCCTTCGGGATAGATATCATCAAAAGCCATGACGTCGACTCCCTGGTTCTTGAAATAACCGGAGGATGTCAGCTTGAAGTCTTGCGCATGCAGCGTACTGCTGCCGCAAAGCAGTGCCAAGACTGATGCAAATAGGAAATGTTTCTTTCTCATAGTATCTATTTTTGAGTTACGAAATTTTCTACTAATATACGGACTAAAAAGGAAACGGATGGCTTTTGTTTGTAGCCAATAACGTTATGAAATGTGTCTTTTTCCTCTATTTTTATGATATTCATTGTTATATTTGTCAGACAATGGCGCTTGAGCTGCCGGATACCCACGTTTGAGCCAATAGAAGCTGATGTCTGGTAAAACAAGGACTCAGTACCCAAAAATAGCCTTTATCGGAACCAATTGTATCCCTTGAAAAAGGATGGCAATGAGTAGTGTCCATTTGTTTTTTTGTACATTTGCAATGTAACTATGGCTAACTCCTTAAATCGCTATATTATGAAACGTATGTTTTCCGTTTTTTTGCTGATTACAGTATGGTTGCTGGTTACACCTTTCCTGCAAGCACAGTCACACGTAGACAAGGTTTTAAAAGATGAAATAACCTCGGACTTGAAAGAGAATATCCTCTCTTTTTGGGAAAGATACAGCGTAGATTCTTCCGGAGGCTTTTATGGTTCATTGGGACGTGACGGTGCCCCGATAGCGGATGCTCCCAAAGGTGGTGTACTGAATGCCCGCATCCTTTGGACTTTTTCAACCGCCTACCGGATGTATGGCGATACTGCCTACCGTAAATTGGCTGACAGGGCGCAACGGTATTTCATAGATCACTTCATTGATTCGCAGTATGGAGGCGTATATTGGCTGATAAAAGCGGACGGTACCCCATTGGATACGAACAAGCAGACTTACGGCTGCTCTTATGCTATCTACGGTTTGTCCGAACATTTTAGAGCAACGGGCAACAATGAAAGCCTGCAAAAAGCCATAGAACTTTACCGGACCATGGAGAGCAGAATCAAAGACCCCGTAAACGATGGTTATATAGAATCTTTCACCCGCGAATGGGGAGTTCCCCAAAAGCTGGGATATGATGGAGATGGCGTTGCCACCAAAACAATGAATACCCATATCCACGTATTGGAGGCATACACAGCTTTATATAAAGTATGGAAGGATAATGGCCTACGCGAACGTCTTACAAAAGTAATAGATTTGATAATAACCAAGCTCTACAATCCACAAACACATCACCTGATATTGTACTGTGATTCGAATTGGAACAATCTGGATGACATCGACTCTTACGGGCATGATATCGAAACTTCTTGGCTGCTGACGGAAGCTGCAGAGGCTCTGGGTGACCCGGAGGTTATCGGGAGGTGCAGGAAGGTAGCATTGGAACTTGCAGACGCCTCCTTGAAAGAGGGCATCAACCCGATGGGCGCCATGATGTACGAACGGCATAAGGACAAAATCAGGAAGGATGCTTCCTGGTGGTGCCAGGCGGAAACTGTGGTCGGTTGTATCAATGCCTGGCAACTGACTGGTGAACAATCTTATTTGGACAGTGCCGTCCGCACTTGGAACTTCATCAAATCACGGATGATAGACAAGGAGTATGGTGAATGGTTCAGAACGGTGCTGGAAGATGGAACTCCCCGCTACAAGGAGCCTAAAGCAAGTATGTGGAATTGTCCTTATCATAACAGCCGTATGGGGTTTGAGATTGATACCAGACTGAAATGACAACCTTTTATAGATTTGATATTATGAAGAATTTACGAATTTTCCAGTTTGGAATAGTTGTATTGCTGTGTGGTATATTATCTCTGCCGCTTTCTGCCCAGACGGAAGTGATGGCATGGAGCAATATCACGGGTGTCCGTGTAGACGGTGAATTGATAGACTTTGAGTCATCCCTGCGTGTCGGAACCTTGAAAGGAGATATGGAGATTACTGGAAAGGAGAAGCAGGTCCGTCCCGTTTTCCATCGTGAGGGGGATATGCAGGAAGTGACGACTACTCTACGAGGTGTAAAGTTCCATCAGAAAGTGACTGATAAGGGAAAAGGCTTGGTGGAGATTTCTATTGATGCGCTGTCGGACACTACTTTGAACCAGGCAGCCTATTACTGTATTGCTTTAAGTCCGGAAAACTACGTTGATGCCAAAGTAAGGACAAGTGGCAGGAAGCTGACCGTTACTTCGGCCAATAGGAAGTTGGAATTCAAGTTCAATAAGTCTGTAAAGGCCACGGTTGAAAAAGAGTCTACCGGTACTGTTGTGTATATCTCGCTAATGCCGATTCTGAAAAAGGCTGGGAGAACAGCATTGTCTATGGAACTGCATGCTTCCGGAGTGATAGATCACAGTGACGCGGAAATTACATTGGATATGCAGAATCCGGGAAGTTTGTTTGCAGGCTTTGGAGGGAATTTCCGCCTGCAGAATCCTGCTGCCGACCCTAAAGTGATAGATTACTGTCTGGAAAACTTGCGCGTAGCTTATGGCCGTGTGGAATTTCCGTGGAGATTGTGGCAACCCGAAGAAGAATCCGATCCTATTGCCGTGGCACAGAATGGGGGACTGAACAAGCGGGGGGAGGAAAGTCTCCTCATGGCAAAGCGCTTGAAGGCGATGGGAATGCCGGTAATACTAAGCTGTTGGTTTCCGCCTGCATGGGCCATTGACGGAGGTCCTGCAAGTTATGCTCGTCAAGGCGGTGTCATTGCTTATCGTCTGGATAACCGGAAAAAGGAGAAGATTTATAAATCCATGGCAGATTATCTGTTGTATGCCAAACGGTATTATGGTATTGAGTTCTCCATGTTCTCGTTCAATGAATCGGATTTGGGTATTGATGTCCTCCACACTCCGCAGGAGCATGCAGATTTCATTAAGGAGTTCGGTGCTTATCTGGCAGGGTTGAATCTTCCTACCCGCATGCTGCTTGGCGACAATTCGGATGCCACTACTTTCGATTTTATCCTTCCTGCTTTGAACAATTCTGAGATTCATAAGTATATTGGTGCAGTATCTTTCCATTCATGGCGTGGTTGTGATGATGTTACGTTAAGGAAGTGGGCGGGTGCTGCCAAAGAGATTAATGTACTACTCTTGGTTGGTGAGGGTAGTACGGATGCCGCTGCTCATGGTTATGCCGAGATATTCAATGAGTCGACGTTTGCACTTTATGAAATCAATCTGTATACACGTATTTGTGCGATTTGCCAACCATTGTCCATCTTGCAGTGGCAGCTCACTTCAGACTATTCGTTGTTGTGGGGAGACGGCATTTATGGTTCCAAAGGTCCTTTGCGTCCTACGCAACGTTTCTGGAATATCAAGCAACTGGCCTCCACTCCGGCCGATGCCTTGGCCATTCCGGTCAGTAGCAGCAAGAAAAATGTAAACTGTGCGGCTTTCGGAAATATGGTGCGCGGAGAATATGCCGTCCATATGGTCAATAATGGGGCGGATTGCGAGGCTGTCATCTCCGGTATCCCTGCAGAAGTGAAGGAACTGAAAGTCTATGTGACCAATACAAAGGACTGCATGAAGGAAACTGCAGTGAAGGTGGAGAATGGACTGGTACGGGTACACTTGCCGGCTATCAGTTTCATTACCTTATTGTCGGATAAATAATTTTGAAATGGAATAATATTAATATATAAAGAATAGTGATATGAATATAACTACATGTCTGTTTACAGTTCTGGGAGGAATGGCCACTTTAGGGCATCCTTCAGAAACTGTACGTTTGAATCAGTTAGGGTATTATCCCCAGCAGGAAAAAGTAGCTGTGGTGAATGCCGGTGAGGTACGTGAATTTACCATAGTAGATGCAGCCACGGGCAATCGGCTACTTTCCGGCAAACCCGGATATACCGCTTCATCCGCTTGGTCGGATAGGAGCAGGACAATATTGGATTTCAGTGACATCACGGTACCGGGAAGATATCTTCTGTTGGTTAACGGCGATTCAGTGGCATTCGAAGTAAAGGAAAAGGTGCTGTCCCCTTTGGCCGATGCCGCTTTGAAATCTTTCTATTACCAACGTACGGGTATGCCCATCGAAGCGACTTATGCGGGTCGGTGGAGCCGTCCGGCAGGCCATCCAGATGACAAGGTGCTGGTACATCCCAATGCTGCCGGGCCGGAACGTAAGGCGGGAGCGGTGATTTCTTCTCCGGGAGGATGGTATGATGCCGGAGATTATAACAAGTACATTGTGAACTCCGCTTATTCCATCGGATTGATGCAGGCGATTTATGCCCGCTTTCCTGACTATTTTATCCGTCAACGGGTGAACATCCCGGAAAGCGGAAACCACACGCCCGATTTGCTGGACGAGATGTACTATAACCTGAAATGGATGCTGACCATGCAAGACCCTGCCGACGGAGGAGTCTACCACAAGCTGACTACCCCTTCGTTCGAGGGATTTATCAAGCCTACGGAGTGTAAGCAGCCCCGTTATGTAGTTCAGAAATCAGTAACGGCGGCATTGGACTATGCTGCGGCTTTAGCGCAAGCTTCCGTGTTGTTTGCTCCTTACGAAGAGGATTATCCTGGCTTTTCGGAAGTGGCTTTGCAGGCTGCCGAACGTGCTTATGCCTGGGCAGAAGCACATCCGCAGGCACTCTATCATCAGGATCTTCTCAACAAGCAATATCAACCTGCCGTAGTTACGGGAGCTTATGGTGATCGCAGTGCTGATGACGAATTCTTCTGGGCGGCTTCCGAGCTCTATCTTGCTACGGGAAAGCCCGTTTACCGGGAACAAGTGAAGAAGCATCTGCCCACTGCATATAAGACTCCTTCTTGGGGCAATACCACTGCGTTGGGCGTGTTTGCCTGGCTGCAACCGGGCAGGGAATATCAGGGTGAAGACGTGGAGTTGGCAAATGCCATGAAAGACCTGCTACTGGACTATGCTGCCGAGGCTGTGCGGGGTGCTGACCGCTCTCCTTTCCACGCTCCTTACGGCAACGATGCCAAAGATTTCTTTTGGGGATGCCTTGCCGAAGGGTGTGCTAACCAAGCCACTTCACTGGTTTGCGCCTATTTGCTTACGGGTGAGAAGTCGTACCTGACGAACGCCTACCGCAATATGGACTACATTTTAGGAAAGAATGCCACGGGATATTGTTATGTCACCGGTTTCGGGATGAAAAGTCCTCTGTATCCGCACCATCGTCTTTCTGCATCGGATGATATAGAGGCACCTCTTCCCGGTTTCCTTGTTGGCGGTCCCAATCCTGGCCAACAAGACGGTGTACCCTATCCTTCCAATCTGCCGGATGAGTCTTATGCAGATGTGGAAGGTTCGTATGCTTCCAATGAAATAGCCATTAATTGGAGTGCTGCTTTGGTGGCGTTGGTGTCTTCGTTGGATGCTTTGATGTCAAAATAATGTTTCTATTCAGCCTGCTGCCTTATAAATTCGGATGGGCTGATGTTGAACTCTTCTTTAAAATGTTTGGAGAATATCTTGGGGGAGTTATACCCCAAGGTATATGCAATTTCCGAAACTTGCATCTGGCTTTCTGTCAAGAGTTGTTGTGCACGTTTCATACGGATGGTCCTGATGAATTCGATGGGTTTCTTTCCCGTTATCTTAATCATTTTCTTGTAGAAATAGCTGCGTGATATATTCAGGCTGCTGGCAAGCTCCTCGACGGAAAACTCGGTTTCGCTGATATTGTCCTCTACAATCTGGATGGCTTTTTCCACCAGCTGCTGGTCAAGGGGAGTGATGGTGATACGGCTTGGCTCGATTTTAATGTCCTGATTGAATATTTCCTGACGTTTGACGTTCATCTCGATAATCTTGTTGATGCGCAGCTTGAGGACTTCCATATTGAAAGGCTTGGTGATATAGTCGTCTGCGCCAACGCTAAGCCCTTCCAATTGGTGTTCTTCACTTGCCTTAGCTGTCAGGAGGATAATGGGGATATGGGAGTAGCGTATGTCATTCTTGATGGTTGAACATAGTTCCAGACCATCCATCTCGGGCATCATGATGTCACTGACCACTAAATCAATATCTTCCTTTTCCAGTACATTCAGTGCATGTTTTCCGTTTGTGGCTTTTAATACATGATACTGCCTGGCAAGACTTTCAGAGAGAAATTTCAAGAAGTCGTAGTTGTCATCTACGAGTAGTATGGTGAATGGATGGGATTCTTCTTTTATTTCCGGTCCTTCGACCGGTTCTCCGTTTTTGGTTTCATTACTGTTCTGGTGTAGGGGTAGGGCAATCAGGAATACAGAACCACAAGGCTGGTTATCCCTGACACAGACAGTACCCTGATGCATCTTTACGTATTCGGAAACAATGTGCAGTCCAATGCCGCTGCCTCCGTTGTTCGACTGGTTTTTGCCCGACTGATAGAATCTTTGGAATATTTTCTCCTTGGCTTCATCCTCTATGCCGCAACCGGTGTCGGTAAAGGTCAGTTCCAGATTTGTGCCTCTTACGGCAATATCCAGTGAGATGCTTCCTTTATTGGGAGTGAACTTGAATGCATTTGACAGGATATTTGTGCATATCTTGCGTATCTTGTCATAGTCAAAATCCATGAATACAGAATGTTGTGGAGCGGTAAGGCTATAGCTGATGTTCCGTTTCTGTGCTATCGGATCGAAAGAGTGGAATATTTCACTCAGAATGATAAGGATGTTGTCATGTTTGCATTTCAGGGTTTCAGCCTTGGCATCCAGCTTTCTGAAATCCAGCAGTTGGTTAATCAGTTCCAGCAGATAGTCGGCATTTTGTTTGACCATATCCAGAATGCCTTTACGATATTCGGGATGGTCTACGAAAAACTCTTCAAGCGGATTGATGATAAGTGACAAGGGGGTCCGCAGTTCGTGACTTATGTTGGCAAAGAACTGCAGTTTCATATTGTTGATTTTCTGCTGCCTTTCATTTTCCACCTCGATGGCCTGCATGATTTGTTTCTGCTTTTGGCGTAAGCGCAGATTGCGGATAATGGACAGAAGGATGCACAAAACGATACCGCTATATATGGTATAAGCCCACCAAGTGCGCCACCAAGGAGGGAGTATCTTTATTTTCAGTTCCTTGACGTTGGGGCTCCATATGCCTTGTGAGTTGCATGCCTTGACGGATAAAGTATAGTTTCCGGCAGTCAGCATGGATAGGTTTACTTTGTTGTTTTCAGCATAAATCCAGTTGGAATGAATCTTATAGGCATATTTTATCTTATCCGTTTCCACCAGGTCGAGGGCAGAGAAGGACAGAGTGAATGAATTTTCCTTTTCAGTGAAGGAAAGATGTTGTGCACATTCAAGTGAGCTGCCGTTCAGGATGTCCGGATGGGTCATTCCGGATTTGAGCTCAATACCGGTAAGGTAAATATTGGCATCATAACTTGTGGTCAGGATGTCTTGTGGAATGATAGTCTGGTAACCTTGTGGCGTGCCTATCAGTATATTGCCGTTCTGTAGCTTGAGGATGGCGTGGACATTGGTATCGTTGCATATCAGTCCGTCGCTTACGGAGTAGTTCACGATGGCGTATGTACCGTTTGTTATTTTGATTCGTGAGATGCCGTTGCCGGTACCAATCCACATCTGGTTGTTGTTGTCTTCCGTGACGGCTCTGACGAGGTTGGCGGCAAGTCCGTTTTTCTGGTCAAGGAAGTAGATGGAGTCGTTCTTCTGGTTCCATATACTCAGTCCGTGTGGATGTCCTATCCAAAGAAGGTCCCGGCTGTCCTTATAGACAGTGAGCATATTGTTCTCCTTGAAGCGGCCGGCTTCGGCGTAGATATTATAGGCTTGGGTTTCCGTATCGATGATAATGAGTCCTCCTTTGGTCGCTACGTAAAGGGTACTGTCTTTATCATAGTACATATCTCGGACAAAGAATTCTCCCGGACGGTACAAGATGGTGTCAAACTGCCCGGTTTCCGGATTTAACCTCTGTATGTATCCTTTCATGGTACCTATCCAGATGTATCCGTGTTTGTCTACCTTTACTGTATACACATTGTTCTCGAGAAGCTGGCTGTTACTTACTGTGTATTGTTTGATTTGCCCTTTCGAGTAGCATAGCAGTCCTTTCTGGAAGGTGCCTATCCATAGGCGGTTTTTGGAGTCGATGGATAAGTCGACTACAATATTGGCGGGAGTTGCTATCTTTTCGTATGAATCGGTCACTAGTGAACGTCGGATTAGTCCCGTACCGTCTGTTCCGTAGTAAATGTATTCCTGGCTGGTGTCTTCGCAGAAGGTCAGGATATCATCATATTCCAGGGATTTGTTGCATAGTATGATTTGGGACATGGGGCTATAATAGGAAATACCGTGTTTGAAATTCCCTATGTATATGGTTCCGTCTTTGTCCCGGTAAATGGTATTCAGATTGTTGCTGGCAATGGTGTGCGGTTTCAATGGATTGTGCACCAAGTTGGTAAGCGATTTGGTCAGGGTGTTGTAAACGAACAGCCCCATATGGCTGGTAAGTATCCATACGTTGCCGTCTCCCAGGTCGAGGATGCGTTGCACGCGATTGTACTGTATGTGAGTGTTATTGTTCAGGCTGATGTCCTCCCATTGCTGTGTAAAACTGTTCTTGTGCAAAAGTAGGCTGTTTTGGAAGGTGTATACCCATAGGCTTTCGTTTTGGTCTATGTAAATGTGTGGCTCATGATTCTCCAGCAAAGGTCTATAGATGGTGGGAATGGCTATTTCCTTGACTTCGGAAGTCTGCTTGCTGATACTGTATAGGGTACCGTTGGAGTACATTATATAAATGAACTGGACACCTATATAGAGGTTTGAAATCTTTTCAACTGCCAGTGGATAGGCTTTGATGGAGCTGTTGTCCATGCTTCGTATGTAAAGTTTGGAATAGTCGTAGGCCCAAAACTCATTCTTGGATGTTTTTCCCATCCTCAGAATGTTTTTACTGGGGATTTGCAGCCCATCGAGTATGGGTTTATAGTCATTGTCGAATTTACCGGTCTTATAATTATAGATACTGTAGCCGCTGGAAGTCCTTATCCATACATTGTCGTCCGGTCCTTCGAAAATTTCGCTGATGGCATCGTCCGGCAGGTCGGAGTTGTTCTGGTAATACTGCTGGAAGGAGTAGCCGTCGTATTTGTTGAGTCCTGATTCTGTCCCCACCCAGAGGAATCCCCTATTGTCTCTGTAGATGCTTCGGACACTGTTGTTGGAGAGTCCTTCTGTTGTAGAGAGCTGCTTGAACATGACAGCCGGCGGGATTTCCGCTGAGTTACCTTGAACAGTAAGGAGGAAGGCCAGGTTGCATATAAGGAATAGGAGCAGTTGTTTCATGTATTTTCTTTATTAGAAGGATTAACAATATTGTAACTGCAAACTTAAATATAATCCTTCGAACGAGCAAGGAAAGATTTGCGTATTCGTGTGGGATGATATCCTCCGTTTGGTGAAAAATAGTATGCATTTTGTTTCCAATGGCCCTATATGGGTTCTATGAAACAAAACCGGATATTAAAAGACATTTTTAAGGCATCTGTGTTTCCTTTAAGAAAAATACATTTGCAGGCGAGATCATTTAAATCCTAATAGTATGAAGAAAGAACTTTTAGCAGTGGCGATGCTGTTGTTTGCCGGTGGCAATCTGTTGGCACAGCCACATGTCAATGACGGTACTTCGTATTTGATGAACCAACCTCTGGACATGAGTACCGATTTCCGTGACTTGAGTAATACCTTGTTTTTTGCAGATCACCTGGAGTCATTCGATGCCAAGTCGGGTGAAGGGCTGGTGAATTGGAAACGCGGGCATCTGATGCCCCGCCAAGCCTTCAATACCAACGGTGCACAGCCCCGTAAAATGAGAATGCTCGATTTCCCCTTCACTGCCTATGAAAATGACCCTAACCTCAAATTCAAGATTGACTTTGTAACTCCGCGTACGGTACGTATCCGTATGCTAACGACCCCGGTGGAACCCAAACCTGCCGCTTCCATCATGTTGGCAAAGGAACCGGGCAGGGATGGAAGCTGGAAAGTTACCGAGACGAATGACAAGATTATCTATTCCAGCGACTATGGAACCATTCAGATTAACAAGAATCCTTGGAGAATCGTCTTGAAGGATAAAGCCGGACGTATCTTGAGCCAGACTGCCGCTTTGAGCGACGCGGACTCTACGCAGGTAAAATATACGCCGTTCTGTTTTGTGAAGCGGGGAAGCGACAATGCTCGCCGCATCAATCCGGTATTTACCTTGACTGCAGATGAAATGATTTTTGGTTGCGGAGAGTCTGCCACTGGGCTGAACAAGGCCGGACAGAAGGTGAACTTGTTCGTTACAGACCCACAAGGGCCTGAGACGGACCAAATGTACAAACCGATTCCTTTCTTTATGAGTAACCGGGGATATGGTATGTTTATGCATACATCCGCTCCCGTGACTTGTGATTTTGGTGCTACCTATATTGGGCTGAACAAAATGTTCATGGGTGACGAGAACCTGGATTTGTTCGTTTTCTTCGGCGAGCCGAAAGATATTCTGGACGAGTACACCGATTTGGTAGGAAAGCCGGGCATGCCCCCCTTGTGGTCTTTCGGTACGTGGATGAGCCGTATTACCTATTTCAGTGAAAAGGAAGGTTATGATGTAGCGGCCAATATCCGTAAGAACAAGTATCCGTGCGATGTTATCCATTTCGATACCGGCTGGTTTGATGTGGACTGGCAGTGTGACTATAAATTCTCCGAGAACCGTTTCCAGAATCCACAGCAGATGTTGAAGGATTTGAGGTCACAAGGTTTCCATGTATGTTTGTGGCAGTTGCCTTATTTCACTCCTAAAAACCGTTATTTCTCTGAACTGATAGAGAAAGACATGTATGTGAAAAATGGAAATGGTGAACTTCCCTACGAAGATGTGGTGCTTGATTTTTCCAATCCGGAAACAGTAAAGTGGTATCAGGACAAACTGGCGGGATTGCTGAATATCGGTGTCAGTGCCATTAAAGTAGACTTTGGCGAGGCTGCTCCACTGAATGGTATTTACGCTTCCGGCAAGAGCGGATGGTATGAGCATAACCTCTATCCGGTGCGTTATGATATGGCAGTGTCCGAGATAACCAAGAAGTTGCACAACGAGAATATAATGTGGGCACGTGCCGCATGGGCTGGTTCCCAGCGTTATCCATTGCATTGGGGCGGTGATGCTGCAACTACGAACACGGGTCTGCTGGGTACGCTTCGTGCAGGCTTGTCCTTCGGCTTGTCCGGTTTCTCCTTCTGGAGCCATGATATGGGCGGCTTTGTAAAATCCACTCCGGAGGACTTGTATTGCCGCTGGATACCGTTCGGTTTTCTTACTTCCCATACCCGCGCGCATGGGGCACCTCCGACAGAGCCGTGGTTGTACGACAGCAAGCGTGTGCAGGATGTCTTCCGCAAGAGTGCGGAGATGAAGTACCGTCTGATGCCTTATGTGTATGCTCAGGCTAAGGAATGTACAGAAAAGGGCTTACCGATGCTAAGAGCCTTGTTTGTAGAATTCCCCGATGATCCGGGAGCATGGAAAGTGGATGACGAGTATCTCTTCGGTTCGCAGATTCTGGTTGCCCCCTTGCTTGAATCCGGTATGACGGGCCGCACAGTTTACCTTCCCGAAGGAAAATGGATAGACTACCAGACAGAGAAAGTCTACGAAGGCGGATGGCACCGGATTGAAGCAGGCAGTCTGCCGATAATCATGCTGGTACGTGACGGTTCGGTACTTCCTCATCTGAAGTTGGCGCAGTCCACTGCTGAGATGGATTGGAGTAAAATGAGCCTGAAGGTATACAGTGCTGACAAGAAGCAGGCAGAAGGATTGGTTTGTCTACCTGCCGACAACCGTATTCAGGTTGTGAAAGTGGATTGTGGAAAGGCCAAACCGCAACTGTTGAACCAGGTTGAAGGCACTTCCCTGAGTTTCTGAACTTAATCTTTGAAAATCTATATTGAATTCACCCCTGTCGGTATGGAAGAGAAAGGGATATAGTTACCGAAATCTGTGCCACTATGGTGGCACAGATGTGCCTTCCCAATGGCACGGCAGTGCCTCTATAGTGGCACAAAATTGTGTCGCATATCTTTTTCCCGATGTGCTTATGACCGGGGTATTTGTTAAACCTAAGTATTTAGTATTTATGAGAAATGTGATGAAGTATTTGGGTATCATGTCAGTATCGCTGGCATGTGCCGGACCTCTCTTTGCAACAAGCGTACAGCCGTTTGCAGGTGTCACTGTCGTACAGCAGAGTGTAGTTACTGTGAAGGGCCAAGTGGTGGATGAGAAAGGCGAGCCCATCATCGGTGCCAATGTCATTGTGGAAGGTACGACAAACGGTATGATTACCGATTTGGACGGTAACTTCTCCTTGCAGTGTCCCGTAGGTTCTACGCTGAAGACCAGTTACATCGGTTATCTGGCGCGAACGGTCAAAGTAACCGGGAATATGAATGCTCTGAAAATTACTTTAAAGGAGGATACCGAAACCTTGGATGAGGTAGTTGTTGTGGGCTACGGTACGATGAAGAAATCCGACCTCACCGGTTCTGTGGCTTCCGTGAATGCGGAGGAAATGATGAAGCGGAATCCGGTGAACTTGGGACAAGGTTTGCAGGGAGCTGCGGCAGGTGTATCTGTCATCCGTTCTTCCGGTGACCCGGAAGGAGGTTTCTCCATCCGTATCCGCGGTGTGGCAACCGTGAATGGTTCTGCCGACCCACTCTATGTAGTGGACGGTGTGCAGGTAGGAACTTCCATCGATTTCTTGAATCCTAATGATGTAGAGTCCATCGAAATTCTGAAGGATGCTTCGGCTACGGCAATCTATGGTACTCGCGGTGCCAATGGCGTCATTATGATTACTACCAAGAACGGTGGTAAGGGGAAGGCAAAGGTGAACTTTTCGGCCAACTATGCCCTCCAGTTCAATTCGAATAAGATTGATGTGGCTGATGCGGGCTTGTTTGCAAGTGCTGTACGTTCCGCCGTCAAGAATGACGGTATTGCCATGACCAATCTGGCATATGGCGAGGATTACATAGGCAGACTGAACAGCATTGACTGGCAGGATGAAATGTCACGCACGGCATTACAGCAGAACTATAACCTTTCTGCTTCGGGAGGCAGCGAAAATACCCAAGCCAACTTATCTCTGGGTTATTTGAACAACCAGGGTATCGTGATTGAGTCGAATTTTAAACGCTTGACGGCACGCGCTAATATCACTCACAAAGTGAAAGACTTTCTGCATGTAGGCTTGAACTTGAACTATGCACATTCGGAAAAGATGGGAGGAGGCAACCTGAGAAACTATGCACAAGCCATTCCAACCATGGATTATGTAGAGGACGGTGTTTTCTATTCCATGCCTATTGTGTTGCCCGACGGTACTTGGGGACATTACAAGAAAGAAGGCAATGGAGACGTGAACAAGGGAGCTGACAATCTGGTTGCTGCTGCCAAGACTGCCGACAGCATCAATAAATGGGACCGTCTGCTCGCCAGTGCTTTCCTACAACTCGATTTGTACAAAGGGTTGACCTTCAAAACTATTGCCAGTTATAATTATTATACAAAAGGTTATAATGGCTATACAGCCTATAATGATAGAACCTTTGGAACTCAAGACCGTAAGGACTCGTTCTCGCTGAACCAGAGCCAGTCCACTTCACTCGGTCTGGAAGCGTTCTTGAACTATGACTGGTCCAATGAGCATCACCGCGTAAGTGCAATGGCCGGTTTCTCTACCAGCGATACGAACGGTGCCTGGCTGAATTCCAGTGCCAACGATTTCCCGGCAGACAACATCCGCAAAATTTCATTGACCAATGACCCATCGTCTAAGCAAACGGATGGTGGGCTGGATTTGAAGACAAGATTCCTTTCTTACTTCGGCCGTCTGACTTATACTTTGAACGACCGCTATATTGTGACTGCAACGGTACGCCGCGACGGTTCTTCGAACTTTGGTGCCGGCAATCGTTATGGTACATTCCCTTCCGCTTCTGTAGCTTGGCGTCTTTCCGAGGAAAAGTTCATTAAGGATTTAGAACTGTTCAGTAACTTGAAGTTGCGTGCCGGATGGGGACAGACCGGTAATGCGGGCAATGGTACCAACTTGTCCATAGCACAGTTGTCTTCGGCAAATGCAATGTACTGGTTCTTTAATGGTTCGAGTGTGATTAACGGTGCCGGTATTGCCCAGCAGAAAGAAATTGATACCAACCTGAAATGGGAAACCAATGAGCAGACAAATATCGGTATTGACTTTGCCTTTATGAACAATGAGCTTTCTTTCTCTGCCGATTACTTTATCCGTGACGCAAAGGATCTGCTTCTGTATCGCCAGATTCGTCCTTCCACCGGTTTCTCCAATGTCTATACTAATGCGGGACATATCCGTAACTCAGGTTTCGAGTTTACTGCTGCGTGGAACAAGAGCTTCAGCGATTGGAATATCGGCATAAGACTGAATGGGTCTACCCTGAAGAACGAGCTTATTGAAGTCGGCGATCCGATATTCAGCAAGTCAGGTTCAGCACAAGATGGCGACAACTGGGACAACCACTCCATTACACAGAACGGCTATCCTGTAGGTTCCTACTATGGCTGGAAGGTAGAAGGCATTTTCAGAACCCAGGCCGAAATTGATGAAATGAATAGGCTGGCGGTTGAAAAGGGAGTTGAAAGTGGTGTATATCAGGACAAGACTACCCAGCCCGGCGACTATAAGTTTGTTGATTTGAATGGTGACGGGCAGATTACCGATGCCGACCGTACTGTTATAGGCAATGGATATCCCAAGTTCACTTACGGAATGAACCTTACCGCTTCCTGGAAAAACTTTGATTTCTCGATGAACTTGTACGGTGTAGCCGGTATGGATATCCTTTCTTATTCTTCGGCCCGCTTGACCTCAGTCTATGCACCCGACGGCGGTTATCAGAATGTACTGAAGGAATATATCAATAATGCATGGTCATCTTCGAATACCGGCGCCAAATATCCGCGTATCACCAAGACAGACTATAATAAGAACATGCGTGTGTCCGACGCCTACATCCAGAAGGGGGATTATCTGAAGATTTCAAATATTCAGATAGGATATACATTCCCGAAGAATGTGCTGAAACCGGTGAAAATGGAAAATGCACGCGTATTTGCCAGTGTCGACAATGTATGTACCATCTCTTCGTACAATAAGTTCGGCGATCCGGAAGTTGGTGACTCCAATGTATTGTATTCGGGATTTGACGGAGGACGTTATCCGTTCCCGATGTCGGTTACTTTCGGTCTGAGTGTACAGTTCTAATACTAACGGATAAAAAATATGATTATGAAAAACTTATATAAACTGTTGATCGGTGTGCTGGCCTTAAGCACCGTAACGTCTTGTGACGATTATTTGGAAGTGGATCATTACGATATTCTTCCGGCAGATTTCATGTTTAAAACGGAGGAGAATGTCCTTTCCGGATTGAACGGACTTTATGATACCTTTTATACGGACCAGCACGGTTCCGGTGATGACGAAACATGGGGATTCAAGCCTCAGGTATTTGCTGCCAACCATTCTACGATGGACTGTCAGGCTTCCGGTTGGGATGCGGAATGGCAGCGTCATGCCTGGAAACCCGATAAGGGTTCCCTGGAGACTGCATGGCGGATGAGTTATCGTGCAGTGGACCGTGCAAACCGTTTCCTGGCTGGCCTGGAGACGGCGGATGCCTCTATATTTGCGGACAGCAATTCCAAGACCGTTTATGAAGCGCAAGCACGTGCCATCCGCGGTTATAACTACCTTTACCTGACGAAACTTTTCGGAAGGGTACCGATGTTGCTTACCGGTGAAACCTATACTACTTCGGTAGGAAAGGCACGTCCGGAATCCGTGGATGAGACTTATGCGGCTATCGAGGAAGATTTGTCTTTTGGACGCGACCATCTGGACTGGTTACCCATGAATGGTGAATACGGACGTATAACCAAGGGGTTCTGCAAAGCTTATTTGGCCGAGCTGTATATGTTGAAGAAAGACTTTACGAAAGCCAAGACGGAACTAAAGGATATAGTGGACAGTGGAACCTATTCATTGGAGCCCTGCTTCGGTAACCTGCATGCCTGGGATACACATTGGACCAAAGAATCTGTATTTGAGGTGATGTATCATGAACAAGGATATATGGGCTGGGGAGCCGATTCGTCTTCAGATGCCATGATGTGGTACGGATATATGTGTGCGGCACCCGAATGGGGAGGCTGGGGGTCTCTCTGTCTTTCTTGGGAGTTTGTACGTTCCTTTGAACCGGGTGACAAACGCCGCCAATACTCTGCTGTTGCCAAAGGGGATACGCATCCCATTACCGGGCAGACTGTAGGGGTGACAAGTGGTT
>OGLB01000635.1_pt1 | contig 17638 bp, 16 predicted proteins | sample 1572551 | NCBI WGS metagenome assembly OGLB01 (sample SAMEA2582003, study PRJEB24529) | metagenome | biome: Human gut stool | place: China | collected 2011
TTAGCAACTTCTATTCTCTTACTTGTCATGTTACGATATACCAGAATATTAACAAGCACCGCTATGATTAATACAGGCACAATTCCTGATATAAGGCCCTTTTTGAAACTCTTTTTTACTTCATAATCATCATCGTTTTCGGCAATAACATTATCATAAAAGCCTTTTGCCAAAAGCCCGCCAATAAAACTGCCCACTGCCCATGCAACCGGAAATGCCATAATAAACAACCTCTCTTTCAAATACTAAAATATGTGAGATAAACAATCACTATCACTAAAGAAAGCTTTTACCTCCTTCCTTATATATAGTATAAAAAACGAGATAGCCAAGTTCTGACTATCTCGTAATAATAATATATATTTATTTTTTATAATTTACTTAATTCTTCGACAATCTTTTCAGAATTAAAATTAATAACCCTATCGTAATATTTTACAATAAATACTCTACCTTTGCTATTAAGCATTTTATCATTTAAACTAATGCTTTCATCAATGCCTACTTCAAAAATCTCTTTACCGTCAGCGCTTAAAAAACTATGCTCATTTAAAAATTTAAACACCGCTTTAAATTTCTTTATAACCTCATTTTTATCCTCACCGGCATCTATATGCCATTGTGCTTTATCATAAACTCTCATAATTTAATCTCTCCTTTCTATCCTAGTTTGAACATCTGCTGGAATTTCTATTAAATTGCCATCTTTATCTTTAATATAATTACCACCATTTTCCCTAATTCTATTTTCTTTTGCAGTTTGTTCTGTTTTATCGGCTGTTTTTGAAGTTACTTCTATTGAATCTACAACTTTACCGTCTTTTACAACAACAAAATCAATTCTTCTTGCTTCCCCAGTTACAGGGTCCTTCACAATATTGCCATCTTTATCCCTTAGATATACCTCTGCTTCAATACTATATCCTTCTTCTTCTGGATATTTTTCTTCCAATTCTATTTCCACTTCAGTTTCTCTAGCCAGGCCATCAAGTTTATTTTGTGAAGGAACTTTAACTTCACTATTTTCAGAGCTATTTATTTCATCTTTTTCTATAGCCCAATCGCCCAATTCATCATCCACCTCTTCATGTTTAGGTCTATCTGGATCGAAATTTTCAGGTTTATTCAACTCAGCATCTCTTATTTTATCAGAGAAATTGCCTAATACCCCTTCGTCATTAGATGGATTTTCTCTTAGTTTTTCAGCCTGTTTTCTTATTTCGTCCATCTGTTTTTGCAATTTTTCCATTGATTTTTGCAGACCTTCCATACCGCCAAAATTTCCTATAGGCATCATAATAAATTCCCCCTTTGTTCTACGTTTTTCAACCAATAATTATATTTATGATTTAAATGAGGTCTATCGAAAAAGAAATCTTCCATAAGTTTTTTACTTAAATCAAGAACATTAATGCTCTCTTGCTCAGCAAACTCCGATAATATAATATTTTTCAATTCAAGATCAACTTTTTCCAAGGTCTTAGATTCTTTTAAAATTTTTCTTACCTTGTTTCTGCATTTCATCAAATTTACAATACCCTTTGCTGAGTCCTTTTCACCTACATCCTTATTTATTAAGGGATAAATTTGTTTCTTCTGAACAGTTGATAACGAAGAACCTATTAATGCCGTTTTTAATTTTTCTATATCTTTATCCAAATACTCTGCTTTCTTGTCATTGATGAAAAATTTAATTAAATTATGTTTGACTTTATTGTCACTACAATAAGCAGTATTTTCCGAAGTATAGTTATATAATTTTTCTTCGCCATCAAACTTATCTACTTTACACAAAACTGCTTCCAACCAGTCATTTTGATATATAACAGCAACGCCTTTTGGTAATTTAGCAATCTCGTCAATTTGCTCATCTTTTAAAGCTGCGGCTTTACCAGCAAGCATACGGTCATCTTCGTCCGGCAAACGCATAATAATTTTCGTATTAGTGTTTCTAATAGCAGAAATATCAACAGCATTAGGCGACTGGTCAGCAATAATAAAGCCTTCGCCATAAGTTCTCATCTCTGCAATGGCATTAGAAAGCATTTCTACAGATTTACCTGCCATATTAGCGCCTTCCATACTTTGCTCGGTAGATATACGTTTTAAAATATTATGCGCTTCTTCCAAAACGGTTACATGTTTTAAAGGTACATTCATGCCATCAGTTTGCGTCATACGATGCTCATTTAGGCGCATTACCAAAATCCCCATAATTAAGGCTTTAGTTTCCTGCGAACCTATTCTGCTTAAATCAATAACTACGTTAGAATCAAATAAAATAGCATTATCAATTTCAGTACTACTAAAAATTTGCCCATTTAAACCATTAGTAAGAGATTTTACCCTTGTCTGCAACGAACCTATATAATTGCTTTTTACTTCCTGGTCATAGGAAGATTTATTGATAACATCAACAAGTTCTACCAATAAATCTTTAAATGTTGGGAACAGTTCAGAAGAAACTTTATTTTCAGATGTAATTAAATCCCAACCTGCATTTTCATATGCCTGTAATATGGCATCTTTTAATACAGCAGGCATTGCAGCATACATCGGCCAGCAAACATTAAAAATTTCTACTAAACGGTCAACATGTTCAAGCACGTGTATGCCTTTAGGAAATTTAAATGGATTAATTTTTAAAAGGTCAGCAAAAGCAGGATTAGTTCCATAAATATGTACTCCATAATAATCGTTGTAACGGCTATTGCCAAATACATTTTTATATTCGCCTTTGGCCGGTTCAATAACCATAAATTTAACTTCATTTCGTAATAATTGTTCTAATATTTTATATACAGTATTGCTTTTACCTGAACCTGTAGCACCTGTAATAAAAGTGTGCATTGCCAAGCTTTGCAAATCAAGAACTGTTTCATTCTGAGTTACGGCACCCATATTAAAAACGGAACCTAAATTAATTGATTTTGCACTTTCTTGATTATTATATTTTACAACTTCTTTACCAAAATCAGCGTGCTCAATCACAGGAAATCCTGGTACTGATTTTCTTGGTAAGCCCATGTGTATCGCTAATTCATTGCTGCTGACCATTGAAGCAGCAGTTAGGTATAACCGTTGACCGTTTAAATTATATTCAAAAACAGGCTGTCGAATATTGAAGAGGTATTCTTTAATTAAGTTTACTTTATTTTTATTAGACGAAAACCACGAATTTACGGCACCTGCTTCAACGCCGCTATTTTCTCCGCGCATTAACGATTTATATGTTAATGCAGCAATTTCGGCCACATCGTTATCTTCTGACATAAAATAAGCAGAACATTCCCACATACCAAGGCTTTCACAATCTTCTATACGTTTAAGCTGTTTTTCCAATTTTTGGACTATATCACTGATAGTTTTATTTTCAACTGTAAGTGTTAAAGTTCTACCTGTGCTTTCAGTTGTTCCTTCGGTATCAGTCTTGCTTTCATTTCTGCTCTCCGTTGTTCCTTGAGTTGAAGTGTTTGTATCTGTAGTGCCACTAGTATTCGTTTCTCCATCTGTTGTAGTTTCCTGATTTGCTATACCAGCAGCACTCAAAAGTCCGCCTAATGCCATAAATCCAGCTCCAATAGGCGCAGTAATTCCACCCATTATTAAAGCTGAACCAATAGCACCGCTAACAGCTCCTAATCCTGTTAAAGTTTTGCTGTCAGAATCCTGATTTGAAACAGAATGACTTATTGTGATTGAATTAGAATCACTATGGCTTTGACTTTCTGAATAGCTTTCTGAAACTGATGTTCCCATGCAAGTAGCAACAGATTTGCTGAAAGAATCGTTTTTAGAATATGCTAACTGAGTTTTGGCAAAAGGAATTAACTGTGAATAAATAGTTTCATAACTTCGTTTAATATCCTGTATTTTTTTAGTTGCAGCATCAGCCATAATTATGCCGGTATATTTTTCTCCCTGCATTGCTGTCACAAGCTTTTCTAACCCTTGTACAAAAGAATCGTTACTGTCTATTTCACTGTCTTTACTGTTTGCAACACACGATACGGAAGAAATATTTAATTTATCCTGCTGCATATCAACAAATAAATTTTCCATATCTTCAATTAAATAATTATCATTAATTTTTACGCCTGGAAACTGTCCACACAAAGCTTTTTTTAATGTATCTTTTATGGTAGTAGGTGTCCTTTCTTCATCATCGCCCCTAATACCAACATAAAAATTCGTTTTTTGTCCATTACTATCGATAATTATAAATACAGTACAGTTAACATTTGCGAGTGAATTAAACACACTCGCAAATTTATAAGCTGAAAACTCATTTTTTTCATATACCATTTCAGTAACTTTAAACAAACGCAAGCTTTTTAAAGTTTTCTTTTTACTTTCCTCATCTAACGGCATAATATTTAAAGTATCAATCTTAGGTAAATAATTTTTTAAAACTATATCATCTACGGCAAGTAAAGCATTACTAAAATTAGTTTGCAAGTTATTGTAATCAACAGGATGATTATTATCAATTGTAGTGCTTACTTCTTTACCAGAATACTTCATTACATTTACAACTCCCTTCAATCCATAAATTTTTAATATTTTAATGCTAATTCCATATCACTTTTTATTTCTTTTAAAAAATTTAAATGGTTTTCATTTATCGCAATTAATTCTTTTAATTTGCTCTGCTCTTTTAAATTGTTCTTTACTTCAGCATCTATATGTACAATATTTTTATTAAACTCCATCAAATATTCTTCCAAATCTTTTTGCATAGATGATAATAAAAATGATAAATGAATTTTTAAATCTAGTTTGTTTCTTGATGAATTCGATTTAATTGTTCGCAAAATAATTTCTTTTAAAACACTATCTTCAATTTCATTAAAACTTACTTCCTCAAAAGGGATACTATATGTCATTGGTTTGGGAATTCTAATACCAAACCAACTTTTGGGTCGATCAAATTCTATCTTTAGCCTATGAAATTCCAAATCAATATTCCAGTCTTTAATTGCAAATTTAAAGTCTTTATTACAGTATTTAGTCAATTCATCAATTATAAATAATTTTACTTTTCCTTCTCGGCAAGTGTTTAATTTACTTTTTATAATTTTATTTATTTCTAATGCTACACTATCTTCCATTTCTTTCTCGCTTTTCACAATTTTACATATTATCTGTTTGGCTTTCTTTAACTCTACTGTTTGGATATTTAATTTTGCATAATCTCGCCACTCATTTGTATAAGCAAATGCTCCACCAGAAAACTTCTTAGATTTTTTCTTTATTTCTTTTACAGATATTTCTTCTAAATTATATGCTATTTTATCAATTAATTGATCTGCTAAAACTTTAATATCCTTAAAATCTCTATTAATTTTATTTTTAATTAAGCAACAAACTTCATTAGTAATATTTTTTTCATCGTTTACTTTTTGAATTTGCTTTTTAAAATAATATAAATTATTAAGAATTAACTGTATTATATTTTTATACTCGTTTTTAATTTCTTGACTGACACTAATTTCCATTTCATTAATATATTCATTTATTAAATCAAGAACTTCATTACAGTCCACAATGTCACTAGTATTTTGGAAAATACTACATATTTTTTTATCATTATAATTCTTTCTGATAAATTCATTATTAAATATTTTATTTAATATTTCTTCAATTTCTGCCAATTTTGCTTTATCATTTTCACGTTTTATTAAAAGAATCTCTTTAAATTGAAACCCTCTTATATTAGCTTCATTCAAAACCTCTTTTAGTTTTCTATAGTCCCTTTCGCTACCATAAAAAATAACACTAAATATTCTAGTATTACATTCAGACAACAAAACTTCAGGTAATTTCTCAATCCATTCCTGAAATGTTTTTTCACTTTTATTTAAATTACTACTTACCTTCGGTATTTCCCCATCTATTTTTATACTTGCATTCTCCAAAAAGTGATTGTATTTTATCTCTATTTCCGTCATTTAACATCATTCCTCTTATACATAACAATTTTATTAAAACTCAATTTCATAATAATAATCACCGCAGCCTAATAATAAATTTGTGTTATAAAATTATAAGCACTCATCATATTAATGACTGCGGTGATTATTAACCCTCAATATTACTCATCCACATTGTTAAGCAAGCCATAGCCAACAACAGCAACGCCTGCAACTGTTAAAACAGTTGAACCAGCAATTAAACCTACCGCAGCTACTCCGGCGCCTGTCATCATAACTTTTTTACGCTTTTTGTTTTCATAACTTTTTTGAACAGCCTGCAATCTACGTTTAGTTTCTATTGTCTGAATTTTATTAGCATAAAAAAATCTGCATATTCTTCTCAAATAAAGTATTCTTTCACGTGAAAAATTGTCTACGCATTTTGCCAACTGCTCTGCAACGAGCTCTTTATTCCATTTAGTTTTATCTTCAGTAAAAATCTCGCCATCATGTTTTTCATATAAATTACTAATGTTTTTTTCTGCATATTTAATTGCTTCATTAAATGTTTCAAAAGTAGGGTCACTCCACATACTATTTTTTAGCATTACCCTTACCATAAGCAAATCTTGTTCAACAACTGCTTTTTTTAATTCAGGATTTATAGCCATAATACCCTCCTGTTATTAAACTTCTAATACATCATTTATTTCTTTTTCAATTTGTTGAATCCATTTTAACTTTTGCTCTAATTCTTTTTTCATTTTTTCAACATTATCTTTGTTTTTGGTACACTCTTTCAATGCGCTATATTTCTTTTGTAATAAATCATTTAACTTAATAACTTCATTTTTAAAAAGTTCTTTTATATCTTTAGAATAATCAAGCGCATATTTTTTAGAATCATTGCAACTGCGAATGATATTAGTTTCTAGTGGTGACAATCTAGCAACTGCAACATCCTTAAGCAAAATATACTTATTTTTATGAGTTACTGTTTTATAATATCCATAATCAGTTCCCCAATCCCAAAATTTCAATTTTTCTAAAAATGTTTTTTCCCTCTTCACCCATACTTCCTCACTTGTTTCTTTAATTTTTATCAATTTTTCAACATCAATATTTTCTAACGTTCCTTTAACCAATTTATATGGGCTTACTTTTAAATCAGAAATACTTAATGAATCAGTTAAATTTTTTAAGCTTTCTTTATAATTATCTAAAATTTGTTTTCCCTGTTCAACAATCTTTTCTTTAATTTCTTTTTCTAATTTATAATATATTTCCGATTGCAAATCTGACGCAAACTTTCTAAGTTCTCCTTCTACAACTTCAGCATCATTTACAGTAATTTCTTCCCCATAGGTTTCACCTAACTTCGTCTGTTGTTTATTTATTTCATTTATAGCGCTTGATCTCAAAGTATCTATAAATGAAACGTCAAACTTCATACTATCAATGGATGCATTAAATCCTTTTGCTTTTTTGCCATCAGCAATCTGACTTTCAATAGCAGTTATTTGCTCATCTAACTTTTTACCTTCTTTAATTTTTTCAGCAATTTCAGCTTCTGTTTCGGCTTGAACCTTGCTATCTTCCAAAGTACCTTTAAAGCTGTCAATCATGCTTTTTATTTTGGCTGTTTTGGCATATTTACGTACATACATATCTATAGATTCTTCAAGCGGAATAATACCAGAATGAATTAACGCAATTTTTTTCAATGCTTCAGAACGCACTTCATTAGAATTTGTTTTATCAGTTTTTTGACTTAATTTCTCCAATTCTTTACTTAATTTCATCTTTACACTAGGAGTAATAGACGAATATTTTTCAAAATGCATTTGTTCAATTTTAAAGAATTTATTTATCTTATTTATACACCCTGCAACTTCCGGATCTAAGTCGAATATTTCTTCCGAATCATACCCAACAACATTTTTGTCTTTCATAATTGTACGAATATTTAATGCTGTCAGTGCCGATGCCGGGAAAATATTTGGATTTTCTATACCTTTTTCACTTAAATATTTACGTACCTTATTTAAACTTTCTAATACATTATCTTCATCTTTCTTAAATTCATCTAACTTATTAACTACAAATAAAAATCTATCTTTAGATTGTTTACCGCCAACGCTCATTTTTTCAGCGACTGTATTAAATAATTTATCAGCATCACCTGCTCCTAAATGCGCAGCATCAAGTATAAATAGAATAAGCGGCGGTTTTGCTTTTGTTTCACCATCAAGCAAACCTAAAGTAATTTTAGCATGCTCTTCATTTCTTGCATTATTCGGACCCGGCGTATCGACAAGTACTAACGAAATTTCCTCAGAACTAGTAAAAGGTATATCACCCACAACTTTAATATTACGTACATTATTATTTTTATTTAATTCTGTCATGGTTTCTAAAGATAAATTTTCATAATCCTTAATTTTATATCCATTTTCATCATAAGCCGTAGCGAAAAATACTTCTTTATCCTCGTCTTTTATCTCTGTTATTTTTGCAGTACAAGCTTCCATACTTGACGGCATTAATTTTTGTTCAAGCAATGCGTTTACTAAAGTAGATTTACCAGCACTCATTGTTGCCATTACATTTACTTTAAAATTTTCACTTAAAGTTTCTTCAAATTTTTCTTTAAGTGCTTGCGTTCTTAAATCTTCAAATGGTCCTTGTTGAATTTTAGCAAAAATATCTTTTATTGCTTTTTCTTTCTCAACAATTTCTTTACCTGGTTCATGCTCACAAGTAAATTTATATCCTTCATTTTTGTTAGCTAATTCTAAAATAGAAACAACATCTTCAAAATCCATCACTGTTCCATGAAATTTTACATTAAATGTTTTTGTGTTACATTCCTCAAATAGCATTCTCGGCAATTCTTCAATCCACTCCTGTAATCTGGAACCGTATATTTTGTTAAGATCAGATGTTTCATTCTTTTTAGGTATTTCGCCATCTATTGTAAATATAGTTTCCAAGATATAAGGGTTATACTTAATATAAACTTCAGTCATTGTTAAAACCTCCAATATTTTTTATTTAATAAACTTATTATTGACTAATAATTTTCTCCAAAGGTAAGATTCCACAATTTTCTAAAAGTTTGACATATTTTTGATCTGTATTAGCAAATTCTTTATCAAAGTTATTAAAAGGAATTTCACTGTAATATGGCAATAAATTATACTTGTCCCTCTTTAATTTGCTACACAGTAATTCAAGTTCATACACATCAAACTCATCCATATCATCCCGCCATAATTTTTCTTTCGCTAAAAATCCGGCATAAGCTGATATTGGGCAAAGTTTGAAATTTTTAAATTTAAACTTATTCAAATCCTCTAATACCTTTATAATAGAATTTGCTATGTTATCCTCCTTTGCATTGAAAGCATCTAATTTATTTATTACTACAATAATCTCTTTATCTTTAATATTTTCGGCAATAAATTTTAAATGCTCATATTCATCATTAGTACCAAGATACGATGCATTCATAACATAGATTAATTTATCATAATCTTTTTGAAGCAAAGCTTCATACGTTATTATTTTATGAGCATTGCTTTCACTATTATTTACCCCCGGTGTATCTATCAGGCAAATTGGCTTATTTAAAGAACTTCTAAAATATGTTGAAGTAAAAACTTTATTACTAGTATTATCGGCATTATTGTTTAATAAAAAATCATTATGTGCATTCAATGATATAAAGCCGTCTATTTTATAGCTAAATCCATCTTCAAAAGCTTTATTGTAAATATAATGCAGTTTAGATGTACAAGCCATATTTTGTGTTTTTACTATTTTCTTTCCAGTTAAAGCATTTATTAATGTAGATTTTCCTGAACTCATATTGGCTGTAATGAAAATTTTTTGAGGTTTCTTTTTATAAAACCATAAGTTTTTTTGCCAATCGCTAATTTGCCTTTTTATTGTATGTAACTTAATACCATCATCTATAAAATAATCATAAAGATAATTATTTAATTCATCCATTTTTTGATAATATTTATTTTTTTGAAACCACAACCGCAAATATTTTTTGTATTCGTTTATTATTAATTTCCCTTTTTCAAGATCATCAAAAGCACATAAAAACAAAACATCAACAAGGAGTACATAACGATATGAAAAAATATGCCATGGTCTAAATTTTAATTTAGCTGCTACGCTTAAATTATTTTCTATATCATCATTATAATTATAAGAAACTATTTTTTCCACTAATAAATTAGATTTATAATTATCTAACATACCATACGCAAATAAATCATTTACTGCAAATTTATTAACAAACCATTCAAGCACGTTTAGATATTTTATCTTGTAATCTAATGGCTCATTTTGAATTGGGTGATTTGTAAAACTTTGTGCTAATGATAATTTTTGTTCTATGCTAAGTTCTATTTCGTTCACTATTTCATAACCTCCACCATATCGTCCTGGCTGCGCAGCCACATATTAATACCTTTGCCGAACACTTCGGCACTTATTAAATAACCATTACCGTCATGCTGTAATATTTTAGCTGTTGGTAATCTATCTAAAACAGCTTCTACCGAAGGACCTTTGTACCAGAACTTTATTTTTTGCAGTTTGCCACCGTACATAAACTGCACGCGCTTACGAAATTCTCCTTCTTCAAACCTATTTTGATACGGTACATTAAAATGCCTATCTGTTACAGCATATTCTTTTATACGGTCTATCCTGTAAATCGTTGGGAACGGGTCATTTTCCACCTCAAATTTTATTTTTTCAAGCTGGTTTTCCTTATCTATAAACCCTACAAGGTAAAAATAAAATTCGGAGAACATTATGCCTACAGGCTTGAGTACACGGCTTACATCATCACCACTCTGGCGCATGTAGGTTATTTTAATTTCTTTATGTGCTCTTATTGCCGCAGATAAATTCCACATTTTTTCAAGAATTTCTTTTTTGTGCCGTGGTTCTACGTAATGATATTTTTCATTAGCAATCAAATCCGTTACTTGCCGTCTGTTATCTGAAGGCACACAGCAGCTTATAAGTTTTTCCAGTATTGGGAATAATTCAGCCTTTGTCAGCGAGCGGCTTTCAAGCAAAACTTTCAGCACTGCAAAAGTTTCTTCGTTTGTCAGTAAATTCCGCAGCGGAGGCACAAGACGGTAGGCATTAAGCTTCCTGTCGTAGATAAGTTCCTGCACTACACCGGTAGTTTCGCTTCTGTCAGCAAAAAAAGACCGCAAATCCTCTATGTCACGCTGTATTGAACGCAGTGAGCAGTTATATTTTACTGCTTCGCGCGCTTTATACAATGGCTTGCCTTCAGCAAGCTGCGCATACATAGCAAGCAGACGGTCTTTAGCTATTTTTAAGTCTTTTTGTTCCGTAGTCATAATAATTACCTTCCGCAGACAATTTTATATGTTATATATTACAAAACTACCTGTCCAACATTGTGGCTATGTGTAATTTATTTTAATCAAAAACTGCTTTAATTTTAAAGCAGAAGTGCAGATTTTATATAATTCTATAAATTACAGCAAATTACCTTCTTTAAACATAATTAAATGTTTTCGCTGCTGCTTAAAAGTAAATTTACATCTATATCAAGCCCTACGGCAATCGAAAGCAGCGTTTCGAGTGAATAGCTTTTACCGTTATTGCCTCGTTCTATCTGGCCTAGATATGTTGTACTGATACCGATTTTACCTGCAAGCTGCCCCTGAGTATAGCCGCGCATTTTTCTGTAATATGCAATTTTTAAGCCTATCATTTTATATCGCATTGCAAACACGGCTATCCTCACACTCCCTATATTTTATTTTCTCATATTTTTAATTTTTTATTTTGCACTTATAGACTGTATTTTTAGGTATATAGTTTGTGTTGGAGTTTTGTTAAGTTAAACAAAAGGCAGCCTGCTATGAAGCTGCCTATAAATGAAGTTATTCAGTTTTTCCAGTCCGGTGCTTCGCGCACGTTTACTTTGTAAAGTTTGCCATCCACAAAGCCAAAGCTGTATATCTGCCCGTTGGGCATTAAATAATTAAGCCAGTCCGGCTCTGCCGAAAGTTGGTAGTAAGGCTGCATTTTTTGTGCAACCTGGTTTTGGCTGTCGCCGATTTTTATGCCATTGCTAAAACTGCCTGTAAAACTTTCAATTACGCTTACGCTATCCTGCACCCGGTAATTAAAATACGGCATAAAATCAACCACTACGCCGTTGGCAAACACGTTGCTAATATGTATTGTGCCCTTGCCTTTTTGCGATTGAAGCGGTGCTTTGCTGTAAAATTCATCCTCTGTAGAATTAAAGTTTAAACCATCAAAACTAAGGTTTGGCGTTGCGTTTTTATAATGCTTTTTGATGATACCGAGATTCTCGTGCATTGTTTTTAAATCTCGCTGCACTATGTCTAACGGTTTATATACATCTTTAAGCGTATTATTTTTCCACAGCAACTCTTTAAACTGCGGGGCTATCGCCAAATATTCCGGCACATCCTGTACTCTGCCGTTTTGCCATGTTAAGGTAGTTGTTCCTATTTGCAGCACGTCTGTGTTGTAGGCATATCCAGGCAGCTCGCTGCCATCGCTGCCATTAGGCAGATATAAAACGCCAAGGCAGTTTCTAAAGTTAGGAAAGGTTTCAAAAAATAACTGCTGCGTTCCATAAAGCACATAGCCACCGTTGAGAGGCTGATCGACCCAGGCGTAAATATTTCTAACTTCGCGCGGATTTAAATTATCGGCGTTAATGCCTTTGTTGGCAGGCAGGCAATCTTCAATATCCGCTTTGGTTTCATTAACCATTTTTTCTAATGTTGACTGTACATAGGCGTATTTTACCAGCGCTATAAACGGCGACATATATTCATCCCTGCCGCCTGCTTCGATATGCAGATTGGCATTTTTATCGTTGTTTACTGCTTCGTACAGCGTTTGTAAAAATTGCCTGTTATCGTTGCCGTCTACTTCTTTTAATGTAATTTCAAAAGCGGTGTCGGCAATATTATAAGCAACCTGCGGTTTATCTGCGTCCGGCGCGTTACGGTAAAGTTCAAAAACCGGCGCCATGTTGCCTGTTTTAATGGCTTCGGCAACTATTTTTTCGGTATCGTCGTGCATAAACCAATAAACGGCGCCGCCTATTGCTGCTACAACAACGGCAACTACTGCAATTAAAGAAATTGGCGATGTTTTTGGCGTTTTATCTTCCGGCTCGGCATTGCCGTTATCAGCGCTATCGCCGCCGGGCAAGCTGTTTTGATTTGCGTCAGTCTGTGCTGCCCATTCGCCAAATTCATAACGGCAGTGCGGGCAAAACTTGCTGCCGTAATCTACTAATCCGCCACAGCTAGGGCAGATATATTTTTGTTCGTCCATGTTTAGCCCTCCGTTATTAATGTTTTCCTGCAAGCGGGTCGGGGCCGTATTTATTAGGGCCGGTTGTACCTTTAGCAAATACCAGTTTAAATGCAGGTATAATTAAAAGTGTTGCAAAAATGTATAAGCCCGATTTATCAAGGTCATGGCATCTTCTGATATTAATAGTAAGGCTTGAATAAAGCATTACTATACAAACAATTAAGCCCAAAAGGAACGGTATTAGAGCACCAGATAAATCCCCAACCATCAAAGACCCGCCACTTATAAGTCCTAAAATAAATATAAAAACCGAGCCTACCATGCTTATAAACAAATTCCTCAAAATAGCAGCTTTTCTGTTTAACCTGCCTTTGGTAGAAAAGTATTTTTCAAAAAATGATTCTTCTTTTACAACAGCAGCATTATTATTTACCGGAGGAACAGAATAAACATTTTCCCAGTTACTAAACGCATTGCCACAGTGCGGGCAAAATTTTGTTCCATAATCAATTAATCCGCTGCAGTTTGGGCACACATATTTTTGTTCAGACATGATAAACAACTCCTTAAATTATAAAATCATTTATTTCCGGATAAAAAAGTTTTAAAAGCAAATACAATTATTGCTAATGGTATTGTAAACATACCTAAAAAAGCAGCTAAAACAATTTCCCTAATGATATAATAACCTGTATTAAAATAAATTACCCCAACCTGTCCAAGCAAAGTTCGCCTTAAATACTGGTTGGCATTATACCCCAGTAAAATATACAAAATTATTAACAAACCATCCATCTTAACATTCCTCCTATAATAAAATTTTATATTATGTGTTTAAAACTATTGTCTAACCTTACACAACACTATCACTAATCAATGCCGCTGCGTCAATTTCCAGCTTTTCTGCAATCAGTAAAAGCACCTGCAAGCTTGGCATTTGCTTTCCGCATTCTATTTTGCTTAAATACTGTGAGGTTATGCCTACTTTTCCTGCAAGTTCTGTTTGCCCAATCTTTTTAAGCTGCCTGTAAAATTTTATTTTGGCACCGATTTTAATGTACCGCTCGCGTTCATCGCCCATTTAATCACCAACCTATCGCTATATAAATAATTATGACATTTATATAAAAATGCTTCTTGCACTTATGGTTTTAAATTTAGCTTTAATAGTTTATGCAAAGGCGCCTGCAATTTTATTTTTAGTACTTTACAGTTCTTATTTTAAACTAAATTAAATTTTAATCGGTGTCCCCTCAGGACACAAAAATAGCGCAGACCGTAAATCTGCGCTAAAAATTTTAGTTTATTTTTATATTGTAGTTCTTCGTTATAGGTATTATATTATCGCCGCTTACTGTAACTTCAACTGCCGGCTTACTGCCTGTTTGATAATATTCAGCTATTGCGCCTGTCAGCGGAAACTCAAAATAATCTCCGGCAGGTATCGTGCCTGTAAGCAAAATTGTTACTTCATCGGCATAGCCTGCAGCATTTTTTGTAAGCTGCCAGTTAAGCGTTCTGCCTCCCCACGCTTTTGCTGTAAAATTATTTCCGGCTGCACAAATACCGGTAAACTTTATTTTTACTGTCGGGTTTTCCATTGCCTGGCCGCTGTTATTTTGCACTGTAAAAACAGGATATTTTTCCGGCCGCAATAACATTAGCCCTTGCTGCGCACCTTGTTTACGTGCCGTTTCGTTAAGCGGATTTGTATTTACCGCAAACACTAAATTATTGGCGTTCAGCGTTATCCTGTTTGCTGCTGCGCTTTGACTTTGTTCTTGTGGCAAAGCAGTTTGCTCCGGCTGCTCAATCTCTGTTTTTTGTTCGCTTGGTTTTTCCTGCGGCGCATCTTCAGGTTGTACTTTTTCTTCAGCCGTTTGTTCTGCGCCGGGAGATATAGCTTCTTGTTGCACATGCCGGTTAAACAAAAAATATATTCCGCTGCACGCAATAATCATTATTAAAATTATGAAAATAAATTTCTTTTTGCCGCTGTTATTTTTAAGCAGCCTCTTTTTTAATTCTGCTGCAGAAGCTATGCGTTTTTGCGGGTCGAAGGCAGTACAGCCTGCAATTATTTTACAAAGCTTTGCATTATGAGAACTTCCGCAAATAAATTCCATAGTTTTTCCCAAAGCATAAATATCACTGCGTGCGTCCGTCGTTGTAAAACCATATTGTTCCGGCGGAGCAAAACCAGGCGTGCCTAAAATAACAGTATCATGTTCTTTAGTGCTGCCTTCAGCTTTTGCAGCCCCAAAATCAATCAGCCAAACGATGCTGCCCTGCACAATAATATTGCCAGGTTTAATATCGCGGTGCAATATGCCATGTCCGTGAAGTACAATCAGCGCCTCGCAAATCTGCAAAGCAATATTACGAACCTGCTCTGCTGTAAATTTTTTGCCTTGTTCAAGCTCTGCCGCTAAATTTTCACCACTGATAAATTCTTCTATTACATAAGTTTTGCCATACGCTTCCGAACAATAATAAATTTCAGGTATATGCGCGCATTTTATCTGCGCCAGCTTTTTATACGGCAAACCGGTACGTCCAATAATTTTGCGGATATAAACGGCACCCGTAGTATCTGCCACCAGTTCTGTCCGGCCATTTGCATTTTCTTTCAATACCGATATTCTTTTAAAATTAGTTTCAATAAATTCAGCTGTAATACTCATTTTACTCCGACCATCAAATTGTTGTATAATATTATAGCATAGAATTTTTCAGAGGTGTATTATGGAAAAATCGACCGAAGATTTACAGTCTGAACTTACGCAGGCACAATCATATGATGAATTTTACAATAAAAATACATCCGAAATTAAATTTCCTTCAGCTGTTGATTATTTAAATTATCTGCTTGATTTAAAGGGCATAACAAATAAAGCTGATTTTGTAAAAAAGACAAATCTTGAAAGAACTTACGTCTATCATATTTTAAACGGAAACAAAAATCCGGGGCGCGACAAACTTATTATTTTGGCACTTGCCGCTAAAGCCAACATTACCGAAACGCAGAACTTACTAAAATACGCCGGAGAACGGCCGCTTTATGTACGTGACAGACGCGATGGCCTTATTTTTTACGCTATTGAACACGGCAAAGATTTAGATGCTGTAAACATTTTACTTGATGAAAACAATTTGGAAATATTGAAATGATAAAGAAAACGCATTCTCAAAGCCTTAGAGTTTTAAGAATGCGTTTTTAATTTGTAAAAATATAATGTTAATTATTTAAAATTTTACAATAGATATTTACAATAAATTTAACTGTTTTTATTAATTGCTTTATAAAAACAATCCAGCGTCACTAATTCGGCAGCTTTTCATTTTCCGTTCTGTTACAACATCCTGCGGCGACAATTTACCAAACAGCAACGGGCTTGTTTTATCGTGCACGGCACAATTTATTTTTACCATACCGGCATTATAATTGGCATAACAATACAGGCAGCCGCCGGGACAGGTATTGTACGCGCCTATATCTATGCTGGCGGCGCAGCAACACTCCGGCCGCTGATTTTTATCTTTGCCTGCTTTCAGTTTAAACCCGCCGATATTTTCAATTAAGTCCTTATCTATACATGCCGATGCCGTAATGCCAAGCTCCGTAAAATATGTCGTTTCGGCGCACGTTTGCAGTTTTAACCCGTATTTTCCAGCAATTTTTGCAAGGCGTGCGGCAAAAGCATAAATTTCTTTATTGCTATAACTAACGGCGGCAATTTTTTGCGCGTTGCGTTTTGTATTGCGGTACTCATCCATAAAGCTGATAACGCAGCGTTCCGTGCTGCCGCTTAACTCTGCCGCCAACGCTTCAAAGCACTCTAAATGATATTCCATGCTGTACCTGCTGCTGAAAAATATAGGATCATACCGCCATATAACACGCTGTCTGCCGGTTTTTGCCGCCAATTCTTTAAATGCAGGCACCAAAATCTGTTTTTTATCGGGCAGGCCCGGTTCTATGTCTTTTCCGTAGCCGGTTAAAGTAAATTGAAAATAATACGGATACTCTGCCAGTTCATCAAGACGCTTCATCAGCGGCAGCGGATTTTTCGTCCAAAATACAAAAGCATCCACCACTTCCGTCGATAAAGCAACTTTACTTACACTATGCACATTCATGGGGTTGCGCACCAGCACATAACCAGCACGCAGATGGTTATAAAACCACTCTGCATAAAATGCCGGTATGTCTGTTCTGCGGCTTACGCTGATAATCATGCTGCATTAAATATGTTTAACAGAATTAAAAATTTCTTTATTGGCTTCAACGGCGCTGCTGCCGCCAACAACGCAAATATAGTTGCCGCTCAATGTATCGCGCACAACCT
>OGLB01000642.1_pt1 | contig 17476 bp, 14 predicted proteins | sample 1572551 | NCBI WGS metagenome assembly OGLB01 (sample SAMEA2582003, study PRJEB24529) | metagenome | biome: Human gut stool | place: China | collected 2011
GCAAAGCTACAACCAAACCTCAAAGTGTAAAAGGTGCATTTCTTCGAATGCTTACGTTGCATTCTCATTCAATTTTAAAGCTACATTCTTACAAATAAGACTCGTTCCATTCAATGTAATTGTGTTCGTACATGTCACAACCGGCTTTTCCCCTGTAGGAGAATCATTAATCAGAATCTTATTACCTACATTGGTATTCTTATATGTCACGTTTAATCCAGCTCCAATAAAATAAAGTCCATCTTCAGCAATTTCAGCATTATCGTCAGAAATGAGGCTTACTTTCAAATCTACTTCCTCTTTATTAATAAGGACCTTATCATCCGCACTTCCCTTCTTTATTGTCACATCATTCACAACAATTTCAGCGCCTGCCAGAAATTCCTGATACCAGCTTGTGATTACTTTCTTAGAACGTACCTTAATTTGATCAACTGCCCAATGTAATCCTTTATGAACCTGCAAAGTAATGGTAGCTTCTACACCATCTTGATTTGGAGGTGTAACCGTCAAAGTAGAATTCCCAATTGCTGCAGTTACCGTCCAGCCTTCCGGCGCATTGACTAATACGGCATCTCCTTGCAAATTGACATTAGTCGTTGCACCATTCCCTGTTGGTACAATCCAAAATCCCTCTTTCATATCAGTAGGATCTGTAATAGCACATGCCAAACCAGAAACGATGGGGATTTCGTATTTTGTACCACTACCCGTTAAAGTAATTTCGAATTTATCTCCTGTCGCATTAGGGACAGCCGATGCAATCGGACCAGCTACAGAAGAACTTCCACTTGCAGAAGCATATACACGAGTTCCTTGCTGGCTCTTTACTTCTTCCCAAGTCAGCTCGCCGTCATAGCTTACTTCCCAGTAGTATTTTCCTTCCGACTCCATGGTCAGACGGAACTGAGGAGTAACCCCCGGTACACCATCTACAGCCACTGCACGGTGTTCCGTTTCCACACCGCCAATCACCCAATTACCGTCAGTAGAAATACTCACTTCCTGATACACATCCGTAGCTCCTATTTCCCCCTGAGTCAGCGTGATTGTATTTCCATCACTTAGCGTCAAAGTATAGCTTCCATCCTCATTTTCTGTATAACTTTGGATGGTCTTGTTCCCGTCCAAAGCCACACGTATCATGTTCATGCTTTCATTCAACCGATCGACCTTTGCTTCCATGGCAGTTACACGATCTTTCAAGGCATCAATGTCTCTTTCCAGATCATCGGTCTTACATGCTCCCAATGATAGTACCATCAGGGCCACACCTATATATTTATAGATTTTCATAATGTACATCTTGTTTTGTTAACCTATTGTTCATACTCTTAATTAACTGTCACGTTTACCGTAACCAGCTTACAGTAGCCTTCCGCTGAGAAGACTTTCAGATACAACGTATAAGAACCTGAAAGACCAGCTGGAGCTGTCACTTTCAAATTCGTTTCAGTCACTTCCACCTGCAACGGAGTTGATTCAATTACAATCTCCTTTACATTGGTCTGCTGAATAGCGACTGAAACAGATTGCCCAGCCTGGACAGACAAATCATACACATCCGTCAAGGTCAAACCAAAAGAATCTTCAACTCCCACAGGAACCGTTACTGATTCTCCCGTAGAAGCCACTACAAATGTCATTGACTTGCCATCCTCACTAACCGTTACAGACTGAAAAATACTAGGTAACATCATGTCCGGACTTGCTATAGGAGTAGTTCCTCCAATACGTTCCCAAGTGGCACCTCCATCCATAGAAACCTGCCAGTAACCTTCTGCATCGACACTAATCTGAGGAGTTACCCCATTTTTCCCATCTACCGGCCACGCAGTAATTGAATTTCCAGCATCATCTGTCAGGACATAGTCCGCACCGTCCTGCGTGTAATGCCACGTGCCATCATCTGCAATATACATTTGCGGCATTTCGTTATCCGGATTTCCGCTGTAAACCGTCACAGCCGTTCCATCGCTCAAAGTGAGTACATAATTTCCGGTCTTTTCATCACGACTATAGTCTTTGATGTAAACCTGCCCCAAAACCATGTCCTGATAAGCAACAATCTGCTTGTTATAAGCATCTATCTGTGCATCCAATGCATCCAGACGCGAATTCAGGTCGTTAATGTCATTGCGAATTTCATCACGGTCATCGCACGATGAGAACGCGATAAAAGACAGACATGTAATAAATAGATATAGTAATTTTTTCATGATATTAAAAATTTAGCGTTGTTGTGCACCATAATTTGCATATTCTGCAGTCGGGATAAATACTCCATTCTCCAAATCAAATGTAGCTCCAGCACTTACATCAAATGGATCGGAAGAGGCTGCTTCTACTTTTGTCTGAGTATAGCCACTCGGAATAGTACCATTCCAATAATTAGTTGGAATATCCTTGCCCTTATCAAATTTTAGAAGATTCTCAAAAGTAACTACTGAAGGGGTCGCCGAATGTACATTCAGTAAATACGAGGTCTTTGCTTTTTCATCATTAGTATTACTCCACAACAAAAGATTACGGAATATAACTGTACCTCTTATGTTGCCACGTATCATAGGTTGGGAACCACAAAGGAAATTAATAAACGTATTATTTTCTATTGTGATAGTATTTTTTTCACTGTAAATTCCATCAGTACCATCAGTTGTTAAAACCAGAATGTTACCATTAATTGAATAATCATTAGTCATCGTTGAGTAAAATACATTATTTATTATGGAAACATCTGCGCTCAAATTTCGATTATAAACAACTTTATTCTCACCGCTTCCAGTCGAGCCTGACAAATTAAACAATCGAGAAGCAGCATATGCTGTTGTTTGGTTAAATGCAAAACGATTTCCTTTCAAATATATATTATCAATTGAATTATCATCGCCCAAAAATGCATTTAAGAAATTTCCACCTGAAGCGATTGGTACTTTACAACCATCCAGAATCAAATTATTCAATATAATGCCTGAAGCATTTATCTGCATAAATGGAGATATTGCGTTCTTAAATATCACATTTTGAGCAATAAATTCACCCGCTGTTCCTGTAACATTAAACTTAACTGTATTATCAACAACAACCGGTTCACCCTTCGGATTATCTGAAATTAATACCAATTTATTAAAGTCAGTTGAAGAGATAACAGCTTCCACACCCTGAGGAATAAAATAAACGCCATCCGCAGAGATTGTTGCGGCATCAGTTGAAAGCAGTTTTCCATCCGAGTAAGTCGCCTTATTTATAGTCACATTACCCACAGTAATGTCACCTCCCTGATTATACACCTGATTGAAATAGCTGGTCACAGCTTCCCGAACCTTCACCTTTGCTACAGCCCAGTACATTCCTTTATTCACCTGTACCACCACTTCATCCGTATTATTGGCAGTAGCACGACTTTTCAAGCCAGCAGAAGCAGTTGCTGACTTTTTCACTGTCAAAGTAGCTTTACCGTCAGTCAAAGTTTCAGAAATGCTAGCTTCCCATCCGTGAGGAGCAATCACAAACCAATGGTCACCTTTTATCTCTACTTCGGCAGAAGCTCCATCTGCACCAATTTCCCAATAACCATCCGCCATATCTTTTTCCGGTACATTGATCACGCATGACAGGTCTGAGATGATAGGAATGCGAACTTCATTTGTAGGATCTTGCCCGTCACCATTTGTATAATAGGTCAGCACAAACTCATTTTCCTCTACCTTTGCATCCTTAAAAAGGTTATCCTTGGCTAATTCACCACCAGCTTCAGTTACATACACTTTATTACCTTCTGCATCAGTTACATTCTGCCAAGGCTCAGAGTCGCCAAATCTTACTTGCCAATAATACTGCCGTGTAGAATTATCCAATGCAATGTTAAATTCAGGCTTATCTCCATCAACACTACTATCAGCACCCACTGCATTATAAGGAGTATCACTGCCATTCAGCATCCACTTGCCCGTTTCCGGATTAACCCCCAGCTGAGGAGTCGTAACCGTACCTTTTGAACCAATTCTAAGTGTCAATACATTCCCGTCATTAAACTTGGCAGTAAAAGTAGTTCCATCATTTACCAATACCTCAGAAATAGAATAAGCCGGAACTTCGGTAAAAGTACCGTCGCCATTATCTACCGTCTGACGAACCAATACTTTAGAGAAGAATGCAATATTCTCATTCAGTAATTTTACTTGTTCTTCAAGCAGAGTCACTCTATCCTTGAGAGCATTCACATCGTCCTTCAAATCCTCCTGCTTACAACCCGTCACAGCCAATACCATGAGAGCCAAAAGGATATATGATTTTATGTATTTCATAACGTAATTCATAATTTAAAGTTAATCTGTCACATTGACAACCACAGTATATACCTGTGAATCGTCATGCTTATAGTTCGCATTTGTAATCAAGAAAGTTGCTCTGTAAGTACCCACATTTTCATAGGTATAGCTATATGAACGAATGTCTTGCGACAAGTTCTTGATGCTTACCCCCTGATCAGGTTCACATGAGGTAATCTTAATAGGGTCAGACACCAGCCAGGCAGTTTTCCACGAATAAGCACTTCCCGTACTGTGAATATAGAATCCTCCATTTGCCACATTGTTCATGTTCCACATCCCTGAAACATTTGCTGTTACTGTGCCATACGCTAAATCATCAGGTAAATAGCTTGAAACGCTAGTCCAATCGTTACCTTTATATCCCTTATCATCGTCTTTAATTGACTGGTTATAGAGATTTTCATGATTGAAATTCAACGCAGTAAACATGAATTCACCTGCATATTGATGCGTCACATTGTTATTGCGAAGCAGATTCTCTATATTCATAGAGTCAAAATAATATTTCAACTGAGTAGTAGCATTCTTTCCATTAACGCTAGGATTAGGTCTTTCCTCTTTGTTATAAGCTATCGCTATAACCAAATTCTTACCTACAAAATCCTTTACATCCAACTCACAAGACTTTGCCACAGTTATATTCGTTCCAAGATTATCGTACTCAGCTTTAGGACAAATTTCCTTCCACTTTCCCGCTTTCCAGAAATCAACAACCAGCGTAGAATCAGCATCAAAATTATCTTTTGATAAACCGGGGAAACCTTCTACCCCATTTTCCGGATCGGAAAAAGCATAAAAGACATCAATACAATTAGTATAACGCCCTGTTGACTCTGCGTATGAAGTACCTTCCTGATAGATATTAAATTTTAACTTTGAAGAAACAATATCTGATTCTTCATTTTCCACACGTTGACGGTAAATATACTGATGTCCAAGTTCTCCACTATAAAAAGTTATGAAATCAGGTTCTCCCGCAAAAGAGAACTCTACCGGAGTTCCTTTTTTTACAGTAATTATACTCCCTTCGGCAGTAACAGTCTCTGATGTCACCACGCTTACGTTTACTTCGTCCAGTCCTTCGGTCATCTCCTTTGTACAAGACGCAAAAGCCAACGTAGAAAGCAACAATATATATAATTTTGAAGTTTTCATTTACCAATAATTAAATTTTCATTAATACATTTATCATTACCAACCCGGATTGTTGCTTGTGATTGCCTTATTCACAGCCATTTCCGCATCAGGTATAGGGAAATAATTATAAGTAGAAGATACCTGGAAATAAGTATACACATTTGAAGGGCCCTGATTCCATTCCCCTCCTGCACGAGCGTAATCAATAAGCTCATTCATATCCTCTACAAAGTCTCCCCAACGAATCAAGTCAAAATGACGAGTATATTCAAAGCAAAGTTCACGACCGCGCTCATCTTTCACCATCTGGCGGAACTCATCTTTGTTTAAAGCTCCCTTTACAATTGTACTTGCTCCAGCACGCTCTCTCACCTTATTCAGATAATCATAAGCGGCATCCGGTCCGTTCAATTCATTTTCAGCTTCCGCTACCATCAGCAGCACATCAGAATAACGTAAAATCGGGAAATTAATAGCAGTATTATTCTTATCTTTCTTATCAGCCTCATATTCACGACGGTATTTAGAACATGCACGAGCTATATTCGTCGTAAATTTACTATTATAATCATAATCTCCTTCCTTGGGTTCTGTTGTTCCAGAAGCCCAATCTTTTTTCCCATAAGAATAAGATCTGTTATTATCATGAGCAAGGACAGCATCCCGGAAACCCAGTTCATAAAATTTACGTCCCGTCACACCGGTATTTTTGCCATCTTTTTCCATATAAACAAAAGGAGCAATATTCCACAAGAAACGACTATCCTTCAATTTAATAGTCTTGCAAGCCTCACCTTCTGCTTTTTCTGTGTTATCACCTGTATTCCAATTTACATGAAGAGACATCAGTCTCTCAGTACTTGGTTCTTCAATACAATACAAGCGATACAATTTAGGAGTTGCAAACATAAACTCATACGAATATCCCGGATCTGCTGCACCTACTATATCTGAATTAGATGACATATCAGGAGCTGCCAAACCAATAATATTACCAATACGTCCTTCTGCCTTTACATCCGTAGTGTTATTACCGGAAAATTCAGCTTCCCAAATGCTCTCATTAGCTGTGGAATTATAACGATCAGAACATAAATCAATGAAGTAATCCCAATAATCCTTTGCTAAGTCATGTCCTTGATTTGTACAGACTTTCAACGCATAATCTTTTGCAGCCTGATAATAATCCTTTTTTTCAGCATCTGTAGCTGCACGGTTATCGCGATGATATTCTCCTGCACGGAACAGATATACACGCGCCAAAATACCCCATGCGGCTGATTTTGACACACGACCAGGCTTATAATTCAGTTTTGCAGCTGTCAACAAGCCTCCAGTCTTTTCATCTGAAACTTCCTGCATCTCCTTAATAATGAAATCATAAATTTCCTGCTTGTCTGTACGAGGAATATCCAATCCTACCACATCTTTCGTAGATTCTGTTTTAAAAGGCACGTCCCCCCAGCACTGCACTAAGTTAAAATAATAGAACGCACGCAAAAATCTTGCTTCCGCTGTATACTGAGCTTTCAAACCAGAATCAATATCAGAAACCTTATCAATATTTTCCAAAAAAATGTTCGCACGGTTAATGCCGGAATACAAAGTATACCAGAATCCTGTTACTGCCGCATCACTGGTAGTAGCATTATTACAAATCAGTCCTTTAGTGGCAGGTGCACGTCCTGAACCTCCATAGTGAGACAAATCATCACCTCCCACAAGATACATATAGTCTGCTCCATAGAACGTAGACTGACCTAACTCTGCATAAATTCCGGTCAAAAAAGAGTTGGCCTCATCTGCCGTATTAAAATAGTCTGACAGTGTAAGCTGGTAAGGCTCTTTATCCAGAAAATTACAGGATGTCAGTGCACCGCCAAACAATAAAGTAAAAATCGTATATTTTAATGCTTTCATAATTAATCCCTTAAAACTTTGTAAACTCTTATTAGAAACCTAGGTTAACACCAAAACTGATAGAATAAGCTCTCGGATAAGAAGAGAAGTCAAGTCCCGGAGTCAACGCACTGTTACGAACCGACACTTCCGGATCATAACCAGAGTAGCTGGTCCATGTCCACAAATTCTGCGCAGCAATGTAAACTCTTGCATTGCTTAACTTAGCCTTTGCAATCAACGTTTTTGGGAAAGTGTAACCCAATGTCACTGTTTTCAAACGTAAGAAGGAACCGTCTTCTACAATTCGGGAAGAAATCACACGATTTGAAGCAGAAGTAGTTGCTGCCGGAATGTCACTGTCCGGGTTTTCCGGTGTCCAGCGACCGGCATAGCTGGCATACTGGTTCAGCTCGCGCGACTTGTTGTTCGAGCTTTCAAAGAACAGACGGTTGGCATTCATAATGTCATTACCGTATGACCACTGGAAAAATACACTTAAGTCAAATCCTTTGTAAGTAAAGTTATTAGTGAAACCACCTGTGTGAATCGGCAAGCCACGGCCTATAATCGTACGGTCGTTGGAATCAATGATTCCGTCACCGTTCACGTCCTTATATTTAGGCATACCCGGTTGTGTATTGGTTTCTGTAGAATAATATGGAACCCCTTTCTTTAATGTATAGGTATCACCAGATTTATTAAAATCATCATACTTATAAGTTCCCTCATAAATATAGCCATACATCATACCCATAGGCAATCCTACCTGAGCAATGTAACTGGGCTGTGAGTTATAATTCTGGTCAAATGAGGCTGCCGTCAGTAAGCTGTTCTGCCCTTCAGACAATGCTAATACTTCATTCTTATTGAACGCGATGTTAAAATCGGTTGACCAGGTAAAGTCCTTTGTCTGAATATTCACTGTATTCAAGCTCAATTCCAATCCGTCATTACGTACCTTACCAATATTCTTCGTTGCACTGTAGAAACCGGAAGTCAACGGAAGAGAAGCCTCTAAGAGCAAATCTCGCGTAGTTTTACGATAAATATCTGCTGTAAAATTCAAACGTTCCTTGAAGAAACTTAAATCCAATCCCACATTCCACTGTTCCGTGGTTTCCCATTTCAAGTTGCTATTACCAATAGAAGTAGGAACCGTTCCTACATTGGTAGTACTACCATTAATAGGATAAACACCACTTGGAATACTTCCGTTAGAAATATAATCTCCCACTTTCGACTTCAGCGCCTGCAACAAGGCATAATATTCATATTCACCAATTCGGTTGTTACCGGTCAATCCCCAGCTCGCACGAAGCTTACCAGCATCAAGTACCTTTTTCAACGGTTTCATAAACTCTTCTTCCATAAAATTCCAGGCCAAAGAACCAGAAGGGAAATAACCGTAACGGTTCTTTTTACTAAATTTAGAAGAGCCATCGGCACGGAATGAGGCCGTTGCATAGTATTTCGATTTGTAATTATAATTAAAACGGGCAAGATAAGACATCATTGACCATGAAGTCTTGTATGAATTGGTCGTACTTGCCTGTCCTTCATTCATACCCGCCATACCTAATGACTCGTTAGGTATATGAATGGTCTTAAATGAATAATATTCATAATCCGAATTCTGGAATGTAATACCGACTAATGTATTAAAGAAGTGTTTTTTCTTGATATTAGTCTGATAAGTCAATGTATTTTCGTTCAACCAGGTCAGACGTTCATTACGAACAACTTGGGCATTTACCTTATCTGTTGAAGTAGGACCACCATAACGTGTCTTGGAGTTATTAAACTGGTCATTCTTACGTGCATCGTATGTATAACCACCCGAAACTTTCAACTTCAAGCCTTTAATAAATTCATATTCCACAAAACCGTTCAACTGCAAGTTATTGATATAATTTTTGCGGTATTCGTTCTTTAACGACATAATCGGGTTGAAACGGTAGTCGTTGCTGTTATCCACTGCATCATCCATTACGTTATCCATCAAAGAGCTAAGCGGTTTGTTCGGGAAAGTAACCGGACGATACCCCCACACGCTATAGAACAAGTTGTTCATACCACTGTAAGAGTTCTCTGAAGGAGTGGAACCAGTCTGAATAGAACGAGAATAGTTGGCTGTCAAACTCATATTCAGTTTGTCACGACGAACTACCGTGTTCATACGGCCCTGCAAACGCTCATAACCAGAATTCAGCAATATACCCTCCTGATTATAATAAGAAAGAGAAGCATTATAACGAACTCCTTCCGTACCACCACTCAAACGCAGGTTGTGGTTGTGCTGCAAAGCGGTACGGAAAATTTCATCCTGCCAGTTATACTGGTCAATATTACGGTAATCTTCCAGTGTCCATTGTTTACCCTCCCATTCCATCAAATAACCACCATTGGATGAAGTCATCTGTTCCGGATACATTTCGGCTTGCAATTTTACAAATTCGTATGCATCCATCATCGGAATAGTACGCGTTACATGTTGCATGGTTACGCTACCATCATAACTCAATTGCGCCTTACCAACCTTTCCTTTCTTTGTAGTAATGATAACAACACCATTCGCACCACGGGCACCGTAAATAGCCGTAGCTGATGCATCCTTCAAAATATCCAACGATTCAATATCCGAAGGGTTGATAGTGCTGGCAATAGCTGCATCTTCTACGGGGAAACCATCAATCACATAAAGCGGAGAGTTATCCTGTGTCAACGAGTTGTTACCACGAATCACGATGTTCATGGTTCCGCCCGGCGTACCTTCGCTGGAAGACACGTTCACACCGGCAATACGTCCTCCCAGGTTCTGGTCGAACGAGCCGACCGGCGTATTCAGCAATTCATTCATATCTGCCTTAGCCACGGAACCGGTCAAGTCTTTCTTTCTTACTTCCTGGTAACCTACTACTACTACTTCATCCAATACCTTCGTATCTTCTTCCAATACGATAGACATCGGCTTAGAGGTATCCACCTGCAGTTCTTTTGTGGCATAGCCAATAAAAGAGACCACAATAACGGATTTTTTGTCGGGTACTCCCAATGAGAACTTACCATCAATATCAGTAATAGTTCCCTGAGTAGTCCCTTTCACTTGGATACTGGCACCAATAACGCTTTCACCCGTCTGGTCAACCACAGTACCCCTCACGAGTACCTGGGCCATAGCCACAGTTACAGAGAACAAGACGAACAACATCATGCTCAATCCCCTTCTCCATAGAATAGTTCGGAATTCGGTTTGCATACAAGAATTTAGATTAAATTTAGATTTTAAAGTTTTCGTCACAAATGTACAGTTTAATTATAGAAAGAGGTGACAAAATAGTTCATTTAAGGGTGCAAAAATATTCATCACCTAAAAAGGCAGAAAAAACAATAATAAATAAACTTCTAATTATCAAGCAAATAAAATAGCATACATGATATAAAACATCTATTTTACAAAAGTTTTCATCGTCCCTTGAGATACCGTTTTTTCTTATCAAAAAACGCAAGGACGTTTAGTCCAAAACGCAAGTACGTTTTAGTTAAAACGCAAGTGCGTTTGACTTCAAACACAAGGACGTTTTAATCCAAACGCACTTGCGTTTTCAAAAGGTACCAAAAATCATTTTTTTTCCTCTTTTAAAAGAGGAAATACGTATTCGGAATAGTTTTTCTGTTTCTATTATTTGCAGAGTTCTCAAATTAGCCCTATCTTCGCACGATAAAACATTCAACTTTGTTATGACCCGAATGAACAAAATAAAGAAACTAAAAAAAATCCGTCTCCATCATGAAGGAACTCCCATTCTGATTACCAGTGCAATCTTGCTGCTTCTTGTAAACGCTGCTTTATACTGGGGGATAGAGTGCCGGATTCCATTTTATATTGTGGCAGCAGTAAGTATCGTAGTGTACTTGCTGATGGTCAATTTTTTCCGCTGTCCCATCCGATTGTTCAAAGGAGATACGGAAAAAACCGTAGTCGCTCCTGCCGATGGACGTATCGTGGTAATTGAGGAGGTGGATGAGCATGAATATTTCCATGACCGCCGACTAATGATTTCCATCTTTATGGACATCACCAATGTACATGCCAACTGGTATCCTGTAGACGGGGTGGTAAAACATGTAGACCATCATAACGGACGGTTCATGAAGGCGTGGCTTCCCAAAGCCAGTACGGAAAACGAGCGTTCTATGGTGGTAATTGAAACGCCTGAGGGTCATACGGTTATGGCACGGCAGATTGCCGGTGCGGTGGCAAGACGCATCGTAACATACGCCGTACCGGGTGAAGACTGTTACATTGACGAACACATGGGATTCATTAAATTTGGTTCGCGAGTGGATGTGTACCTGCCGTTAGGTACGGAAGTTTGCGTCAGCATGGGGCAAAAGACAACCGGTAACGAAACGGTAATTGCCCGCTTGCCTTAATCCTGCAATACAATATTTACACCTTATTATATTTATACCTTTTATATATAGGATATGGCTAATGTGATAACCCGGAATATTCCCAATACGATTACGAGCTGCAACTTGTTTTGCGGATGCATAGCCAGCTACATGGCTTTCCATAGCAAATATGAATTAGCCCTGCTTTTCATCGTGTTAGGAGCTACATTCGACTTTTTCGACGGGATGACCGCCCGTCTGCTACATGTCTCTTCTCCCATCGGAAAGGAACTTGACTCTCTGGCAGATGATATCACGTTCGGACTGGCACCGGCTGCCATTGCCTTTTCCTTGTTCAAAGAGGTACATTACCCGGATTTTCTTCTGCCGTTGTCAGAAATCATGCCTTATACGGCTTTCCTGATAGCAGTCTTTTCTGCCCTGCGACTGGCCAAGTTTAACCTGGATGAACGGCAGACTTCTTCCTTTATCGGAATGCCTACTCCGGCTAACGCATTATTCTGGGGCTCACTGACCGTAGGTGCACACAGTTTTTTGGTGTCCGACCATTTCAACGCCTTATACTTGTTCATCTTAGTAGTAGTCATGTCACTGCTGCTGGTGGCAGAACTCCCGATGTTCTCCCTGAAGTTCAAGGACCTGTCGTGGGGACATAACAAGATAAGCTATATATTCTTGATTGTCAGCATTCCTCTGTTAATCATCTTCCAACTGAGCGGATTTGCAGCTGTCATTGTCTGGTATATCATTCTGTCATTACTGACATATAAGAAATAGCTTAGAAATCGTATGGCACATTTTTTGCATATATCACATTAAAAACAAAAGACAATGTTCCATATTTTAGGCTTTCTATTTTTTATCATACTGGTTGTTCTGGTGATTGGATTGCTCATTCTTTCCAAAGTCGTCAGTCTGGTATTCGGATTCAAGCGTCGTATGCAAGGTAAGAATTCGGGTCAGCGGACAACTTACTCTTCTCAAGATTATCAGTCGAACCCTCGTCAGGAAGAGACAACAGATTCTTACTCCACACAAGGAGATGTACCTGTGCGTCAACGCAAAAAGATTTTCGATAAAGACGAAGGGGAATACGTGGAATTCGAAGAAATCAAATAAATCTTCATCTTCTCTTTCGGAAGAAATCTTTCATCAGTCCGGCACATTCATCGGCCAGCACTCCTTTCACGACCACGGTCTTCGGATGCAGGGCTTGAGGTGCATAGCGCTGGTAACCTCTTTTCTCGTCTTCTGCACCGAAAACGAGGCGACCGACCTGTGACCAGGCAATGGCACCGGCACACATCACACAAGGCTCCACCGTAACGTAGAGCGTGCAATCAGTCAAATATTTTGCTCCTAACGAATTGGCAGCGGCAGTAAGTGCCTGCATCTCGGCATGAGCTGTCACATCGTGCAGTGTTTCGGTCAGGTTATGCGCACGTGCCAGAATACGGTCACGACAGACCACCACGGCTCCCACCGGAACCTCTCCTCTTTCGGCTGCCCGTGCGGCCTCAGCCAGAGCCTGTTTCATGTAAAAAGAATCGTCTGCCATAACTTATCTGCGCATATCGTGTTCCTTGAAAAGTGTAGGATAATCTTCCTCCATATTCTGATGGATAAAAGCCAATACGGTCTCGCGAAGCCAACGTGCCTTGTTGGTTATCTGGTATTTCTCCAGATAACGGTCTACAATTCGCACCTCTTCTTCGCTCATCAGACAAACCATCCGCTGGCGGCGGGGAGGATTACTGACTGGTACTTTTTTTCTTTTTTTTCCGCTATTTACCATCTTCGGTGCAAAATTAGCGTATTCTGTTAAAATGAAAGCATAAAAATGCGTATTTTTGCGAAAAAGCGGAAAAATGGCATCACATAATGAACTGGGAAAAGAAGGAGAAAATGCGGCCGTGAAGTACCTGCTGGAGAAAGAATATGAAATCAGGCACCGAAACTGGCACTCCGGACACCGTGACCTGGATATCGTGGCACAGAAAGACGGTGAACTGGTCATTGTGGAGGTAAAGACGCGAAGCGATGCCTGTTTCGGACAGCCGGAGGATGCGGTAGACAGGCGTAAGATAAGAAGTATTGTGGCCTCTACGGATGCGTACGTCCGAAAGTTTGCCATTGACCTTCCGGTTCGCTTTGATATTATCACGGTAGTAGGAAACCGCCCTCCCTTCCACATAGAACACATTGAGGACGCCTTTTTCCCGCCCGTGTGGAACTAACTTTGAAACAGAAAAGAACAATGACATATCCTGAACCTATTGTATTGGCAGAAACGACTTCTACCAACACGTATCTGGCCGCTCTCTGCCAGAAAGAAGCGTGTGCGGAACTGACCAGCGTGTATTCATCTTTCCAGTCAGCAGGACGCGGCCAGCGCGGCAACAGCTGGGAGTCGGAAGCCGGAAAGAACCTGCTCTTCAGTTTTGTAGTTTATCCGGAGTTTCTGGAGGCACACCGCCAGTTCTATCTTTCACAAGTGACTGCCTTGGCACTGCATGATGTATTGTCCTCTTACACGGAAGGCATTTCCATCAAATGGCCGAACGATATTTACTGGAAAGACAAAAAGATTTGCGGTACACTGATTGAGAATGACCTGACAGGCATTCATATCAGCCGTTCCATTTCGGGTACAGGCGTAAACCTGAACCAGGAACGCTTCCTCAGCGATGCACCCAACCCGGTATCGTTATGCCAGATTACGGGCAACCTGTACGACCCGCGGGAGATACTGGAACAGATTATGGAAAAAGTGACGGAGTATTATCAGCTTCTGAAAGAGAACCGGACAGAGGTGCTGGAAACACGCTATAAGGAGGCGCTTTACCGGAAAGAAGGACTGTATCCGTTCCGCGATAAAGACGGAAGTTTCCGGGCACGCATTGCCGACATTGAACCGAACGGACGACTGATACTGGAAGACGAGGACGGACAGACAAGGGGGTATTTATTTAAGGAAGTGGAATACATCTTATGACACGTACTGACCGACAGATTCTTCACATCGCCCTTCCTTCCATCGTTTCTAATATCACAGTTCCCTTGTTAGGCCTGATTGACGTCAGCATTGTAGGACACTTGGGAGCCGCATCTTACATCGGTGCCATTGCAGTGGGAGGCATGCTGTTCAATATGATTTACTGGTTGTTCGGTTTCCTCCGCATGGGAACCGGGGGATTGACCGCACAGGCCTACGGCAGACATGACCTGCAGGAAGTGACGCGTATCCTGCTTCGTTCACTGAGCATCAGTCTGTTACTGTCGCTTGCCTTGCTGTTACTGCAATATCCGATACGAAATATCGCATTTATGTGCATGGACACCAGCGAGGAAGTCCGGCAATTAGCTACGTTATATTTCCACATCTGTATCTGGGGGGCACCGGCCACTTTAGGGCTCTATGGCTTCACGGGCTGGTACATCGGCATGCAGAATTCCCGTTTCCCGATGTTTATTGCGATCACCCAGAATGTCGTGAATATCGTGGCGAGCCTGATCTTCGTCTTTGTGTTCGGCATGAAGGTGCAAGGGGTTGCGACGGGAACACTGATCGCTCAATATGGAGGCTTCGGGATGGCTGTATTCCTGTGGTTCGTATTCTATCGGAAGCGGTTGAATATTCGTGTTTGCTGGCATGAGATCATGGATAAGGTCGCTATGCGTCGCTTCTTCCAGGTGAATGGCGATATTTTCTTTCGTACGCTTTGTTTGGTGGCGGTTACTACATTTTTTACATCTACGGGTGCGAGGCAGGGCGATATCGTTTTGGCCGTTAATACATTGCTGATGCAGTTGTTTACGCTCTTTTCCTATATCATGGACGGTTTTGCCTATGCGGGCGAGGCTTTGGCGGGACGTTATATCGGTGCTCGGAACAAAACAGCCCTTAGTCGGATGATCCGTTTGCTGTTTGGCTGGGGAATCGGGTTGTCCCTTTCGTTTACCTTGCTTTATGGAGTAGGCGGGAAAGGTTTTCTCTCCCTCCTGACGAATGACTCTGTTGTCATACAAGAGGCCGGAACCTATTTCTATTGGGTGCTGGCTGTCCCGCTTGCCGGCTTTGCCGCCTTCTTGTGGGATGGAATCTTGATCGGTGCGACAGCTACCCGCCTGATGCTTTATTCGATGTTGGTCGCTTCCGGCACTTTCTTTTTGATCTATTACCTCTTTTTCGGAATGATGGGAAATCATGCATTGTGGATGGCATTTCTGATATATCTGTTGCTTCGTGGTAGTATGCAATGGGTATTATGGAATCGCCACAATGAATTAGCGTAATCGGTCGTATGCCCATTGTGCCGGATTGTTTAATATATAATTGGATATATTATGATACGCCTTTTCATCCTGTATGATATGTTCATAATAATTACGTTGCCATAATTTTTGACCGTGTAGATTAATCATTTTTGTCGATTGATATTTAAAATATCCCACAATATGCCCCAGTGTCACCACGTAGGGGCGGGGTTCGCCCGCCCTAAATGCATCCCGATCGATTTTTATAATCGCATGGAAATGATTTGGCATAATAACATATTCGCAACATTCGATATTGGGGTATTTATGTTCCAAATCCCAATAACATTGTTGGATTATTTCACCATATGGGTTTAATATCATTTATAACCCTTCCTGTGAATAATCATATCCTTTCAAACGGATACTGTGACGATGGTGGATGTCTGGATTGTACTGTTTCATAGTCGATGGTTGTCTTATTGGCTTAATACGAGTCTAAATATAAGGAAAAAGCCGGAAATCAAGAGAAGATATCCGGCTTTTATGAAATTAGATACGCTCTATTATTGTCTGTAGCTTGCTAATTCGTCGGCATTGAATTTCAAGATAAAGCTGCTGTGTTTTTCCACTTCCGCTTCGACATAATTCAAGTATACGACAGCTGATTTGGCAAACATTTCAGGAGCCTTTGTCGCGTCTTGGATCAGCAGGTGAGCCATGATGCAGTCGGCTGCCATTTCATAAAGGCGACGGGCAACAAAATCCTGCAATTCCTGGTTCTGGGCTTCCTTCACCTTGTTCATGCAGGCTTCGAACTTATCGGCCATTTCAACCAAACGGCCTTTCAGCGGTTCCATTTCCGGAGAACACGGGATTGTCTCGAATTCGCGTATGGTAGCCAGATAAGAACCGTTTGTCACATAACGGATGGCTGCAACTGTCTGCAATTGCGTCGTCCCCTCGTAGATGGAGGTGATGCGGGCATCCCGGTAGATACGTTGACAAGCATATTCCAGCATGAAGCCTGAACCACCATGAATTTGGATACAGTCGTATGCGTTCTGGTTGGCATATTCGGAGTTCATACCTTTTGCCAGCGGGGTGAAAGAGTCGGCTAGTTTGGCATATTTTTTCTGTTCCTGACGTTCTTCCGGAGTCAGTTTGCGTTCGCGGGCAATGTCGTCCAGTGCCTTGTAGATGTCTACGTAGCGTGAAGTCTGGTACAGCAGGGCACGGCCGGCATCCAGTTTGGCTTTCATGATAGCCAGCATATCGTACACGGCGGGGAACTCGATGATGGCTTTGCCGAACTGTTTACGGGCTTTGGCATAAGCCAGCCCTTCGTTGTAGGCAGCCTGCGACAGTCCTACGGACTGAGCGGCGATACCCAGACGGGCGCCGTTCATCAGCGCCATTACGTATTTAAT